>Ga0315336_1007107_pt1 | contig 10975 bp, 8 predicted proteins | sample ASW5metaG_FD_204512 | JGI IMG/M metagenome (GOLD analysis project Ga0315336, IMG submission 204512) | Ammonia-oxidizing marine archaeal communities from Monterey Bay, California, United States - ASW #5 | ecosystem: Environmental > Aquatic > Marine > Intertidal zone | place: USA: California... | reverse complement strand
AAACGATCGACGCATCGTCGTGACCAAGGAACCGGTCGGCGTTGTCGGCCTGATCACGCCGTGGAATTTTCCAAACGCGATGATCACACGTAAGGCCGGTCCAGCACTGGCGGCGGGCTGCACCGTGGTTGCGCGCCCCGCCACGTCGACACCCTATTCGGCATTGGCGCTCTGCGAGTTGGGCGAACGCGCCGGCATTCCGCCGGGCGTGCTCAACATCCTCACCGGCCCGTCGCGCGAGATGGGTGCGGAAATAACCTCAAACCCGATCATCCGTAAGCTTTCCTTCACCGGCTCCACCGAGGTCGGCAAGATTTTGATCGAGCAATGCGCTGCCACGGTAAAGAAAGTTTCCATGGAGCTTGGCGGAAACGCGCCTTTCATCGTTTTCGACGATGCCGATATGGATGCGGCGATTGACGGAGCAATGGCCTCGAAATACCGCAATACAGGGCAAACCTGTGTCTGTGCAAACCGCTTTCTGGTTCAGGATGGGGTGTATGACGAATTTGCTGAAAAGCTCGCTGTAGCCAGCGACAAGATGCGCGTCGGCCCGGGTCTCAAAGGCGAAACGGAGCAGGGACCGTTGATCGATATGGCAGCGGTCGAGAAGGTCGAGGAGCATATTCAAGACGCGCTGGACAAGGGTGCCCGGATCGTTACCGGCGGCAAGCGTCATGAATTGGGCGGCAGTTTTTTTCAGCCGACTGTGATAGCCAATGTCAACACACAAATGAAGGTCGCTCGCGAGGAAACCTTCGGCCCTTTGGCGCCGCTGTTTCGGTTCCATACCGATGAAGAGGCCGTGCAACTTGCCAACGATACGGAGTTCGGCCTTGCCGCCTATTTCTACAGCCGCGATATCGGTCGCATCTGGCGCGTCGCCGAGCAACTCGAATACGGCATTGTCGGCATCAATGCCGGCATCATCTCAACCGAAGTGGCGCCGTTTGGCGGCATGAAGGAATCCGGCGTCGGGCGCGAAGGCTCGCATTACGGGCTGGATGAGTTCATGGAGGTCAAATATCTTTGCATGGGCGGAATTGACACCTAAGCATCCAGTGGCTGATTTTGATTTATTTGTAATCGGTGGCGGTTCGGGCGGAGTCGCTTGCGCGCGCCGCGCCGCCAGCCACGGCGCGCGCGTTGCCCTGGTGGAAGAAAGTCGCATGGGCGGTACCTGCGTGCATCGCGGCTGCATACCGAAAAAATTTCTCGTCTACGCTTCGCACTTCAAGCATGATTTCGAAGATGCGGCAGGTTACGGCTGGAGCGTTGGCGAAAGCCGGTTCGATTGGCCCACTATGGTTGCGGCTAAAAATACCGAATTGGCGCGGCTCGAAGGGATCTACCGCCGTTTGCTAAAAGATTCCGGCGTCTCCGCCATAGACGGCCGCGGCGCGTTTCTCGATGCCAACAGCGTGATCATCGACGGGGAACAATACAGCGCCGATACTATCTTGATCGCCACGGGCGGCTGGCCCACTTTGCCGGATCTGCCCGGTATCGAATTGGCCATCACATCGAACGAGGCCTTCGATTTACCGCAATTTCCCAAACGTATTGTTATCGTCGGAGGCGGCTATATCGCTTGCGAGTTTGCCTGCATCTTCAATGGCCTTGGCGCCGAGACCCTACAGATCTACCGCTCGGACATGATCCTGCGCGGTTTCGATATGGATGTCCGCGAAATCTGCTGTGATGAGATGCGGAAATCTGGCGTCGATGTGCACCTGAACTCCACCCCGGTTAAGATCGAGAAAACGGCAGTGGGCATCGCCCTTACTACCAGCCAGGGCGATGTTTTGGAGGCCGATCAAGTCATGTTTGCGACCGGTCGCGCGCCCAATACGGCGGCTATCGGTTTGCAAAAGGCCGGAGTCAAGGTTAACCAAAAGGGTGCGGTCACTGTCGATTCTGGTTCGCAGAGCAATGTGGCAAACATCTATGCAGTTGGCGATTGTACGGACCGAGTAAATTTGACGCCGGTTGCCATTCACGAAGGCCGCTGCCTCGCCGAAACGTTGTACAACAACAATCCGCAAATTCCTGACCACTGCAATATCCCAACCGCCGTGTTCACCCAGCCGGAAATCGGCACTGTGGGCATGAGCGAGGAAGATGCCCGGGCCCATTACGCTGCCATCGATGTTTATAAAACCCGCTTTCGCCCCCTTAAACACACGTTGACCGGCCGCGATGAGACCGTGTTTATGAAATTGGTGGTAGATCATGCCGACGACCGCGTCTTGGGCTGCCATATGATCGGGACGGCGGCCGGGGAATTATCTCAGTTGCTCGGCGTTGCGATCAAAGCTGGGGCCACAAAAGCTCAGTTTGATGAGACGATAGCCGTGCATCCCACTTCAGCCGAAGAATTTGTCACCATGTATACGCCGACGACAGCATAAATACGCCGTGCAGTCTCCCGCGACGAAAATGAAACCGCCATTTATTTGTAATGAATTATTAGCTAAACCTGCGATAAGAGCGTATAGGCAGCGCCTAAATTATCGTTCGATGCTTTAGGAGGCATGACATGGCCCGAAATTGGAGCCCTGAAGATTGGCGAAATTTGCCGATCCTCCAGCAACCAAATTGGCCCGATGTGGTGCGGTTGGAAGAGACCGAATCGCGCCTGAGAGACTCTCCGCCGCTGGTTTTCGCCGGCGAAGCGCGCAATCTGCGCGCCAAATTGGCAGAAGCGTGTGAAGGCCGCGCGTTTCTACTGCAAGGTGGCGATTGTGCCGAGAGCTTCGCCGAATTTCACGCCGATAATATTCGTGATACCTTTCGCGTTTTGTTGCAGATGGCGGTGGTCTTAACCTTCGGCGCCAAATGCCCAGTCGTGAAGGTGGGCAGGCTCGCCGGCCAGTTCGCCAAACCACGCTCCGCTGATACGGAGACTATCGACGGCGTGACGCTCCCTGCTTACCGCGGCGATATGATTAACGGCATGGAGTTTGAGGACGCTTCTCGGGTACCCGATCCCGATCGGTTGGTGCAGGCTTATAGTCAATCTGCCGCCACGCTTAATCTGCTGCGTGCCTTTGCACAGGGCGGCTATGCCGATCTGCATGAGGTGCAACGCTGGAATTTAGGCTTCGTGGCGCAGAGCCCGCTCGGCGAACGCTACAAGGATTTGGCTGACCGACTAACCGAGAGCCTAGATTTCATGGCCGCCTGCGGCTTGACGTCGGAGACAACACCGCAAATTCGCGAGACAGAATTCTACACTTCGCACGAGGCTCTCATCCTCGGTTACGAACAGGCGTTGACGCGCATCGATTCAACCTCGGGCAATTGGTATGCCTGCTCCGCACACATGTTGTGGATCGGTGACCGCACTCGTCAACCGGACGGCGCGCATGTCGAATTTCTGCGTGGGGTGCGCAATCCGATTGGCCTTAAAGCAGGGCCATCGCTGGAACCGGATGATCTTATTCGTCTCATGGATGTACTCAATCCAAATAATGAGCCCGGCCGCCTCACGATTATCGCACGTATGGGGGCGGATAAAGTCGAAGATGCTCTCCCACCATTGATCCGCGCGGTTGAAAGCGAAGGCCGCAAGGTGCTTTGGACCTGCGACCCGATGCACGGCAACACGATCAAATCCTCCAATGGATACAAGACGCGGGTGTTTGACAATATCCTCTCCGAAGTGAGTGGATTTTTCGCAGCTCACCACGCCGAAGGCAGTCGTCCCGGCGGCGTTCATTTTGAGATGACCGGCCAGGACGTGACTGAATGCCTGGGTGGTGCGCAGGCCATTACTGAAGAGCTTCTTTCCAATCGTTATCATACCCATTGCGATCCCCGCTTGAACGCCTCGCAAGCTCTGGAACTGGCATTTTTGATTGCCGAGCGCTTGCAGGCGGAACGGGGCAGTGAAGCTCTCTATATGCAGGCTTCTTAAAAAAGGTATCGCTTCGGCTACCGAGCAACCGTCAGGGCGTAACATGGCGATTTTACCCTCCCAAGCGGATATTACCCGGCAAACGGACCGCTATTTCGTGAAGACTCGTGAAGCGGTTGGTCGCTTCGGAGATACCAATGTCACCTACGCCATCTTCATGCGCCGTCCGGTCTGTTACGCACCACGCCTTATCACTGAGTGGCTGTTTTCCGTCGCTGCCGAGCGCGGCACCAAATTTATTATTGAGAGCCGTTTCAAGGAAGGTGATTGGGTTGGCGCTGGAGAGCCGCTGTTGTTTATAAGTGGGCCGCTCTATCATTTGGTCGATTTAGAAACCTTGTATTTGCAGCGTTTGGGTGCCGTCTGCGTCGCCGCCTATAACGCCTACTCCATGTGCGTGACCCTTCCAGATGTGGGCTTCATGGCGATGGACGCCCGCCATTGCGCCGGTCAGGAAATGGCAGAGATGATGGCCTATGCAGCATCTGTCGGTTCCGAGAGCGCCAAGCGGGATAGCGGGGCGGTTGGATTCATCGGCAATTCCAACGATGCGACGGCGCATTATTTCGGTAATACCGGCGGCTTCGGCACGATGCCGCACGCCTTTATTGGCTATGCTGGGTCCACCCTGCGCGCGGCGGAAATGTACCGTGAGGTGTTTCCCGATGAAGGCTTAACGGTGCTGATCGATTATTTCGGTCAGGAAATTACCGACGCACTTGAAGTATGCCGAACCTTTCCGGAACTCGCGGCCACGGGTGAACTTCGCTTGCGTCTCGACACCCATGGTGGCCGTTATGTTGAGGGCCTCGACATGGCCGCCTGTTACGCGGTTTTGGAAAAGCACAAGCCAAGAGCGGTGCGCCAATACCGCAGCGAGACGGAACTGAAGTGGCTGGTCGGCACTGGTGTGAGTGCCGCCGCCATATTCCATCTGCGCGATAGCCTGGATGCAGCCGGTTTCCATAAAGTTCAAATCATCGCTAGCTCGGGCTTCGGCCCCGAAAAATGTAAGATTATGGCCAGCGCTGACGCGCCCATTGATGTGATTGGCACCGGCTCATTCCTTCCCGATGCTTGGGCGGAAACATACGCGACTGCAGATATTGTCGCGTATGACGGAAATATCAGAGTAAAGACGGGGCGCGAATTTCTGCTGCGCAACGGCTTTGCCGAAGCCAGCGCCAAGAAAAATGCTTGAGCCCGGCGCCGCATAGAATTTCCCAGATTTTTATGTCCAACACGCTCTTAATTGCGCTTTGCCAGACCAACCCGACGGTTGGCGATATTTCTGGAAACTGTGCTTTGATCCGCACAAAACGTGCCGAAGCCGCTGCCGCCGGAGCCGATCTAGTGGTGTTTAGCGAACTTGTCGTGAGCGGCTATCCTCCGGAAGACCTTATTCTGAAGCCGATGTTCCAGAGTGCCGTAGAAGTGGCGGTACTGGAGCTTGCCGCCGAGACCGCCGATAGTGGCCCGGCGATCCTGCTCGGCGCACCCTGGCGCGATGCTGGCAAGCTCTACAATGCAGCCCTGCTTCTGGACAACGGAGAGGTCGCCGCGCGCCGCTATAAATATGCGCTGCCCAATTATGGCGTTTTCGATGAGATCCGAACCTTCGCCCAAGGGCCGCTGTCCGGCCCCATTGCCTTCCGAAAACTCCGTCTTGGTGTGATGATCTGCGAGGATATGTGGGTCGACGAAGTATCCGAGTGCCTCATGGAATCGGGCGCCGAAATCCTGTTGGTTATAAATGGGTCGCCGTTTGAGCGCGACAAGACGGATGTACGACTTAATTGCGCAGTCGCGCGGGTACTCGAATCCGGCCTGCCGCTAGTTTACTTGAACCAAGTCGGCGGCCAGGACGAGTTGGTATTCGACGGCGCGTCTTTCGTCCTCGGCGCTGACCGTTCGCTTCGAGCCCAGGCGGCGATGTTCGTCGAGGATACGCTGCTGACGCAGTGGTCCGGTAACGCTGACGGTGTTTGGCACTGCGAGATAGTCGCCCACAGCCCGCAATTGGAGGGATTAGAGGCGCTCTATAGAGCCATGGTGTTGGGCCTTCGGGACTATGTCGATAAGAACGGTTTCCCCGGCGTGCTTATTGGGCTCTCTGGTGGTATCGATTCGGCTTTGTCTGCCGCTGTTGCGGTCGACGCGTTAGGCCCCGAGCGGGTGCATTGCGTGCGCATGCCGTCGCGCTATACCTCGCAAACCTCGCTTGATGATGCAGCTGACTGCGCGGAGATGCTCGGCCTGACATGTGAAACCATCGCCATTGAGCCGGCTGTTGGCGTATTCGACAGCATGATGGTCGAAGCCTTCGCGGGGCGCGCGGCCGATGCGACGGAGGAAAATATTCAGGCGCGGGTGCGCGGTATTATTCTTATGGCGTTGAGCAACAAGCTCGGCCACATGGTACTTACAACCGGCAACAAATCGGAAATGTCGGTCGGTTATGCCACCCTTTACGGTGACATGTGCGGCGGTTATTCGGTGCTGAAGGATGTTTATAAAACCGTGGTTTTTGACCTTTCGCACTGGCGCAACCAAAATTGGGCACCGCAATTTAAAGGTCCGGAGCGGCTCGTAATTCCTAAGAATATCATCACCAAGCCGCCCTCCGCTGAGCTTCGGCCCGATCAAACCGACCAAGAATCACTCCCGCCCTATGATGAACTGGACGATATTCTCGAATGTCTGATCGAGAGAGAAATGCCGGTGCCCGAGATCGTCGCGCGTGGTCATGAAGAGGCGTTGGTGACAAGCATTTGGCACATGCTTGATGTTGCTGAATATAAGCGCCGGCAGGCGCCGCCGGGGGTCAAGCTAACCGGACGCGCTTTGGGCAAGGACCGGCGCTATCCCATTACCAACCGCTTTCGGGGCACACCCTGATCTCTTGTCGGCGCAAATCTCGCATGTCTTCGCCGCATGGCGATGGGCGTGCGCGGGCGTGGACCCGAATCGTGGAATCTGATACGCGTTACCCCAATGTACGGCGAGACGGCACAACGATAAGAAACAGCGGAGCAGCGGGTGGCGCTTTCTCTATATAATACACAGACGCGAAAGAAAGAACTGTTCGAACCGCTCGATGCGACGCGCGTTGGCATGTATGTCTGCGGACCGACGGTTTACGATCTGGCGCATATTGGCAATGCCCGCCCAATCGTTGTCTTCGATTTGCTCTATCGTCTGCTGCGCAACATTTATGGCGAGGACGGCGTCATCTATGTCCGTAACATCACTGATGTGGATGACAAGATAAACGCCGCGGCGCAGGCGTCCGGCGAGCCGATTTCGGCCATTACCGCGCGGACCACAAAAGCATTTCATGAGGATATCGCTGAACTAAACGCCCTTCCACCAGATGTCGAACCGCGCGCCACGGATCATATCGCAGAAATGATCGTGATGATCGAAACTTTGGTTGCTTCGGAGCACGCCTATGCTGCCAATGGGCACGTTCTGTTTAACGTCCCGTCCTATTCAGATTACGGACAACTCTCCCACCGAGAGCGCGAGGAAATGTTGGCCGGCGCACGGGTTGAAGTAGCACCCTACAAGCGCGATCCGGCGGATTTCGTACTGTGGAAGCCGAGCAAAGAAGGGCTTCCCGGTTGGGACAGCCCGTGGGGACGGGGGCGGCCGGGTTGGCACATCGAATGCTCGGCCATGAGTCGCAAACATCTCGGCATCACCGTGGATATCCACGGCGGCGGCGCTGATTTAATCTTTCCCCACCACGAAAACGAAGTCGCCCAGAGCGAATGTTCCTGCCCCGGCCATGCCTTCGTGCGCCATTGGATGCACAACGGCTTTCTTTCAGTGAACGGCGAAAAGATGTCCAAATCGCTCGGCAATTTCATCACCATCCGCCAGGCGCTTGAAGGTGCGCCAGGGGAGGCTCTGCGTCTGATGCTGCTCAGTACGCACTATCGCCACCCGCTGGACTGGACGGAGGAGGGGGTGAAACAGGTAAGGGAACAGCTTGATTATATTTATAAGGCACTGTTATTGGTGCAGCGGAGTGGCATCCAATTGAAAGCGTTTAAAAAGATTCCACCCGAAATCCTTAATGCGCTTCACAATGACTTAAATACGCCTTTGGCGATTTCGCGAATGCATGCAATTGCTTCGAATTTACATTTAGCGATAAATCAAAGGTCACTAGCACATCAGGCTAAACTTGGCAGAAAATTATTAGCCATCGGAAACCTTCTTGGCATTTTACAAAAAGACCCAAAAGAGTGGTTTCAAATTCCCCACAAGAAATTTCGACTGGAGGAATTAAGTCCTTCAGTCGAAGCTGGGCTCCAAGAACCAGAAATTCAAGCCCACATAGACCGCCGTACAATGGCAAGAAGCAACAAGGACTTTGAAGAGGCAGATCGTATTCGCGATGCGCTGGCAAACAAAGGCATCCTCCTGGAGGATAGTCCGGACGGCACCACTAATTGGCGGCGGGCCGGGTAGGTCGGTAGATGGCGGACAGGTGCATAGTGGTGTTACGCAAATCGCTCTGCGAGACGTATTCTAATCTTATTGAGCTGTGGCTGGTGGATTACAAGGTACGAATATTGAATTCGGAAGGCGGCACCAAAGCGCGCATCCGGGTAATAATTGATTCCTCCGACGGCGTCGACAATTGGTCGACCGTGGGCGTTTCGGACAATGTCATCGATACCTCCTATAGCACCCCCAACGACGGCATCGTCTTCAAGTTGCTGAAGCGCCAAGTAGCATCCGGCGGCTCAGAGGCGCCTGATGGTAAAGCCTAAAAGGCGCCAATCAAAAACAGAAGCGGCAGCGTTCGCGTCCACGACTGGGCCGGCGATCATTCTGGTCCGCCCGCAATTAGGAGAGAATATAGGAACCGCCGCACGGGCCATGCTGAATTGCGGCCTGATGGACCTACGCCTCGTTGCGCCACGCGACGGCTGGCCCAATGTCAAAGCCCTGAATGCGGCTTCGGGCGCCGATGCCGTAATCGGGCAGGCGCGTCTCTTCGAGTCGGTAGCCGACGCGGTGGCGGATTTGAATAGTGTCTTTGCCAGCACCGCACGCGGACGTGAAATGGTCAAATCCGTGTTCACCCCGCGTCAGGCAGCCGCTAAGCTTCGCCCGGCTTCTGCCACACATGCCGGTATTCTGTTTGGCCCGGAGCGGAGCGGCTTGAGCAATGACGATGTGGTGCTTGCCGATGCCATCATCGAAGTTCCTCTCAATCCGGCATTCTCATCACTAAATCTGGCCCAAGCGGTTCTGATTATTTGTTATGAATGGTCTGTTGCCGCCCAGGAGACGGTGCCGGAATATTTACCAGTCGGCCGTAGCCCGGTCGCGAGAAAGAAGGAAATTTTAAATTTTTTCAATATGTTAGAAGGGGAATTGGACGCACGCGACTTCTACCCAACGACTGTTATGCGGCCGAAGATGGTGAGCAATCTGCGTAATTTATTCCAACGCATCGAACTATCGCAACAGGACGTGAAGAGCCTCTTCGGCATTGTCAAATCACTGACCAGGCCACCGCTCAATAAATTCCCCGAAGAAAAGTGAATATATCTAACGCGCCCGGTTGGAACCTGTTTGACAAGCCAAGTGGCCTGTATATAGTACCGCCACTTCGCGGGCCGCTCGGCCCGCGCTGGCTTTTTGCGCACACATTGCGAGTCACATGACCAAACGAATTGAATCGAAATACAAGGTCTGCCGCCGCCTCGGGGTAAACCTATGGGGTCGTGCCAAGAGCCCGACCAACAAACGTGAATATGGCCCCGGCCAGCATGGCCAGCGCCGCCGCAAGCCATCTGATTTTGGCACCCAGCTTCAAGCCAAACAAAAGCTGCGTTGCTACTATGGCAATATCACTGAAAAGCAATTTCAACGTTATTACGAGCAGGCGGTGAATGTGAAGGGCGACACCGGCGAAAATTTGATAGGCATTCTGGAGCGGCGCTTGGACGCCGTCGTTTACCGTATGAAATTTGTGCCGACCGTATTTGCAGCGCGGCAATTGGTCAGTCACGGCCACGTCAGTGTAAATGGCCAGCGGGTCACAATTGCGAGTTACCTGTTGAATGAAGGCGATGTGGTGACCATCAAAGAAAAGTCGCGCGAAATGTCGCTGGTTCTGGCAGCAGTCGATTCGCCCGAGCGTGAGGTGCCTGAATATATGGACGTCAATCATGATCGTATGGAAGGCACATTCGTGCGCACGCCGAAGCTGGCCGATGTTCCCTATCCGGCGCAAATGGAACCCAATCTTGTCGTCGAGTATTACTCGCGCTGACCAACTTTAATAGACGATTGAGAATAAAGGCCGCCCTCAGGCGGCCTTTTTTGCGCCAATCTGCACAGCCATCCCTTTAGGCGATTGTGCGGCGACGAAAAAGAGGTAAGAATTAACGCCTCGTCTATCTTCAGGGGGTAAAGGCAATGATAAAGCTCGATTATTTTGCCGTTCTTATTGCCGTCGCGGCTATCGTTGCGCTGTCTCTGTGGCCGCTGAAGAGCCACGGTGAGGGCGAGCATGAAGAGCATGGCGATACCGGCGGTCAAGAAGAACACGGGAACGCAGGGGGCCATGCAGTCCACTGGACCTACGCCGGGGCCGAAGGGCCGGAACATTGGGGTGACTTATCGCCTAATTTCGCGGCCTGCAAGTCGGGGCGGATGCAGTCGCCGATCGACATCGCGTCGGCCGCCACCGGCCTCGTGGTCGGCGTGCCCGGCCATGGCTTTGCCTACCAGGATGTGCCTCTCAGCATCGTCCATAATGGTCACACTGTTCAACTGAACTATGCGCCCGGCAGTTCGATGTCGATTGAGGGCCAGCAGTATGACTTGATGCAGTTCCATTTTCATGCGCCGAGCGAGCATACGGTGGATGGCAAGGCTTTCCCGATGGAAGCGCATTTCGTGCACAAGGACAACCATGGCGGGCTGGCGGTGATCGGAGTCATGATCGAAGAAGGTGCAGCCAACGCCGCGTTGGCCAATGCCTGGGCGCATCTTCCGGCGCACGAAGCTGTGGAGACCACGGTCTCG
>Ga0315336_1007104_pt1 | contig 10980 bp, 12 predicted proteins | sample ASW5metaG_FD_204512 | JGI IMG/M metagenome (GOLD analysis project Ga0315336, IMG submission 204512) | Ammonia-oxidizing marine archaeal communities from Monterey Bay, California, United States - ASW #5 | ecosystem: Environmental > Aquatic > Marine > Intertidal zone | place: USA: California... | reverse complement strand
CCATTCATCCTCCTCAGTAGGAGCAATATTGTTAGAAAACTTCGGTCGAAAAGTAGTTTCACTCATACCAAGGGGCTCAAAAATACAAGTCTTCGCTAAAGTATCCAGCTGCTCTTTACCTATCCGCTCTAAAATCTCACCGAGAAGGATAAATCCAAGATCAGAATAGACGGCCCGGGTTCTGGGTGGATAATTCAGTGGCATTTCACAAATCGCTTGTAGATATTTCACCTTGGCTTCATCCGGTGTCTTACCCTCGAACCGCTTGTGCAAGTCTACCCACCACACCAGTCCACTACAGTGAGCCAACAAATCTTTAATGCATACCTGATCTTTGTCGCCACCATGAAACTCAGCGATATAGTCCTTAACCGGCCCATCGAGATCCAGCAGCCCGCGTTCGTAATACAGCATTGCAAGGGTCGTTGTAACGAGCACCTTGGTCAGTGAGGCGAGATCGTAGGTGGTCTCAGACGTCACCGACGGAGCATCATCCCGATAGCTCAAACATCCAAGTCCACGATCTAGCACGATTCGGTCATGCCGCCCCACAAGTACTGCAGCGCCAGGCGTTGCGCCAGCCTTTATAAACTGCCTCACTACTACTACTGCCTGGTCTAGGGCTTTGCTAGTTGGAATTTTTTGCTTTACCATTTTTTCCAGTCGATTTAATCCTCACGAGTCATCAGTACGTGCTCGATATCTGCTTCAAGAAATTTTTTTCCAGTTGCTTTAAAACCGAGTTCCGCATACAAACTTTCTAAATGAGCTTGCGCGTTCATAAGGCAAGTCGTATAGCCACGTTCACGCGCTACAAAAACGAGAAATTCTGTCAACTCATGACCGATACCCTGGCTACGGTAGGGTACCCGAACTGCGATTCTCTCGAGCTTAGCGTGACCATCTAAGAACCGAATCCTACCTGCAGCTACAGGCTCGCTCCCGATTTCTCCAAGAACATGGACAGCACTTGATTCTAGTTGGTCGCGCTCAATTTCGTATGGGATGCCTTGTTCACCGCAGAAAACGATCCCACGAACAACCATGGCTTTGGTTAGATCTTCTTCCGAAATCGCTATTCGAAATGACGCGCTCATGAAAAGAGAGTACCTTGAAATTGTAGAAGCTCCATTTTCCTAACATCAATCTCGAATTACGGGTCTAAAAGAAATCAACAAAAACTCCAATGTGACGCTGGCATTAGCTGCATTAGTTTGCTGGACCGCATCTTGCCAAACCGTGGCTGAACCACACTCGGAAGCGCTCCCAACTAACCTTGCCACTAACGCCACACTCACACAACAACCGACTAATGCCTTTCAGTGGGGTGCTTCCATAAGAAGCCGGCTTGAAAAGAAACAGGACTTCAATTTTGATAACTCCTCGCAGGATTATGTGCTAACCAGAGTACGGCTGCATGCAAGTTACACCACTGCTAAAGAACACCGGGGTTATATTGAACTGCAGGATGCGAGAGTTGCCGGCGAGAGCTCACGGGGCCATCCTCCGGTAAATAGTAATGCCAAGGCCAATGTGTTCGAAGATCATCTGGATATTCATCAAGCCAATTGGAACTGGAAACTAAAAAATACAAATCTCCTGATCGGTAGGCAAAAATTTCAATTAGGCGACGGCCGTTTGGTTGCGTCACTCGAATGGGTCAATACAGCCAGAGTCAGTGATGGTATTCGGCTCACATGGGGTAGTTCCGAAAAAAGACAGGTAGATATGTTTCTGAGCCGGCCAGTTGCAATAGACCCAAAAAACGTTAATGACCAAACCAGGGCTGACAATCGATATTTAGATAGTAGTTTTCATGGTGCCTTTGTGGCGGATAACGCTACCTTCAAAGAAGGTCAGCTTCAGTATTGGCTTTACCACAGAAAGAACAGGCAATTTGGAGACGAAGTCAGCACGATCGGCATGCGTTTCACCAATGAAGATCTGTGGTGGCAGCCCGACCTTCAGGCATCCTATCAGTTTGGAAATTTTGATAATAAGGAGCACTCAGCATGGATGATACATGGGGAAATCGGACACAACTTCAAGCGCGGTAACCTCAGCCTCGCTTACAGCTTCGCATCCGGTGACTCCGATCCTAACGACACTCAACATGGCACTTTCGATAATCTCTACCCCTCGAACCACCCCTATTATGGCTATATGGACCTCTTCTCACTACAGAATGTTCAGAATCTTGAGCTCAGATACTCAAAGCAAGTCGGGAGGGGTACAAGAATCCATATCGGCTGGAATACATTCTGGCTATCTAAGGAAGACACAGACGCTTGGTATCATGCTGGGCTCGCGCCTGTCAGAGTTGCAACTAAAAATGTAAGTCCCTACGTGGGAAAGGAAATTGATGTTGCCCTACAGGTACCACTATTTTCAGGGCGGCTAGCCTTACTTACGGGTGTGAGCGCTTTCTTCGCTGGGTCCTACCTCAAGGACTTGGAGCTTAATAAGAATGCACGGTTCTATTACGTCAACATGACCTACACGATCCATTAGAGCCCAAGTTAGGTAATGATGATAAAGCTAACAACCTACCTAATCACAACAAGCTCACAATTCGGGCAGTAGAAGCTCTTCCACAAGGTAAGTACTCACATCACGGATTTGCTCAATTGTCATCTGGCCGCCAAAGGGAGGCATTTCATTTGCCCCTTCAGTCACGACCTGTATAACTGCCGTCAAATTCTGGGGCACCGTTAACGCGGCGCCTGCGCCGTGCCCCCCCTGTCCATCCACTCCGTGACAGGGCAGGCAAGCTTGTGCATAAAGCATTCGGCCCGCATCTGCGTTACCAACGGCACCACGTCCACCACGTCCACCACGTCCGTTATTTATCACAGGTACTGGAGCATTGACTGGTCCCAATGTCCCATTCAGTGAGAAAAGCCATACGCTATCACCTCGGGCAGAACCTGCGAATAAATTTCCCGCTGAATACACTGCAATGTACTGCTGCCCATCATGCTCAAAAACACTGGGTGGAGCATTAACCCCAGCGCCTGTTTGAAACTCCCATAACGGCATGCCACTCGCTGCATCAAAAGCCATAAAACGCCCATCGCTGCGACCTATGAACAAAAGACCACCAGCTGTCACTGCCGAGCCACTGTAACAGCGATCAGCCCATCGCTGATTCCATAAAACACGATTGGTATTCATGTCCATGGCGGCCAAAATACCCGTCGTCGGCAACGAGGCAACGCCCCCAAAACGTCCCTCCATGTAGCGCTCTCCTGCCTCCGGCATTTCGGTCGCATCAGGATTGGTCTCATAAAAAGACAGTCTCTCACTGGCACAAACATAAAGTGTTTGTGTTGGAGGAGCATACGAACTTGGTGGCCAATTGGCCCCACCCCGCTTACCCACTACTCGTTCCGTCCAAAAGGGAACGTAAACGTGCTCTTCATGAGTGAGCGTGTAACCTTCCGGCGGAACATCGATGGTTAAAGGGCTGACAGGGTCCCCGATGGGTATCGGCTGAGTCGCAGCCGTTGCCTGCCTATGATCCTGGGGAACAGGGCGCTCATCAATTCCAATCAGTGGTTTTCCTGTTATCCGGTCAAGGATATATACCCAGCCGTTTTTATTAACCTCGGCAACCGCTTTACGTAACTCTCCATCCAATTCCAAGTCAAAAAGCACCACCGGATTAGCGGAGTCAAAATCCCACAAATCGTGGTGGATCTGCTGGTAATGCCAATTATATTTACCAGTTGCGACATCAACCGCAACGATAGATGCAGAAAACAAATTATCCCCGGCGCGCACCGCGCCGTTAAAATCAGGTCCGGGATTGGCGGTCGAGAAATAAAGGAGACCTAAATCAGGGTCCACTGCTGGAGTTTGCCAGACCGTTGCGCCACCGAAACGCCAAACTTCATTGTCTTGTGGCCAACTATCATGCCCTAACTCACCAGGACCAGGCACCGTATAAAAGGTCCACACCAGACTACCATCGTCGGCATCATAAGCCTTAACTCGGCCGCGCGTAGCGTACTCCGCTCCTGCAAAACCCGTAATTACTAACCCATCGTAGTAAAGCGGTGCGCTGGTAATACTGTAGCCTTCCTCCCAAGATTCAGCTTGAATAGACCAGACTACCTCGCCATCCTGCTGATCCAGAGCAACAAGCCGACCATCGAGCTGACCAAGATATACCTTTCCCTCGCCTAGCCCTACGCCTCGACTTGTCCAGCCACAGCAGATTGTTGAAATGTTCGGATCAAGCTCGGCTTTGTAAGTCCATAACTTCTCCCCTGTCTCAACACTTATGGCAAATACGTCGTCTGCTCCAGTGACAATGTAGAGCACGCCTGCATAAACAATTGGCTGTGCCTCCCCTGAGTATTTTGAACCAATGCCCGAGCCATCTAAGTGTGTTCTCCATACTCCCTTTAGCTCGCCAACATTGACGCTGTTAATTTGAGCAAGGGGTGAATAACGCCGATTGTAAAGATCCCCCCCATTTGTTAACCAGCCACTAGTAGGCAGTTTAGTTAGTTCGTTTTTTGAAAAGGCAGGTGCAGGCGTTATGGGTGCCCCTTGAGTCAAACCCACCAAGGGCAGAAGAAAAAACACAGCAGGAATAGCTCTGAACCCGAACATCATCCGTGGATTTCGAATAACAGAACACATACGTGCTTATTGATAGCTTGACTAGTCAAGTTGAGCGTGTGATAAACGATAATGCTGTTCCAAGATATCGTCGCCGAAATCACCAGTGAGGCTGCGCCAAACCGAATGGATGTGATTTCCACCATCTTGAGTATTGTCATATTCAAAAACGAAATCAGTGCCCTGTAGTCGATAATAGTGCGGAGACCTTTTATTCAAGCTCCCCATCCAAGCAAAACTAAGCTGATGAAGGTTGACGCTCTCAAGATAAGCCATTGAAATCTCTGGACGATATCGAGTAACAACTTCTTCTAAGATACGCCTAACTAATTTCTGTTGGCTCTGGCCCAGACTCGAGACTGAAATACCCTCTGGTTTTAAAGTGTTCCTCCAATCATCCCAGGTATTCCGATCCTTGTTCCTTGACCTTCCCATATCAAGATTAGTGGAAAAAATATCTTGCGGTGCAACCGTAGAAAGGACAGCCTGAGCTCGCTGAGCTTGGCTCATTGAGCGAATTAATTGCCGTCCCAGATCTTCCTCTGCATGCAAAGGACGGAAGCCTGCTAGCGGCCCCGTAATCGTCTCTGCCGGATCTGCCCCCAAGAAAGAAGGGGTGACTCGGACTCCATCTGGAGATACTGTAACGCTCAATGACACATGGTGTCCTTCAAAACGCCAAGCCCATGGCTCAACCATAGAAGGGCGGCCAAAGAGAGCGATCACGTAATGGTGAACTCCCCGTGGTAAACCTAAATCTTCCAGTGCAGCCAAAATCTGCTCAAGTTGCATGATGTGTACAACTTTGAGATAACCCGAAGCACTAAGAATCGATGTCAGCAAATCCTGAACCATGACCCGCTGCTCGGCTGACATCAACTGCAACGGCAACCCTACTCGCTCTCTAGGCCAGTACACCCAATCCCGTCTTGCCTCATCGTGAAGAGATAGGCTGAGAAGATCCTGTCTAGAGTAGCGCACTAGATTCTCAACTCGAGACGCTTCTCCGGAGATGCTTGACCAAAGCAAACTAGCCGCATTAGTCATATCCTCCCTTACCTGAGTGCGGTCGGGCTCAGGTATCTCAGGAACGCTCTGCCCGAAACACGTTATAAAGAAAAAGAAGGCGCTGATACCCAAAATGGCTCGGCTCATTTCTAACCTCCCGAGTTCTCTGAATGCTTCATTTGATCTTACACCGCCATTGGGGTTTGTGGGGTATATAAAATTGGAGTCTACACAGAAAAAAAGGACAAGAAAATCAGGGGCCCCATCGTTCAATAAGGTCTTATCGATATTTATGTGAGCAATCCAAGGTAGGCCAAATGGAGCCAGTTGCTGACATTAATTTATCCACAAAATCTGTGGATAACTTTGTGGATATCTCCTTTAAATCAAACCACTTTTTAATTATCTCCCTAATCCTTGTTAGATTGGTCAAAAAAACATCATAAAAAACTTTTTTCTTATTTTTCAGATAATTATGAATGGATAGCTATTCAATATTGAAGCAATCGAGTCTAAGTAGCCCTCCATTAGCACCTTTTATTTAAAGTCCAACTGCACTGTGAATATCGACCAGAAAAAAGCTTTTTATTATTTTTTCTGTTAAGTCAGAGGTCTGCCTAACGGACCTCTTCTACTTTGCCAACATTATGGAATCATCGAACTCGCCCCAGGGAGATCAAACACCTCCCACCAAAGGGTTCTCCAGATATATTTTCAGCCGAAAAATGTGATCAGGCGACCATGTATACCCACACCGAACCAGAGAATGAGTGAGGCAGCACCAACGAATTTGATTGAGCGCGACCCTTCGGTATCCTCGGTCCAATTCTTCATTTGAGGTGAAATCTTCCAAGAAAACCATAGGGCATTCAGCCCAGCGCACAGGAGCAGCACCATTTTTACCTTGAACGCGTAATTTACTGCATAGCGGTGAGGGTCTCCCATAACAAAGAGAAACCCGGTGCACGCGTTGATAGCAAAGCCAGCAAAAACCAGCGGCATAATCCGGTAAACGACGCTCAATGGTAAGCCGAACTTGTAGCCCATAACACGCAAATCCATGATCACCAAGCCACCAATTAGTACGCTAAGACCAAAAAAATGGAGTGTTTCCAGCCCAGGCCAGAGCCATGGCGACCCAGTGACCCAGCCAGAGAGTGCAGTTTCAGACATCCAGTTCACTGCAGCATTTAGGTCCATACGTTATTCCTAGAATGATCCTACATATGCAATCAGCCGACCTGACATTATGGTGCCAAACCAAACTAATATTGAAATTACGGCACAAAATCTTATCTGCAAGGGTGCTCCTCTGTTCACATTCCACGACTCAGACTGACACGCCAGCATTTTCCGTAAGTAACAAGTAATTGATACGCCTATACATATCAAAAGTATTTTAGTAATGAATGCAGGATCTCGTACATACTCTGCACCCCTTGGCAAAAATAACGCCACCCCCGAAAGAAAGTTGACACAGAGACCCAGCCATACGAGTCCAAGTACGCGCAGCATGAAAGACCAAGAAATAACCCGAAACAAGCCAAGCAAACGAAGATTCAGAGCAATCAAAAGACCCACCGAAATAGCCATACCAACAGCGTGCAAACTCAGCATAAGGGGGAATCCGATCATTGAGGTTAGCACCCAATCGGAGAATCTGGTTCCTTCAAGCCACTGAAGCAAAACCATAGGCTAAAGCCTCACGATTAATACAGTCTGTGTAACATCATCCACGATAACTCTACGCGATGGAACATTTCGGTCCTTTAATCGATTTTCATTTGCACTCGGATAGACCTGCCTATATATGGTAAGTCTGCACAAAAAGGGTAGATATTTGTGTCATGGCTGTAGGACAATAGAGCATCCTTCAATGAAGAAAAGAGTCGGGGAAGTGGTATGAGAAAGATTCCTATTGTTTTCGGCGCCATCTGTGCATTAACAGTAGCTACTGCGGTGGCTCATCATTCCGCGGCTATGTTTGACTTTGAAAAGGAAGTCACCGTCGAAGGCGTCGTTAAGGAATTTCAATACTCCAACCCACACTCCTGGCTTTTGGTGGATGTCACAAACGAAGATGGGTCTGTCACTACCTGGGGCTTTGAGGCAGAGGGACCGAGTACTTTGATGCGTGCCGGCATTCGTAAAAGTGATTTTTCTCCCGGTACAAGACTCAATATAACGGGACATCCGATGAAGGATGGTAGACCTGCGGCTGCTTGGACAGTTGCGACTCGATCTGACGGTACGGAGTATGATCCCAGATCTGGATTCCAAGTCCGGTAATCGCGCAGAGGGGAATAACTTCCAGCCCAGATAGGGGTTGTCTAGGGTTTTACTACCCTTCTGTCTTCTTTTCTCTCTCGTTCATGTAAGTCGCTAATTCGCCTTGGCGCGAATGCAACGTATGCAGCCAACGCTGTCCACCTGATGTAAATCCTACCCAGTAACCAAACTCAACTATCTCTGGCTCCGTAAACTCAGCATGCAAGTCATCCCAGAGTGCATCATCTGCAAGGGCTGGATTCCATAAGATTGAATCGGTGTAGCGAAGGGCTATTTTCTCACGGTTACTGAAACGGTCTGACTTAAGATAGTTAGCAATATCATTGAGTCGATGCTTTGGATCTTGCCGCGCCTCACGGGCGCTGCCCTGGTTGCTTCAGTAATCACAGTCTAGACTAAGAGCAACATAGGCACGGGCTAACTCTTTGAGATCATGCTCAACTACGCCGGGTTGAGTTTTTTTGTTGAAGAGGAGGTCTCGTGTGTACATGAACGACCGCATCACACCCGTCTGATGCGCACGGATTGATTGATTCTCTGGTCCAGGCCGACCTTTTGATATGGCATCCTCAAGCCACTTCCGTGCTTCCACATCATCTACCTCGTCAGGTGCCAAATAACTGATTCTCGCCACGCCTACTCGTCCTAGTTAAAATTACGCGCGACAGACTACCCTATCCCCCATCAGACGGCCAGACATGAGTAGGTGTAAATACATCCCTCCCATGAGGTTTGCTAGGTATACTCGAGAAAAAAGGCCTAGGATTAATACGATGAAGATCTGTCTGGCTCGAACTGTATTGTTGTTTCTAATTCCACTGTCGCTCGGATACAGCCACCATTCGTTTCCGGGTATCTATGATGTTGACCAGCAGTGGCTACTGAAAGGCGTGGTAAATGAATTTATTTTTCGCAATCCACATACTTTTGTAGTTCTAGAGATCACAAGCGACGGTGACACAACAGAACAGTGGTATATAGAAATGGCACCAATGCAGGTCCTCATGGGCCGCGGTATGGACAAAAACACCATTGGACCGGGAGATGATTTAATAATCACCTGCAACCCCGCTAGAGACGGGGGAAAATCCTGTGGACTTGGCCAAAAAGGTGGGCTCTATAGGCCGGATGATCAGCTACTATATGGTATGGATCCAAGACAGCTACATGATCTTTTGAATCTACCCAAATAATGAAAGCAGCCAAGACAATTTATTTGCTGGTCACGTTGCTGGTTGGTTTTGGGCTATCAACGGCATCCTCAGGCCAAGATGGAGTACCCGATATCACCGGCTATTGGATGTGGCTGCCACACGAAGAATTTCGAATGCGGCTTTGGGGGCCTGAACCAGGAGAAATTGGCGGGCTGCCACTCAATGAAAAAGCAATTAATGCAGCAATGGCCTTCGATCCAAACGACTACTATAAGCCGGAAAATCAATGCAGGAATCATGGTGCCGCTTACGTCATGCGGGCACCCTTTGCCAGACAGTTTTTGTACGAAGATACAGACATACTTTTGATACGAATTGAACTAGAAGCACAGGAGCGAAAAATTTATCTTGATGGACGCTTACCGTCCAGCGAAGAACACACAGGCTTAGGTCACTCAGTGGGCAGCTGGGAAAGTGAGATTCTTACGGTTACGACTACACATATGACGCCTTATTACCATCGCCGTAATGGGGTACCTTACAGCGAAAATGCGGTCATGACAGAACACTTTCTTTTGCATGACTCTAACTACCTGACAATAATTACAAAGGTGGACGACCCTGAATACCTTAGCGAACCATTGGTCCGATCGATAAGCTTTAAGAAGCTGCCGGATTCCTATGCTGACCAGTTTAATTTTGAATATGATTGCGAAATTATAGAATGGGAAGGGGGAGCGCCTGGCCGGGGGCTACAGTAAAATTTTTTGTAGAAAACTGCAATCACGGCGGATTATAAAGATAGTTCTTGAGTATGGACCAACCTGTTAACGTCTTCGGAGAAACGCTGGAAACCTGCAACACCAGCCCAATAACAGGATTTTTCCGTGATGGATGCTGCAATACCGGAGATCAGGATCTCGGCTCTCACACGGTTTGTATAGAGATAACCCGGGATTTTCTGGATTTTTCACGAACTCATGGCAATGATCTCTCTACACCAATACCCGAATTTAATTTTCCCGGTCTGTATCCTGGCGACCGGTGGTGCTTGTGCGCAGCACGCTGGCTAGAAGCCCATAAAAATGGAATGGCGCCAAGGGTGGTACTGACTGGAACGCATAGGCGTGCGCTCGAGATCGTTCCCTTGAACCTTCTAAAAAAATTTGCTGTTGACCTAATCTAAGAATCCTAGCCACCCTCAGGAAAACCATGTAACGGGCCAGCCCGATGTTGCGGATTTATGGGAGATTGCCAGCCAATAAATTGCATCCAAATAAATAGAATCAATAATGTGTAAATTTACTTATTTAGCCTCTAAATTCTTTTAAATTAGTCTAATTGTATATAAATTACTCAAAAAATATTAAAGTCCGATCGGTCTTTTTTTTTGGTTTTTGGGGCTTCTGATCAAAACATTCTCGAGACTGCAGCTTTTCAGGATACAATTGGCCTCTTCTTTGTTTCCCTTTTTAAATTACCAATACTAGGAGTGATCCGTGCGTTACGCGCTTCCTCTTCTCTCGCCTGATGACAAGACTGGTCCTGTGTGGAGAGTTGCCTGTGTCTGATGAATTAGTGACAGCAAGCAACCCCTACGAGATTGTGTCAGTGGAGAAAACAGACCCCCCGCCCGGAACGGAGGGATCTGACTGGTACTACTATGTGATCGCACAGGGCCCAAACATTATTCGAGGTTACCGGCAGGGGGCTTTAAGCGTTGTAAAAAGCGCAGTTGCAGAAGTTGTCGAGCAGCTGAATCAGCGGAGATTCGGTAAGCGCGCTCGCGTCAACCTAGTAACAATACCGAAGAAGACAAAGTCTTAAATGTAACCCTCCAGTCTAACCACTTATTTTCTTCCAGCTTCGAGTGGGTAACCTCTGTCGGGACCACCCGTGA
>Ga0315336_1007103_pt1 | contig 10982 bp, 10 predicted proteins | sample ASW5metaG_FD_204512 | JGI IMG/M metagenome (GOLD analysis project Ga0315336, IMG submission 204512) | Ammonia-oxidizing marine archaeal communities from Monterey Bay, California, United States - ASW #5 | ecosystem: Environmental > Aquatic > Marine > Intertidal zone | place: USA: California... | reverse complement strand
GGTTGGGTGTGCAGTCACCGGCGTACGACGACGGATGCATCCGTCAGGTCGATTTCGCCGGTGTGATGCTGATCGACTCGGCCTGAGTTGCGGAACAGGTGGTCGAGTCGAACCAGTTTGCGTTCCGCAATCGCTTCAAGTGGCGTTTCGGTGCCAGGGCTTGAGCCCCACACGATGCGTGATTGGCGGTCGGTCACCAGTACGAGATGTCCGTTGCGGACCCCGTCGCTCAAGTCGATCGAGTGGATTTGGTTGATCCAGTCTTCGTCTCGGATGTGGTTCAGCAGCAGTAGTGCTGCATGCACGTCTTCACTTTCCCAGGCCCGGCGAGCTCTGACAGGGCGGTGTCGTCGCGGGTTGACGATTCGGATCACGTGGGCGTCGGAAGACAGGCGGCAGCCTTCGGGCAGCAGACGCCCCTGGGCGTCCACAATCGCCTCACCGTAGCGGTCTTCGACGATCGCTGTAGGTGCCAGGAATGTTGCCTGCACGATCAACGCGCCGGTCGAACTGCGGCGTACTTGGTCCACCGAAGCGAACCAGCCTGTCTCATCCAGCGTCTCGCGAATGGCACACAGTGCTCCACGATCGACACAGGCCCCATTGGTTGTATCGGCTCCAAGTGCAGCTTCCGCAAGATGCTGCAAGAGCGTGTCACCGGCCCACGAAGGGGCACCGTGAAAGTGCACTTCATGGGTTGCCGGCACACCTGTGGTGGCCTGTCGCATGGTCGGCACGAATGCCAGCGCCGTACCCGACGCGATCAACAGCAGTGCACCAGCCATCCAGCGGTCGACAGACGCCCAGTTCATGGGTGTGCGGGACGTTTTGCGGCCGGACTTCTGGCGGCCTTTCTTGGACGTTCGAGATGTACCTGATCGTTTGGCCATGAAAACAGCACCGCGACAGAGGCACGGCATCTTGCATATCGGCCATATACGGGGTGCAGGCTTGAGCCGATTTACGGTGCTGGGGCCATTCGCGCGATCGCGCCCTGCACAAGCGACGTGCACAGCGACGGCATGTCCATGCCTGCGGCCTGTGCAGCCATGGGGAACAGTGAGGCCTCTGTGAAGCCCGGCATGGTGTTCACCTCCAGAAGCCACGGCGTTCGGTTCTCATCGAGCAGCAGGTCTACTCGCGCCAGATCGGTGACTGTACACAGGCGTCCAATGGCCTCAGCGATCTGCTTGCAGGTGGTAGTCGTCTCTGCGTCCACGTCTGGGTTCGTGACATAGCGGGTGTCTGTCCGTTCGTACTTGGCGTCGTAGTCATACGTACCCTCGGCGGGAAGCACTTCGACAAGAGGCAATGCCTGGCCGTGGAGCAGGCCGACGGTGAGCTCGCGGCCCACAATGCGTTGCTCCACCAGCGCAGTCGCATGGTCCTGCGACAGTTGTTCAAGTGCGTTGATGACGGCGGGCAGGTCATCGCACATGAAGAGGCCCACGCTTGAGCCTTCATTCAGTGGTTTGACGACGAGTGGTGGCGACAGGGGACAACGGTCCGATGCACGCAATACGGCCCAGTCCGGAGTGGGGAGGTCGTGCTCGCGGGCGAGCGTCTTGACAGCCACCTTGTCCATGCACCGTGCGGCCGCGGTGCTGCTGCAGCCCACGAACGGGCGTCCGTCCTGCTCGAGCAGTGCCTGCAACGGCCCACCCTCACCCCACGGACCGTGCAATACGGGAAAGATCGCGGCTCCCGGCAGGCTGTTCAGATCAAGCGTGGCGTCGGCGAGCACATGTTCGTAGACATCATGTCCAGAGGCTCGAAGCGCCGCGGCAACCGCTGCGCCGCTTCGCAGGCTCACAGCATGCTCTGCATCCGGGCCACCACTGAGCACGAGCATGTTCACGCTGCGCCTCCCCGAGACCAGACGACGACCTCACGCTCCAGTCGCATGCCCGAGTCCTGCTGAACCTGTTCCTGCACGAGTTGCATGAGCGTTTCCACGTCTGATGCCGTGCCTTGCGGGTCCACCGTGATGAAGTTGGCGTGCTGCGTGCTAACTTGTGCCCCGCCGCACGAGACGCCCTTCAGTCCGGCGACATCAATGAGTTTGCCTGCACTCACGCGTTCGTTGGACTCTGGATCAACCGGGTTGCGGAACGCGCATCCGGCGCTGTGGTCCGCCATGGGCTGTGCGGCCTTCTTCATGGAGAAGAAGTGCAGCACGCGATGTCGCACTTCGACGGGGTCATCCTCGTGCAGTTCCAGTACGGCGTTGGTCACGATGCCCGCGGGCAGATCGCTGCCGCGGTACCGGAAGGCGAGCTCGGTTGCGGTGAACGTACGCAGTTCACCGTCGAAGGCGAGCACGTCCACGGATTCGAGAGCCTGCGCCACATCGCCGGGTGTTCCTCCCGCATTCATGCGAATTGCACCGCCGAGTGTGCCTGGAATGCCAGCCATGTGTTCGAATCCGGCTAGGGCGCTGCGTCCCAATGCATGGATCAGGCCAAAGAGATCGACGCCTCCACCCACGCGTGCTGCAGTCACGGAGCCGCGACGGTTGTAGTCCACAGCGGTAAAGCAGGGGCGGTCGAGTCGAAGCACGACGCCATCAACGCCATCGTCGGCGACCAGCAGATTTGCGCCACCGCCCAGCACACGCACGGCCGTTTCATTCATGCGGCAGCGGCGTAGGAGATCTGCGAGGGCCTCGATGGAGTTCGGCGACACGAGCATGTCGGCGCGGCCGCCCACGCCGTACCAGGTCAGTGGCCCGATCGGTGCATCGGGGGTGCACTCAACATCGAGGTCGGTGAACAAGTCGGCTCGGGTGGGCATCAGGCCGTTGCCGGTTGGATGGCCGAAGCCATGTAGTCTCGTCCGATGGTCCAGACAGGGCCGGCACCCATGATGACCAGCAGGTCGCCGTCGGACAGTTCCGTCTGCAGCAGGTCGACGATCGCATCGAAGTCCGACACGTGTCGCGCCTGGACACCACGCTTCAGCAGACGGTCAACGAGATCTGCTGAACTCACCTTCTTCTGTTCCGCTTCCGAGTCGCGCACAAAGTAGATGTCCGGCACGATGACGTCGTCGGCGTCACTAAAGGACAGGGCGAACTGCTCGAGCAGAAATCGTGTCCGGCTGTGCTGGTGCGGTTGAAAGACGCAGATCAGGCGTCGTGGATCTTCTGCCACGCGCAAGGCACGCAGTGTGCGTTCGATTTCGGTGGGGTGGTGGCCGTAGTCGTCATACACGGTGACCGTGCCGTCAGCGACTGATCGCTCACCCAGATGCTGCATGCGACGGTCGAGGCCTTCAAAGCGCTCGGCGGCTTCGGCGGCGTCGGTCCATTCGGCACCCAGTTGATGGGCCAGAATGACGGCGGCAGCGGCATTGAGCGCCATGTGGGCGCCGGGTACGTGGGTGGTCCAGTGCACGACCCACATGCCGTCACGCAGAATGCCGACACGGCACGCATGCTGATCAAACACAACTTGATAGTCGGCTTCAGGATGGAAGCCGTAGGTCTTGACCAGGCACTGCAGGCCCGGCGTGATGACACCGCGATGCGCCCCGTCGTGCGCAATGAGCAGCGAGCCGCCTTCTTCTGCTGCCGGCAATACGGTTGCGAAGACACGAAACGCCTCGATGATCGCTTCCAATGAACCGTAGATGTCCAGGTGATCTTCTTCGACATTGGTAATCAACCCAAGTATAGGGCGATGGTGGTGGAACGATCGGTTGAACTCACATGCTTCGGCAATGAGAATGCCGCCTTCGCCGGCATGTGGTCCGGTTGGAATGGTCGCTGCGCCAAGCCGCGAGCCGCCACCAAGTTGCGGGCAATTGGCGCCGATGATGAACCCCGGATCAAGTTCAGTATCTATCAGAATCCAGGCCAGAATCGCCGAGGTCGTGCTCTTGCCGTGTGTGCCGGCGATGGACACGCCCAGTCGTCCTCGCTGTGCCAACCCTAGGCCCTGCGCGTAGTTGATCACGTTGACGCCGGCTTCTCTTGCCCACTGGAGTTCGACATGGTTGGCGTCAATGGCCGCGGAATGGACCAGCAGGTCCACGTCATCTGGCAAGCTGGTGTGGCCAATGGTGACGGCGATGCCCTCATCGTGCAGAGCCTGCGTGACATCGGTCGCCACGGCATCTGAGCCGCGGACGTGTACTCCGCGGGCGGCGGCCAGTCGAGCTAGGCCGCTCATGCCGCATCCGCCGATGCCCGTGAACCAAGCTCTCACGCTAGGGGCAAAGGCCGGAGTGCTGTTGTCTGCGGGGGCATTCATGCGAGCAGGGTACCCTGTGTGGCAATGAACACGAGAGATCTTCAACATGTCGTCCACGCCCAGATTCTGATCGTCGACGACGAGCCGGATCATGCGGAAACCATGGGTGAAGCACTGCGTCGTCAGGGGCACATCTGCACCATCGTCCATGCTGCGAGCGAGGCTGCAGAGGAGATTCGATACGGTGCATTCGACGTCATCGTGACGGATCTCGCCATGGAAGCTGAGGACTCGGGGCTGCTGGTGCTCAGCGAAGCTCGTGAACACCAGCCGGATGCTGAGACCATCATGGTCACCGCCCACGGCGATGTCGCAACTGCCAAGGCAGCCCTGAAAGGCGGGGCATACGACTTCATCGAGAAGCCTCTCGACCTGGAGGTGTTCCGCAATCTGGTCACGCGGGCGATTGAAACCGTCCGCCTGCGTCACGCCAACACGCGGCTCCAAGGCAAGGTTGATGCGGCATGGGGATTCGAAGGCATCATTGGCGACTCGCCGGCGATCCGGAAGGTCATTTCGATCATCAAGCAGGTGGGTCCGAGTAATATTCCAGTGCTCATTACCGGCGCATCGGGTACGGGCAAAGAGCTTGTGGCGCAGGCGCTGCACAACCAGTCCAAGCGAGCAGGCAAGCGGTATGTCACGTTCAACTGCGCGGGCCAAAGTGAGTCACTGCTGGAAGACCAACTGTTCGGTCATACGCGAGGTGCCTTCACCGGTGCGGACAAGGACCGCGAGGGTGTCTTTGAGTACGCCGACAAGGGCACATTGTTCCTGGACGAGATCGGCGACATGCCCATGTCGATGCAGGCCAAGTTGCTGCGTGTGCTGGAGTCCGGTGAGGTCGTACGACTCGGCACGAATACTGCACATCATGCAGATGTACGCTTCGTGAGCGCGACGAACTGCACTCTGCAGGAGAGCATCTCGGCCGGCACGTTTCGGGAGGATCTGTTCTTTCGCATCAATGGTGCGGAGATTCACCTGCCGCTGTTGCGGGATCGGCGTGAAGACATTCCGCTGCTCGTCAATCATGCGGCGGGCCGTTTTGCGGCGGAGCTGGATCGGCCGGCGCCGACCGTGACCGAGCCCGCGATGATGCGCCTGCTGACATACGCCTGGCCGGGAAATGTGCGACAGTTGTTCAATACTGTGCAACGCATGGTCGTGATGACGGAAGGTGACGTGCTTGATGTCCGGGATGTACCGGATGACATTCGACAGCGTGAGGACGATGAGCACATGCAGTTAGGTTCATTGGCGGGGGTCGGGCTCGATCGTCTGGAGAAGGAGGCCATGCGGCAGACGTTGGCCATGACTGGCGGCAATCGTGAGCAGGCCGCTGAGTTGTTGGGGATCGGCGAGCGCACGCTGTACCGGAAACTCAAGGAATACGGACTCAAGTAAACCTGCTTCAGGCAGGGGTGCTGCCGGGACAAAAACAAAGACAGGGCCGCGTCGAGGACGCGGCCCTGCTCTCTAACGTCTTCCTTGGGCCTTGGTCAGGCGGCTTCGGCGGCTTCGAAGCCGTCGCAACTGCCGATGGGGGACACCCGCAGGTGCATGGATGCGTTGCTGGCGAGATCGCAGCCTGCGACTGTGCCGTCACTGGCCGTGTGATTCACGCGGATCTGTACCAGTTGGTCCTGGGGGATGCCGTCACCGAAGTGCTTGCAGCTTCCGCATTGTCCGTCGTTGATGTTGAGCATGATGTTGACCTTCTGTCTGTCTGTTTCAATCGGTTTGATGGCGGGACCACAACTGGTTCTGCACGGTTGAATGTACGCGCGTATCGGCGGTGTGCCATGACTTCCTGTTCATTTGCAGCAATCGTTGTTGCGACTCAAGTGCAGCAACGAGAATCCCACTTGATGCGTTGCATGAGGGGGTGTTGGGTGTGGTGTTGCGACTGTGTTGCAGCGTTGCCGTCAGACTGACAGGGGATCAGTGGCCTCATCGAGCAGCACCTGGGTGCCGCACTCCGGGCAACGATCGGGGAACGTTGGGCTCAACGTGTATCCGCATGTGCGGCAGTCCGGCGATTCGCAGTGCAATCTGAACTTCAAGGCGCAGTTCGGACACAGGAAGTCGCCCTGGCCCAACTCGATCATCAGTCGGCAGCGGGGGCAACACAACTCGAAGCGCGTGTCGTGCACGATCTCCACGAAGGACTGATCGATACGTGTGACGACCGTGAGCGCGAGGCCTCCGGCAAGTGCTGCCAGTCCGGAGGCGGTTGCCAGTCGAAAGGCCAGTTCAGCCAGGTCAAGCGGCACGAAGCAGACCGCGTCGAAGATACCAACGCCAAAACAGGCCAACCCTGCGACAGCGAAGCATCCGGTCACCGGCCGCAGCCAGCGTGAACGCTTAGGATGGGCCAGTGTCAGACCATTGACAACTGCACAGGCTGCTGGCAACACCATGGCGATATCAATAAACAGCACGTTCCATGGCTCAAGAGACAGTCGGTGATCTCCGAGCAACAGCAAGATCCAATACAGGGTCCCGGGGACCAGGACAAGCAATGGGCCCACTCGTGACCACCTGGGCAGCGCTGTCTGCAGCAGCAGTGCCGGCACGATCGCGCTGGCAAGCGCACTGGGCCCCAGCACCATGAAGGCAAGTTCCTCATCCAGCTGGGCCCACACTGCGAGCAGCCACCCCAGATAGATCAGCCCGAAGCACACCAGCGCTACGCGGCCTGACGTGTCCGCATGCTTGGACTGCAGGCAACAACCACCCGCGTACAGTGGCAGCCAGCACGCAGCCGTCGCCAGAGCGGACAATCCAAAGTACTCTTCCAACGATATCGAGCCGAACACGCTTGACGCCCAGATGGAGCACAGCACGAACGTCAGGGCAAGCGTTGCCAGCACGATGGTGATCAACCCCCCCCAGCGACCGGCGGATCGTTCAAATTGTCGAAGGCCCCAATAGAGCACTGTTGAGGCGAGCAGTGTGGAGGCGCCGGTTCCCAGCAGTTGGCCCATGATCCGATCGTCTACAAAGATCGCGGCAACGGCGCACAGAAGCATGATCAGCAGCGCAACGCCAAACAGCACAACAGTCACTTGTCGCATCCCTCGGATGGTCATGCCACAGAGACTAACAGGCCGCTGGTACAGTGGACCAACAGGAGATTCGCTGTCATGTTGCTGTCCATCGCGTTGTGCCTGCTGGTCGATACGCAGGGGTATTACCGTCAACCCGCACTGCATGATGACACGATTGTCTTCGTGGCAGAGGGGGATCTTTGGTCTGCGTCTGTGGACGGCGGAACGGCTCGTCGATCGCGGCATCGCGTTGGCGGCTGAGTTCGGCGTGTATGGCCCGGAAGGCGAGTGGCTGATCGAAGGACGCGGCTTCGAGCCGGTTCATGTCGTGGATAACCTGCCACATGAAACGTTCAATGGTCGTGATCGACAGTTGGAGGCTGCGGTCTTGCACTTGCAAAAACTGATTGAAAAGGACCCGCGTGAAGTGCCGCCGCCGTCTTCGGGGCCTTGGATGGCGCCAGCGGATCTCAGCACTCAGTGATCGTGGTTCGAAAGGTGCTGCTGCAGCAGATCACCGCCGAAGTTGCAACGCAGGTCATGCCACACGGTGTGGACATGATCGGTGCTGTTGCCGACACAGTCGAACTCAATGATCCAGTCCGGACCGTGCAGTCGCCAATAGCGAGGTGCTTCAGGTGTGGTTCCACCGATCCATGCGAACGTGATCGCATCCGGGCCGCCTTCGAGCAGCCGGCGTTGTGCGGCTGTTCCAATGTCCGTTGCAAGCAGGCCGGAGTAGGCGCTGACCAGCCGGATGAGCAGTCCGCGTTGCGGACCGGACAGGGTGCCCGCAGGCACGCCTTCGAGTTTCAGCAGACTGGTTTCACGACCGGGCTGCAGAAGAATGTCATGCGGCTTCTTCATCGACAGGATTGCCAGGTTGGCCTGTTCCGCTGTCAGTGAGTTGCGCAGCGCCAAGGCGATCGTTTCGATGTGTGCAAGTGGAGCGGTGCCCGCGCGAGGCCCGGTGAGCACGCGTACCGGCGCGGCACCGAGAAACAGCGGTGTCATGCGCATGCCGTCCTCAGTTTGGGTGTAGTTCAAGGAGACATGGTGGCCTTCAACTCTGGCCGCCCACTGCGGTGTGGCCGGATCGCCCCAGATTGCGAATGTGTACTGGTCCGGATCTCGAGAGGCATCCGGGCGCCCGGCGGCGATCGCACGGTCGCGAAGTTCTCCTTCCAGAAGGAAGATGCCGGTGACGGTTTCGTAGCCATTCCGGGAGACCAGTGTGCGGAGCAATGCCATGGCATCGTCGCGTTGTTGGGGCGTCATATCGGACAGCCGCGTGCCGTGTCGAGTACCGGGCAGGAAGGCCCAGGTGGTTCGGGCATCGTGGTCCATTGGGTGGATTGAGCGGGCGCCCATGTTTGCGGCGAGCTTTCGCGCGGCATCTTGCCGTGCTTCTGTCGCGGTCTCAGGTGGGGACGCCGCCAGAGACAGGGACATGGCCATGGGCAAAAGTGCCGATCTGAGGAGCGTGGTGATCATGTGCCCGTGGTCCTTCGCAGCAGCACGCTCTTGCATGTCAGGCTGCCCTCAGCTTTCTCCAGTTCGGTGGAGTCGACCAGCCTCAGTTCGAAGCCTTGGTCGCGGAGACGTGTGGCTGTCTTCGGATACTGCTTGGGAAAAAGCAGGCAACCGTCAAGGACGATGGCATTGCCTGCGAAGAGTTCGTCCGGATGCACGTCGATAAAGGACATGCTGGCTGACTCGAAGTGCTCTTGCGAAACCCACTCAGTATTGGCGAGCATGGTGTTGCGGCCAATGTAGGTGCAGGCAGTCTTCAGATGCAATGCGCCGGGAATAGGAACGCGGATGACTGAATAGCCAAAGGGCGTCAGATGATCTCGCAGTTGCTCAATGCCGGCGCCGTTGGATCGGGATGATCGGCCAGCGAAGATCGACTTGTCGACTTGGATGATGTCGCCGCCTTCAAGTGTGCCCGGGGACTCGATGCGTACGACATCGCGAAAGTCGCCGATGCACGCTGCCATGGAGTCCACTTCCCCTCGGCGGCTGGCGACGCCCATTCGTGCAAGGACGGCGAGTTCGTCGACGACGACAACCGTGTCCTCTACAAAGACGGCGTCAGGCTGGTCGTGCATTGTCGACAACTCGATGACCTCAATCCCACATGACTGCAGCGTCTGTGCATAGGCATCGTGCTGCCGCTGGGCCGTGCGGTGGCAGATCTGAGCCCGGCTCAGGTGTGTCAACGCACAGTCCTGAATGGAGTTGCTCACCGGTCTGATGATGGCGATGTCCATGAAGCGGCTCGATCAACATCATAGGTCGAGGCCCGAGGGGAGAAAAATCGCCGTCGTGGATGCAGTTCGGCGACTTGTCGAGCATACTGACGCCATGTTGAGCCACCTTGCAGCCGGTGTTCTGAGTGTCCTTGCATTGACAGCCTTCGCAGACGAGCCTCGTCTGCTCACGGATCGAGAGGCCGTGCGCCCAGCGTTGCCTGAAGAGGATGACGCCTTTGCATTCGTGGTCTTTGGCGATCGCACAGGTGGCGATGCCATCGGGATCAATGTGTTGAAGCAGGCCGTCAAGGACACCAACTTGCTCGATCCGGACTTCGTCATGACCGTGGGCGATCTTGTACAGGGTTACAACACGACGCCGGTTTGGATGGTGCAGGCAGGTGAGTTCATCGGTGTCATGGATGGTCTCGACATGCCGTGGTTCCCGGTTGCCGGCAACCACGACATTTACTGGCGTGGTCCGGGCAGGCCGGAGTCGGAACACGAGAAGAACTTCGAGCGCATCTTCGGGCCATTGTGGTACGCCTTTGATCACAAGGATTGTCGCTTCATCGTGCTGTTCACGGATGAGGGGGATCCAAAGACTGGCCGTCGTGACTTCAGTACTCCGTCGGCCCAGCGTATGAGCGAGCCGCAGCGTGATTGGCTGCGCAGCACATTGGACGCTGCGGCGGACAAGCGTCATGTCTTTGTGTTCCTGCACCATCCTCGATGGCGAGGAGGCGGCTATGGCGATGACTGGAAGAGCGTGCACGACCTGCTTGTCGAAGCCGGAAACGTGACGGCGATCTTCGCCGGCCACGTGCATCAGTTGCGCCACGACGGCGTGATCGACGGGATTCAATACCTCTCGCTTGCCACAGTTGGCGGTCACTTGCCTCGGCAACTCCCCCAAGGCGGTTGGCTGGACCATTCATTGCAGATCATGGTGCGCGACGATGCAATCACCATGGCAGCGCTTCCAGTGGGGGGCGTCCTGGATCCGGCGGACTACTCGCCCGAGCACCTTGCTCGGGTAGAGGCCATAAGGACCTTGCGTGGGCGCATATCCGGTTCTCTCGAAGAGTCGCCCAGTGGGCTGCAAGGTGATGGCACGGTGACCTGGACCAACACACTGACGATACCCCTGCAGATTGACGTGACGTTGACCAGTGCGGACGCCCGTTGGGCGTTCACGCCCGATCATGCTCATGTGAGCATTGAGCCCGGTGCGAATGGGACTGTGCACTACACCATGACACATGCGGATGGACTGGATGGGGGTTGGAGCCAGCCGACCGTCACAGCTATCGCGAAATTTACTTCCGGCGGTCGCGGGTGGAGTGTGCCGTTGCATGCACAGCTGCTGCCCACGCCTTTGAACGTGCAGCCGGGGCGCTGGCGTCCGGCAGCCCTCGACG
>Ga0315336_1007102_pt1 | contig 10984 bp, 7 predicted proteins | sample ASW5metaG_FD_204512 | JGI IMG/M metagenome (GOLD analysis project Ga0315336, IMG submission 204512) | Ammonia-oxidizing marine archaeal communities from Monterey Bay, California, United States - ASW #5 | ecosystem: Environmental > Aquatic > Marine > Intertidal zone | place: USA: California... | reverse complement strand
ACGTGTGGCTGTCGGCGGCGAGGACTTTACGCTCAAGGGTGGTTCGCCCAACGCATCCGGAATTCGAAAGAGTGTCTATGCCGAGCATCTGGCAGTCGATTTGCGCGTGCCGCTGCTGCGCTTCCTCGAGGGCGGGGGCGGCAGCGTGGGTTCAGGTGATGACGATCCGCGCAAACCCAAGACCGTCGGCAACCCGGTTTACGAAGCGCACCGTTTTCGCATCATCGCTGACGCAATGGGAATGGTGCCGGTTGTCTCGGCGGCGCTCGGTCCGGTCGCGGGTTTTCCCGCCGGCCGACTGGTCGCCTCGCACTTCACCGTCATGACGCGCGAAACCTCGCAAATCATGATCGCCGGTCCCGCCGTGGTAAAGCGTGCGCTGGGAGTTGATTTGACCAAGGACGAGCTCGGCGGCCCGCAGGTTCACCTCAAAAGTGGACTGGTAGACCAGGTCGCAGACGACGAGGCCGATGCTTTCGCTCGCATGCGCCGCTTCCTGGGCTATCTGCCGTCCAATGTCTGGGAGCACGCCGAGCGCACCAACTGCGATGATCCGGTCGACCGTATGGAAGAGTCTCTGCTCAAGGTCGTGCCGCGCAACCGCCGCCACGCGTTTCGGGTGCAGCGTGTCGTCGACGCGGTCGTCGACCGGGACAGCTTCTTTCCCCTAGCAGAGGGCTATGGCAAGAGTCTGCTCATCGGGCTTGCCCGCATCAACGGCCAGAGCGTGGGCATCACCGCCAATGACTGTCGCTTCGTCGCTGGCGCCATGACCATGAATGCAGCACAGAAAATGCGTCGCCTCATCGAGCTTTGCGACACCTTTCACCTGCCTGTGGTGAACTTCGTCGACGAGCCTGGCTTCATGATCGGCCCGGAGGCCGAGGCAAATGGCACCATCCGCTACGGCATGGCGGCAGTCGCCGCCGCTGCTCAAGCGGCGACGCCGTGGGCATCGGTGCAGATTCACAAGAACTTCGGCGTCGCCTCGGCTGCGCACTACGGCCCCGACACCTACACGCTCAACTGGCCCTCGGCACAATCGGGTGCGCTGCCGATCGAAGGTGGTGTCGCCGTCGCCTTCAGACGCCAGATCGAGCAAGCCGAAGACCCGGACGCTCTGCGTGCCGAGCTGGAGGAGCGCTTCGCCGCCACTCGCAAGCCTTATCCCAAAGCGGAATCCTTCGCCGTTCACGACCTCATCGATCCGCGCGAAACGCGGCCGATGCTGTGCGAATGGGTCGACTGGATTCAGCCCAAGCTGCGAGCGCTGAGCGGGCCGACGCGATTCGCGATGCGTCCGTAGGGTCCAGGTCCAAACCTCAGCGGCGCCGTGTTTGGGTTGAGGGGGGAGAGCACCTTGATTAGTTGGGAAGACTCGACAGGGGAAGCGCGAACGTCCGCCGCGCCGGTGAATTTTTCGCCGGAGACAGGGCCGATGACAGGTAAAGATCTCCATTTATACTCCGTCAATTCTTATCCCGTCTCTGGCCGGGTGCAGGATTTACATACCGGCGCAGTTGCGCTGAATTTTATTTCGAGTGCGGGTGCCAAGCTCCTGTTTTCGGGAGAGCACGGAAGCGTCGCATTGAATCGATTGAGGGAGTTGTCGTTGGTTTGCAGTGGGGGTTAATCTGATCACGTCAATTTTGAGTTGTGAATCGTTCGTTTTGCCCTGCGACCGCGTGGTGCAAAACTGATGCTGAGTGTACAAATTACGTTTGGCACCGGGATGATCGTGTTGACGACAGTCATACATGTTGCAGGACTGATCGGTCTGGCCAACACGCTCCCTTGTCTTTCGGAGTGGGCTCAGCGCTACTCGCGCATGCTGGTCGCAGGCTCACTTCTAGTGACATCTGTTCTATGGATTGTCGCGATGCATATTCTGGAATCCTTGATCTGGGCGCTGCTTTACGTGCAAATTGGTGAATTCGATGATCTTGCTTCTGCACTCTACTTTTCTGTTGTGACTGCGACCACCCTGGGATATGGGGACCTTCTGCTGTCGGCGGAATGGCGCTTGCTCAGCTCTTTCGAGGCAATGGGGGGGTTAATTCTGTTTGGTGCGAGCACAGCGTTTCTCCTGGCGGTAATGGGGCGCGTGTTCAAGAAACTGGAGCCGAAATGAGTTTTTGTCCGCGCCTGTTGGCGGGAGTCGCCTTAGTCGTACTGGCCGGGTGCCAGACGCCGATGCATCGGGATATTTCCGAGACAGAACTGATCGCCCGATACGATGACTTTGTGGAGAATTACGCAGCGGATCTTAGTGCTTCAGAAGTGGTGAGCGCGAGACGGATCGAGCATGAGTACCGCATTACGGATGCCGGGAACACACAGAGTTATGACGTGCTCGTTCTTTCCGGCGGCGGCGCCTTTGGTGCGTTCGGCGCGGGCTTCTTGCAGGAGTGGGGCACGGTCAACGATCCGGAGTTTGCGCGCCCACAGTTTGACACGGTTAGCGGTATCAGCACGGGCGCAATGATTGCGCCTTATGCGTTTGTCGGTACCCCCGAAGCATACGAAACCGTCGTGGTCTTTTACCAGAATCCGGGGGATAGCTGGGTGCGACGCCGAGGTATCATTCCGTATCTTCCGGGGAGTGTGTCTATTTTCGATGTTTCCAAACTGCATGATCAGATTCGCTCCGCAGTTACGCCAGAACTCATCCGCGGGCTGGCGCAAGGTGCAGAGGAAAATCGGCGGCTCTTGATTGGTGCAACAAGCGTAGATTACGGCCTCCTGCGTGTCTGGGATCTAGCCAAAGCCGCAAGAGAGAAGCCCTTCGAAGAGAGTTCCGATCTGGCCGTGTCAACGCTGCTTGCGTCCTCCGCAATACCTGGCGCGTTCCCGCCGATTCTGATCGACAACCTGATGTACGTAGACGGCGGCGCGGCTATGTCAGTCGTTGGTGCCACGGACGATCGCAATTGGGCGTACGCGCTCGGTAGAGATCACGATTTCAGCTTCCTGAGCGAAGATGTACCGATCAGGATTCGGGTTGGATGATCGTCAATCAGAAGCTGCTGCCGGAGCCAAAAGTTGTATCACCTCGTTGGACTGCGGTTGCCACTTCGAGCCTGGACACACTGATCAAGACGTCCACACTCCAGAGCATTGAGAGCGCCGATTCCTACATACGATTAATCAATCAAAAGCCGTACATTGACGCAAAGATGCACTATGTATCAATCCCGCAGGACTATGCGATTAAGCAGGGAGACGGATTGTTTGGCCGGAAATGATGCGCAATCTTGTTGAACTGGGGCGACGTATGGGGGCGGATCCAGGCAGGTGGGAGTCAAAGGCGTTGCACCCAGCGGCGCCATTCCTGTCGCAGTAGCTGCAGCGCGCCGGCGCAGTTCTCAAACCGAGTGATCGCGCTGATCGCATTATCGTGCGCGTACTCGATACCAGACTATACAAACCCATGTTTGCTTGTTTAGTATCCGGAGTCCACCCCTCTCAGGAAACCGTTCAGTTACAAAGGTCTGGAATCTGCACATGAGAACCTCTTTTAGCCGAATTGGCATTGCGACTACTTTGTTACTGGTAATTCTCCTGACGAGTTCTTGCAAGCAGGACACCGCAGAGAAAACACGAGAGCCCGCTGTGCGGCCGGCAAAAATAATGACTCTGTCGCCGGCGTCCGATATGCGGACGTCGCGGTATCCTGCTGTGGTCAGTGCGGCGCGATTCTCTGAATTGAGCTTTCAGGTTGGCGGGACGATTGAGGAGATTGCGGTCGTTGATGCGCAACAGGTCAAGGAGGGCGATTTAATCGCACGGCTTGATCAACGTGATTTCCAAAGTGAACTTACCTCCGCGCGCTCCAAATTTCAGAACGCTAAAAACGAGTATCAACGGGCGGTGCGGCTATCCAAGGCAGATGCGATCGCGCGCAGCGTACTGGAACAGCGGCGGTCGCAGCGGGATGTGGCAAAAACGCAGGTCGACAGGGCGAAGAAAGCGCTGGATGACACAGTAATACGTGCGCCATTTGATGGTGCCATCGTGCAGGTGCCGGCTCGTAAGCGCCAGAACGTCCCTGCGGGTGAGTTGGTCGCAGGGCTGATGGGACACGGAGCGCTTGAGGTCTCCATTGACGTTCCGGCTAGCGTAATAGCTCAGTCACAGGAGACTGGAAATCAGGATGTATTCGTTATTCTGGATGCTGCCCCGAATAAGCGCATCAAGGCAACGTTCAAGGAAGCGAAGTTGCTGGCTGACACCGCATCGCAAACCTATGGCGTAACTTTCACGTTCGATTCCCCTGCAAACCTCGTTATTCTTCCCGGAATGAACGCAATCCTGGAGGTGTCTGATGCACAACGATCGCGGCCGGCCGCGACCGACCGCATATCGGTACCCATCACGGCTATATTCAGCGAGGGCGGTGCAAAGTATGTCTGGATAGTCGACCAGGATTCGATGACGGTCTCCAGGCGAGCGGTCATCGTCGCCGACGGAATCGGAGATACGGCAATCGTGACCGAAGGGTTGGCGCTTGGAGAAACTATCGCGACCGCAGGCGCATCCTACCTTGCGGATGGTATGCAGGTTCGCCCCTGGGCTGAGTGATCCATGAATCTGGCCGAGTTCACAATAAGGAATAAAGTCCTTAGTGTCATCGTCATCCTGTTAACAGTTGTCGGTGGCTGGATGGCATACAACGATATGCCACGGTTCGAGGATCCCGAATTCACGATCCGCACGGCGCAGATCATCGTGCAGTACCCAGGTGCGAGTCCTGTTGAAGTGGCAGAGGAAGTCACCGAGGCGCTTGAGCGATCGATCCAGCAGATGCAGGAAGTCGACAGCATCGAGTCCGTTTCGTCAGACGGCCTCGCCGAGATCAGGGTCAATATCAAATACGGGTTCTCAAAGTCGAAAGCCGATTTGCAGTTGATATGGACGAAGCTGCGCAACAGGGTAAATGATGCTCAACAGTCGTTGCCGCCGGGCGCGACGACACCTGTTGTTTACGATGATTTTGGCGATGTATTCGGGCTCTACTATTTTCTTACCGGCGAGGGTTATACGCCGGCGGAACTTCGCCGTTATGCGAAAGAACTGCAGAGCGAAATACTGCGCGTCGATGGCGTGGCCAAGGTTACGATCGACGGCGCGCTGTCTGAGGCAATTTTTGTCGAAATTTCACGCGAGAATGCGGTGGCGCTCGGCGTATCGATTTCGAACATCTATAACATTCTTGCGCAACAGAATGCGACTGTATCGGCCGGCGAAGTAATCGTCGGCGATCGCCGCCTGATGATTGATCCTACCGGCGCCATTGACTCCGTTGAGGCAATTGAGGATTTGCTGGTTTCGACGGCGGAGGACGGGCGCGTAATCTACCTGAGTGATATTGCCCGCGTTTGGAGAGGTTACCAGACGCCTCCGCGCAAGCTCTACCGCTACAACGGTGAACCGGCAATTGCGCTCGGCGTGGCAGGCGTACTCGGCGGCAACATCGTCAAAATCGGCCAGGGGGTGGACGCGAAAATCGCAGCGTCGGAAAGCCGTAGGCCGATTGGCATTCAACTGCATGAGTTCTATCACCAGGGCTCGATTGTTGACGCTTCGGTTCAGAATTTTGTTGTCAACGTGCTTGCGGCGCTTGCAATCGTCATTATTACGCTGTTGATCTTCATGGGGTTGAAATCAGCAGCAGTCATTGGTGCAATTCTGTTGCTTACCATTTTCGCAACGCTCGCAACCATGAGCTTCAGTGGCATACCGATGCACCGAATATCGCTCGGGGCATTGATCATTGCACTGGGAATGATGGTCGACAATGCCATTGTTGTAACTGAGGGTATTCTGGTCGGCCTGAAGCGCGGTGCGAAGAAGCTGGAAATAGCCAAGTCGATTGTCGATCAAACCAAGTGGCCTCTGTTGGGCGGCACGCTTGTCGGCATTCTCGCGTTCGCACCGATCGGGCTCTCCCCGGGCAGTACCGCCGAGTATACGGGGCATCTGTTCTGGGTGATCCTGATCTCGCTCGGCTTTAGCTGGCTATTTGCGGTAACACTTACGCCGTTGTTCTGTTTCTGGCTGTTCGATGAAGGACAGCGGGCCGGAACCGGTCAAAGCCCCGTCGATAATATTCTTTTGCGCGCCTACAGGCGCTTGATGATGTCCGCACTGCGGATACGTCCGGTGGTTGTCGCGATTGTTGTTGCATTCTTCCTGATCTCGGTGTGGGGATTCCAGTTCGTAAAGTCGGGATTCTTTCCGGCATCAACCACTCCACAGATTGTCGTCGACTACTGGTTGCCCCAGGGTACCGATTTGTCCAGGACCCAGCGGGATATTGTCGAGATCGAGAAGTTTGTTGGCGACCTGGATGGCGTCAATACAGTGCAAGCCTCCATCGGTGGCGGTGGCATCCGTTATATGCTCGTTTATGCGCCAGAATCGGCCAACTCTTCGTACGCCCAGCTACTGGTTCGGGTCGACGATTACAGGCTTATTGACTCGTTGATGCCGCAGATTCAGTCGCACATTGATGAACATTATGTGACTGCACAGGCGAAGGTCTGGCGATTTGTGCTGGGTCCGGGTGGGGGCTCAAAAATCGAAGCAACAGTCAAGGGGCCGGATCCCGCGGTGCTGCGGAACCTGGCCGATCAGGCGAAGCGCGTAATGGTCGAGGACGGTGGCGCGCTTTCAATCAAGGACGATTGGCGGCAGCCGGTCAACGTGATCGAACCGGTTTACTCGCCTTCCAAAGGACGCCGCGCTGGCGTATCTCGCGAAGACCTTGCCAATGCCCTTGAGACCGTCTATTCGGGCAAGAGCGTTGGCGTGTATCGCGAGGGCGATGATTTGTTACCTATCATTGCCCGCTCTCCGGAACGCGAACGGCAGAACGTAACCGAGATGCGCAATGTTCAGGTCTTGAGCACAGCCACGGGCGTCACGGTTCCCATCGGTCAGGTTACGGATGGTTTCAGAACCGTGTGGCGTGATGGCCAGCTTAAAAGAGAAGATCGAGTCTGGACGATCAAGGCCCAAAGTGACCCTTATCCGGATGAACTGGCCTCTGAATTATTCAGTCGCATTCGACCGGCAATTGAGGCCATTGATCTGCCGGACGGATATACACTGGAGTGGGATGGAGAATACGGGGATTCGAAAGAATCAAACGAGAATCTCGCAAAGGCATTACCTCTCGGATTTACGGCGATGGTCCTCGTTGTGTTCATATTATTCGGCACAATGCGCCAGCCGTTGGTTATCTGGCTCGTTGTGCCGCTCGCGCTGATCGGCGTTGTGTCCGGCTTGCTGGTCACCGGCTTTCCATTGGAATTCATGGGCATCCTGGGCTTGTTGTCCCTTTCAGGGTTGCTCATCAAGAACGCGATCGTGTTAGTCGACCAGATTGACGTCGAGATCAAAACCGGAACGCCCCGGTTTGATGCGGTCGTCGATGCGGCAGCGAGTCGTGCCAGGCCCGTTCTGTTGGGCGCGTTGACAACAGTGCTGGGCGTCATTCCGCTGTTCTTTGACGCGTTCTTCCAGTCTATGGCGGTGGTGCTGGTGTTCGGGCTTACGTTTGCGACCGTGTTGACGCTCATTATCGTCCCGGTCCTTTACGCCATGTTCTTCAAGATCGGTTCCGGGGAGGTTCGACGTGCAGGCAGCTAGACTGGATTTACCGACTGTACTGATTGTGCTGTTGCTTGCCGGTTGCGGCAGCGCGCCCACACAAGAGCAGATAGAACAGGACGTCGACACGGCTGTGCAGCTTCAAACGCCCGCTGTCCCTGCAGACTGGGGCGAGCAGGCTGAAGCGGGCGCAGTTCAGACGGGTTGGATCGAATCATTCAATGACCCGGCGCTTACAGAGCTGGTAATAGAAGCGCAAACGAACAATCTTGAAGTGGCGGCAGCGGCGGCCAACGTCAATCGTGCCTGGGCGTTGGCGCGACAGGCAGGCGCTGCTTTGAGCCCGGACATAGGCCTTACTGCCTCGGGTACGCAAACTGGCAGCGTTGAAAGCTCACGGCCAGACGCCACAAACCTGACCCTCGGGGCACAGGTGTCCTGGGAGCTGGACGTTTGGGGTCGGCTCCGATCAGGGCAACGTGGTGCCATCGCGAGTGCGCAGGCCGTAGAGGCTGATTTCCGTGCAGCAAGACAGTCGCTCGCAGCAGCAACGGCGAAGGCCTATTTCAGTGCGATCGAGGCGAACATTCAGGCTGACATTGCCCGACAGACCGTGCAGCTTCTGAAAGAAACGCAGCGCATAGTGACAGTCAAGTATGAAAACGGCATGGTGTCGGGTCAGGACGTATCGCTTGCCCGATCCGATCTGGCGACGGCCCGTGAGCGTCTCACGGCGGTCGAAGGCTCGTATCGCGATGCGCTCAGGGCGCTCGAAGTTTTGCTGGGCCGATATCCGGGTGCGGATCTCGAGGTTCGCAACTCTCTGCCAGAAGTGCCGCCTCCGCCGCCCGCCGGATTGCCGGCAGAGTTACTCGAGCGCCGGCCGGATATCGTTGCTGCAGAGCGGCGCGTGGCGGCGGCATTCAATGCCACTGAACAAGCGCGCGCGGCGCGACTTCCGGCCATCAGTCTGACTGGATCGTTAGGCGGTGCGTCGCGTTCGTTGTCTGATTTGTTAAACCCTTCCAATATCGCCTGGTCAGCTGGTGCCAGCTTGCTTGCCCCGATATACGATGGCGGTAGATTGCGTGAAGCGGTTACGATTGCAACTGCCGAACAGGAGCAGGCATTGGCGGGCTACGGTAAGGCAGCGCTTGAGGCATTCAGTGAACTGGAAACGAACCTGGATCAGGGGCTGGTCGTGAAGCAGCGCATCGTTGACCTGGAAGACGCCGTTGCAGCGGGTGCAAATGCGTACAGGATTGTAAAGATCCGCTACGAAGAGGGTGAGGAGGAACTCCTCAATGTGCTAACGATCCAGCAACGGGTCATCAGCTCAATGAGTTCGCTCTCAAGCGTGCAGCGACTCCTGCTTGAGCAGCGGGTCAACTTGAATCTGGCGTTGGGCGGTAGCTGGGAAAGCTGACGTGACCCAGGTCACTGTCGACAGTTTCCTCGCCTACACCTTCGGAATAATTGTCTATTTCGTCGGCGTTCACCTCAATCGAAAGTATCAGGTACTGCGCGCCTACAACATCCCGGAGCCGGTCAGCGGTGGTCTGATCGCGGCGATGGTGATTTTTGTCGTCTATGTTTTTCTCAATGTCGAGGTGACTTTCGAACTCGAGACTCGTGATCAACTTTTGGTTTATTTCTTTACGGCGATTGGCCTGAACGCACGCTTCTCCGATTTGATTAGTGGTGGAAAGCCGCTGGCCATACTTCTTGTCTTGACGCTGACCTACATTGTTATTCAAAACCTTGTCGGCATTTCTGGCGCAAGTCTCATGGGGCTTCCGGTCGAAATCGGGATACTCGCAGGCTCTACATCGCTTATTGGAGGGCACGGTACGGCAATTGCTTGGGCGCCCGACTTTATCGCGCAAGGGATTCCGAATGCGCTTGAAATCGGCGTCGCGTCGGCAACCCTCGGTCTGGTTATCGCCAGCCTGATCGGTGGGCCGATCGCGAGGTATCTGATCAAGCGTTACAAACTCAAGTCCGGTGATGAAGATTCAGTCGTTGGAATAACCTACGCGAGAGAGGCAACCGAGACACTCAGTCACTTGAATTTCATGGCCGTAATTCTGGTTCTGCACATATCGATCATTATTGGTTGGATTATCAACGACGCGCTCGCCGAGATGGGGATCAAACTGCCGCTGTTTGTTGCGTGTTTGCTTACGGCCATTCTCCTTTCAAATACCATCCCGTACTTGTTTCCACGGATGCGCTGGCCAGCCAGAACGCGCGCGCTGGCCGTGGTATCCGACTTCTCACTGGGCCTGTTTCTCGCCATGTCCTTGATGAGTATGCAGCTTTGGACAATCTCCGGGCTGGCCGGGCCGTTGCTCCTGATTCTCCTGCTGCAGACCATCGCAGCGGTGTTCTTTATTTTGTTCGTGTTGTTTCCCGCCATGGGCCGGAACTACCAGGCAGCCGTGCTCAGCGCCGGATTCGGTGGCTTTGCCCTCGGCGCCACACCGACGGCAATTGCCAACATGACCGCCGTAACAAAGGCCAATGGACCGGCGCCGCTGGCCTTCATAATTCTCCCACTGGTAGCTGCGTTTTTTGTCGACGTGACCAACGCGTTCGTTATTCGGATTGCACTGCAGCTATAGCTTTTCGAGCAAAAAGCAGGACCCTTTGCAAGTAGCGAGAAAATTGTTGCAGATGTTGGTTTCCTTTCTGGTGTTTGTGACGGCGGCATAGAAGCATTGAGCGGGACGACAATGCCACCGCGCATTGCGTGCCAACGTGGGAGTCAGGCGAGACTGTCTGCGATGATCTTCGCCACTCCACCGCGTAGTCGCTGCTTGACGGTGCCGTACGCGTCGCCACTGATCTCGGCCAGCGCCGTGGCACGCGCCAGCGCCGTTTCCATCAGCTGGTCGCGCTCTACCACTTCGTCCAGATAACCGGCCGTCACCGCGCTGTCCGGATTGTGGAGGCGGGACTGGATAACGTTGGCAGTGAGTTGTGTGGCCGGCATGCGCGCCTTTGCAAGTTCCAGTCCGAAGGTGGGCAACGCCAGCCCGATGGAGGTTTCGTTCAGGCCGATCTTGAAGTCTCCGCGCACACCGATGCGGGTGTCTCCAGTTAGCAAGATGAGCGCACCGGCCGCCAGAGCGTGACCGGTGCACGCCATCACCACCGGTTGCGGATGAACGAACAGGCGATTCATGGTCAATGCGCCGGCGCGGCGCATGGCGGCCGCTTGTTCCGGCGTGCCGTCACGGATTACGCTCAGGTCGAAGCCGGCGGAGAAGCGCCCCGGGCGGCCCACAATGAGCACGGCGTCTGCGTCGCGTTCGGCGGCGTCGAGGCCTTCGTTGAGGGCCTTCGAGAAAGCTTCGCTGACGACGTT
>Ga0315336_1007100_pt1 | contig 10988 bp, 9 predicted proteins | sample ASW5metaG_FD_204512 | JGI IMG/M metagenome (GOLD analysis project Ga0315336, IMG submission 204512) | Ammonia-oxidizing marine archaeal communities from Monterey Bay, California, United States - ASW #5 | ecosystem: Environmental > Aquatic > Marine > Intertidal zone | place: USA: California... | reverse complement strand
CTACTCGTAAGAAAGCTACTCGTAAGAAAGCTACTCGTAAGAAAGCTACCCGTAAGAAAGCTACTCGCAAGAAAGCAACCCGTAAGAAAGCTACTCGCAAGAAAGCTACTCGCAAGAAGGCGACTCGCAAGAAAGCTACTCGTAAGAAAGCTACTCGCAAGAAAGCTACCCGTAAGAAAGCTACTCGCAAGAAGGCGACTCGCAAGAAAGCCACTCGCAAGAAAGCTACTCGCAAGAAGGCTACTCGCCGTCGAAAACGAAAATAAACAAAGCGTTATTCAACTCTGGATCACACGGAAACGGCCCCTAAGTGGGGTCGTTTCTTTTTGTCTAGGCCTAGAAAAACGCTGCAATTCATGCCATAATGTATCTTTCAGAAAAAGAGCCTCAACTTTTTGTTGGAAGTAGTACGAAGAAAGACCCATGACACATATTATTGCTGAACCCTGTATTGGAACCAAAGATACCGCTTGCGTCGAAGTGTGCCCCGTTGATTGCATTCACCCACTAAGTGATAGCGATAAATTTGGGGATTCTGAAATGTTGTACATCGATCCAGATGTTTGTATCGATTGCGGTTTGTGTGTAGACGAGTGTCCAGTGCAAGCAATCTTCCCCGAAGAAGATTTGCCAGAAGAATGGCACAAATACATTCAAATCAATGTTGATTATTTCGCTTAATCCAAGCCCTACACGCCACTCTTAGAATCGGGTTCTTCAGTCCAATCTCTAGCACGTTCTCCAAGATTAAGTTCGCTTGGCAACGTTTTACGATACCCCAATTTTCTCACGACCTCTAAAACATCTGTCCAAGTTGGGAATGTTCTGCCATTTGCTTCTTTGAACGCATTGATTGCGAGAAGGAACATCATTTGCTCTTGTGTCATCTCACCCTCTTCTGCAGCCCTTAGAAAGTCAGTACGCCTTCGCCCTGGCCCACGTCTACGGTCAAGATCTTTAGCGGAGGGGTTTAAGTCTCTACGGTCAATACCACTTCTGCGGTCAATAACTTCCCCACAATCTTTTGGCATCTCCTCGTTATCGCGATGTGGTTTCTCCGTCACACTGGTAGCATACACTTTTTAGCACACTAATTTCCTACAGAACCCACCCCCTATCTCCCAACGGCAATGCAAAACACGAAACATCAAACAAATCTCGATATTGTCGGCGTATTCCTTAGTTGGGTCCTTCCAGGGCTCGGTCACTTGAGCCAAGGTCAAAAGCGACGCGGAACCCTAATTATGTTTGGAGCGTTGTTCCTTGTTTGTTGTGGAGTTCTTGTTGGCGGGATAGATGCAGTTGATCATAAACAAGATGGTCTTTGGTTTATCGCACAGGTGTGGTGCGGACCCGTAGTAATCGCAGTCGATTTGCTCAATCAATGGTTCGTTGCTCCGCTCCCAACATCAGAACGCGCGACTCTCGTTGGCTTGAGCCATGTCAATGAAATAGGCACCCTGTTTATTGCAATGGCGGGGCTGATGAACTTTGTTGCCATGCTTGATGTGCTGCAATCAGAAGGGAGACAAGACCTTGAACGACGCTTGGGTGAAGGTGTAGGGGGTAATACATAATGATGGCTTGGATTCCATTCATGCAACCGATGAACGCATTGCAATCAACGTGGTATCTCTTGTTGATTCCAATGGCTTTTGGAATTGCAGTTATCTACCGTGCACTTCGGGAAGAGTCATATGCAACGTACTGGCGTTCGGTTGTCATCATGACAGGACAAATTGTTTTTGGAATAGCAGCAATTGCGCTCGCACTTGGAATGTTTGTGCAATTCGTTATCCCTTTGCTTAACCAGCCCTAAGCCACCACTCTTCTGTTTCATCCGCAATTTTATTTTTGAGAACCGCGTGGATGTGTTTTAACCTTTGGCTCACACGCGACTCGCTGTACCCAAGGGTATGACCAATTTCAAGCATGGTGAGACCCTCGGTGTACGTAAGCGCAACGATGAGCCTGTCATACGTACAGAGTTGCGAACAAAGCCATTCGTGTAAATCTGTTCGATCAACATCCTCACACGTTGTATTTTTTAATTCAATCGAAACCGACATGAGTCCATCACCATCGTTCTCATCTGTGGAATGAAATGGCAGCGTGTTTGGAACATGGATATCTCGCATCACTGCTGCAAATTCTTTTTCGTCGAGTTGAAGAATCTGCCGCAATTCCGCTTCGGTGGGGCAGCGACCGTTCACTGACTTAAACTTTTCTATGCCCCTTGCAATCATTTTTGTACGCTTACGGGCAAGTCTTGAGGCGGGATCGTTTCGACGAAGTTCATCTCGCATAGAACCCTCAACCCGTTGCCTTGCGAACGTCACAAATTTAAAGTTCATCGAAGGATCGAACTTATCAATGCATTCGATGAGTCCAAAAAAACCAACTTGTTCCAAATCATCTGGATCAATACATTTTGGAAGTCCAGAAGCAATTCTGCGGGCGGCGTTTCGGACGAAGGTCCGCATGTAGTATTCAATGAGCCAGTTGTTTGCGATTGGGCAACTTGTTTGCTTGTAGTAAAGCATCGTCTCGGCTGCGATTTGCGCCTCATTCTTCTCACTTCTACTGTTCCATGGTGGCAAAAAATCGCCACCATCCGGCATTGGATGGCTGACCATTGTGGTTTCGTCCCTGAATCGTGTTGCAATGTACGGGCGTAGTGAACAAACACTGCCCAGCCTATTATCTTCGTCATGTTTGTTGAGATAACCCCAATTTTTATAAAAAAATCTCTTTGGAGTCCCGTTTTGTGACACAAACCATCAATGAGAAGGAATTTATTGTTGGTAATGCGACTGTTTTTGGGGTACATTGAAGGGTTCAAGGAGAACGAAATGATTACAGGTATCACGTTGGCACTTGCACTTGCAGGTGCACAGCAAAGCGGAAACTTCCATTTTCAATCAGAAACAGTGCCGCATAGAGCTATGGCGAAGAGTGCCATAGCGACCGAATTGGTGAATATGATTTCTAGCGGTGGCGATACCGTTCACGTTGTCCTTCGGCTCGGCAAGAATCCAATCAACCGTGACATCCTCTCTTTAGACCAAGACGGTTTCGCCCTGCAGCGTCCCCTTGGCGGAAATGCGTATATCGCGGCTTGCGACCCAACGCTCTTTGACCCACGTCAAGTCCTCTCTATGTTTGATGTCCAAGAATTGATACCGCTTGAACCGGAGTGGAAATTACACCGATTCCTCGCAGACAACAGAGTGCCAACGTGGACGATGCCTTCACCAAAGACATTTGCTCAAAAGGTAGACCCAATAGTGGCTGTCTACGCGATGTATCACAAGGACTGTAACGCAACACTCGCGAGCGAAGATGCGAAAACCGATTTCGGCGCCAAAGTGCGTTCAATCATCGAAACAAACAACGTTGTTGTGATGGAATTGCCCTATTCTGCCATTTTTAGGCTTATTGAAGAAGACAGAGTGCTTTATGTTGAACCAGCACTCCCCAAATTTTCAGAACTGAACAATTCAAATCGAGTGGTGACCCAAGCGGACACTGCACAATCATCTCCTTACAATCTCAATGGCGATGGCGTAACAGTGATGGTGTACGACGGCGGATATGGCTGGTCGGGTCATCCCGATTTTGGCGGTCGACATACTACTCGCGATAGTTCAGGTCAAAGTAACCACGCGACTCATGTTGCTGGCACGATTGGTGGCGATGGCACAGACAGCGGAGGTCAATACAGAGGCATGGCGCCTGCAGTAACAATTGAAAGTTACGGTTTTGAACAAGAGGGTGGTTTGAGTGAAGGTTTCTTGTATACCGATCCAGGAGATATTGAACAAGATTACTCTCAAGCGATTAATTCTTACGGTGCTGTACTTGCAAACAACTCAATCGGGACGAACACTGCACCTAACGGTTTTCCTTGTGAGTGGACAGGCAACTATGGCATCACGAGTAACCTTATCGATAGCGTTGTTCGTGGAGATTTAGGTGGGGATATTCGAATCGTGTGGGCTAACGGTAATGAGCGTGGTTCAAGCAACTGCGGTACGTCGTACAACTCTACCTCTCCACCAGCGTGTGCAAAGAACCATATTACCGTTGGTGCATTTAATTCCGACGATGAATCGATGACGTACTTTTCAAGTTGGGGACCAACTGACGATGGGCGAATCAAACCAGATATTTCAGCGCCAGGCTGCGAAGACGGAGGAGATGGAGGTGTGACTAGTTGCTCTGCGAATGGTGGGTACACCAATATGTGCGGCACCTCGATGGCATGCCCGACTGTGACGGGGCTTTCTGCCCTCATCATGCAAGATTGGCGCAACCTCTATCCCGGTGAACCAGACATGATGAACTCGACGCTCAAAGCACTTCTCTCGCACACTGCGGAAGATCAATTTAATGCGGGTCCAGATTGCCAATATGGATACGGGAGCGTTCGAGTTGTCAATGCTATTGACCATCTTCGCGCAGAAAACCATGCCGAACTCGAAGTAAGCCAAGGTGAATCCATTGAGATGCTGATTTTTGCGGAGCAAGCGGGGACCATTAAAGCAACAATCGCGTGGGATGACGTTCCCGCAACGCCACTTATGGTGCCCAGTTTGGTGAACGATATAGATTTGGTAATCATTGATCCAAACGGAGTACCGCATTATCCATGGACGATTGACCCGAGTAATCCAGGCAATCCAGCGGTTCGAGCACACGCCGATCACCTCAATAATATAGAACAGGTTCAAATAGATGCAGGTCAACCTGGCGTCTACCGAATTATTATGACGGGGTACAACATCGCAGAAGGACCCCAGAAATTCGGTTTGATGGCATCACCGATACTCATTCGATGCTCGTCTGCTGGCTTGGCTACACTGGATCGTAGCGCGTACGCTTGTGGGGCAGAAATAGGGATGCAAGTCGTCGATTGCGATTTAAATACAAACGATGCGGTCATTGACTCCATTGATGTCACCCTCGCCTCTTCAACAGGCGATGAATTGGTTGTCACCCTAGTAGAATCTGGTGAAGCAACCGCGAGCTTTTTTGCTGGTGGTATTATCATTGGAATCGATATAATGGCAGACCACGGGGACACCATTACTCTATCGTATGTTGACGAGGATGACGGGCAAGGTGGCTCTAACATTGCCGTGATAGATTCAGGAATCCTTGATTGTGAATTCCCCGTAATTACAAGTGTAGAAGTAACAGAAGTAATGACACACGATGCAACAATTCGTATTCAAACAACAGAAAATACAACAACTCGAATTTATTTTGGCGAATCTTGCTCGACTCTCAACCAAGAAGCTAGTGGCTTCTCTTTGCAGACTCTCCACGATGTTTCCCTTTCAGGGCTGAGCGATAACACTACGTATAGATTCGAAGTGCACGCAATGGATGCAGCGAACAATACGGTGATTGATGATAACAATGGAAGGTGTTATTTCTTTACAACGGAAGATGTCCCTAACTTTTTCACCGAACAAGATAGCGGTTTTGATTTAGATGGTATATCGGTGACATATACGCCCTTCGAGAACGTGGATCAATATCGTGCGTGCGCTGAACCAATTACAGAACTTCCAACGAACCCCAATGAAGGGACGCTCATAAATTTGAGTGACGATGATTACGAGACGATGTACCCCGCAGTCGTTTGGCTTTATGGCGTGGGTTACTCAGAGTTTCATATTTCGAGTAACGGTAGGCTCACGTTTAACAGTGGAGATACGGATTACACCGAATCGTTAAGCGAACACTTCAGCCAACCAGGAATTGCGATGTTGTGGGATGACCTGAATCCCAGTAATGGCGGAACAATTCGGTACGCTCCATTTTTAGATCGAGTGGCAGTTACATTTAATGGTGTTCCAGAGTATTCCAACAATGGGAGTAACACCTTCCAGTGCGAAATGTTTTACGACGGCAGAATTCGCTTGAGTTGGCTTGGGGTAGACTCAAATGACAATATCGTTGGTCTTTCTGCAGGAGGTGGATCCCCGATTGGTTTTGAAGAGGACGATGTTTCCGAGTCTAGTGATTGTGGCGAGCCAACAGCGCCCGGAGACGTAAATGGCGATGGAATGGTCAATGTGACCGATTTACTCGCTGTAATGGATACGTGGGGACCTTGCGAAGGGTGCCCAGGAGACCTTAATGGTGATGGTTTCGTCGATGTCATTGACCTACTCGAAGTCGTTGGCAACTGGAACTAACCATTGGGTGAATACTCCCATTCTTGCTTTCGGGCGTGGCATGGCGTACACTTACGAATCGGAGTAAAATATCAACCATGGCAAAACTGTTCTATACATTAAGTGAAGCAAGCGACCGTCTCGATAAATCCGAAGATGAAGTTCGTGAAATGGCAACGTCTGGTCAACTTGAAGAAATGAGAGACGGCGACCAAGTGATGTTCAAGCGTCAACAAGTTGATCTCATTGCTGGTGATGGTGATCAGTCCGACGACTTAGACTTTGACCTTTCAGGCAGTGGCTCTTCGCATGCTCTTGGTCTTTCCGATTCAGCAACGGACTCACTCTCTCCTGTTGGTGACGTGACTGCTGATATCGATAGCCCAAGTAGCGATGGTTCAGGTGTTGGTTTAAGCGATAGTGGCACCGGACTCGGTCTTGGCGACAGTGGTACAGGCCTTGGTCTAGGCGGTAGCGGCGCTGGGCTTGATCTCGGTGGCAGTGGTTTTGGGTTTGACCTTGGCGATAGCGGAAGTGGTGCGGGTCTCGACCTTGGAGGAGATTCCAATTCAGATAGCGGTCTTGGTGTTGCCTTTGAGGGTGGGGAGGATGATGAGTCCGCCGAAACTCGCGTAGCCGATGCAGTGGACGAAGAACTGAGCCTAGAATCCGTTGGAAGCGGAAGTGGGCTTCTTGACCTTACGAGAGAATCTGATGACACTTCACTTGGCGCTGAACTTCTTGACGAAGTTTGGGACGAAGAAAGCGGTGAATTTGCCGCAAGTGCATCAGGGTTGTTTGAATCTTCAGAACCAGAGGCATCTGATACAGTTGTTGCAGCTGCTCCAATGGGACTTGCTGTTGCGTACGCTGAAGCGTATGACGGAAAGTGGTCAGGCGCAGGTGTTGGCTTTCTACTTGGAGGCATGATTGCTCTTGTTGCAGTTTGTGTCATGCTGTTAACGAGCATCATGGGTGTATCACCAAAACTTGGTTCGATGGTCACTGGAGATTTGATGATCTGGGGCGGTGGTTTCGCAGCCTTTGCAATCATTGCGGGACTCATCGGTATGTTCATCGGCAAAGCAAGCGAGTAATACTCTTTGACTCTGACGCGGTATGGGTGGAGGCAGTGGCTTGTGATTACACTTGTTCTCGTTTTTGCCGCAGCAATTGCAACGTATTTTCAATGGTGGATTGCGCTCATTCCAATAGTTGCTCTCTGGGTTGCCCTCGTTTCGTTTTTCAGAAATCCATGGCGTAAAATTCCAACTAACCTACCTACTGGCATGATGCTTAGCCCAGCGGATGGAGTTGTTTCTGCAATAGAGTTTATTGAAGCACACGAAACAGTTGAAGGACCCGCAGTTATTATCCGAATCTTCTTGAGCGTGTTAAATGTTCATATTAATCGTGTCCCTTGCGATTGTGTTTTGATAAAATCGATTTATCGCAAAGGAAAATTTTTAGATGCCCGCTCAGAAGAATCAGCAAAAGTAAATGAATCAAACACACTATTCTTCACTCGGGGGGCGGAGAAGTTTGGTGTTCGACAAGTTTCTGGGAAAATTGCTCGAAATATTGTGTGTCCAATTAGGGTGGGCGACACTTTCTCACGCGGGCAACAATTTGGCATGATTAAATTTGGTTCCACAACGGAACTAATTTTGCCCCGCCCCAGTGATGTTACCGTGCATGTTCAAAAAGGCGACACCGTCCGAGGCGGATTTACTCGCCTTGCGACCTTGGCATAAATGCTTGGTCTAGCCAAATTTTTCTCAATAGGGGCGTGATTGGATCGATTGAATCGGTGTACATGTCGAGAACGATTAGTCCCTGTTCTACCATCTCTTGATCATGAAGTTGATGGCCTAAATAGGCGAGTAGAAAGGCGTACGTTCCTGCGTCTCGTTCAATATCGAGCCGATTTTGCACTGTTACTGCAGCGCGAACCAATTCAATACGCGAGGGAAGAAGTCCTTCGCCGTACTTCACATCGATCATCTCAGGTTGAAATGACAATAGAGATTGCAAGATATACCCTGCAGATAAATAGAGCCCTGCACCAATTTTCGCATGTCCAAGACCAGCAGTCGCAAGCGGGTGGCCCGGAACAAACTGAAGCGCTTGATTAAATCTTCGCTGTGCGTCAAAATAATTACCCTTAGTTAACTCAAGTTCTCCAAGTTGAACGAGTTCATCAAATCGAGTGTTTTTTACTCCAGAAAGTTGGTTAATTTGTTCACCATGGCGAAGTGCTGAAGCAAGATAATCAATCGACTCTTCACTTAACTCTTCTGGTTCTTGGGCAGGTTCATCGAACAGGATAATTTCCCCATCTTCATCCTCATCACCATAAAGAGGTATTCCAGCAAGCTCATTTTGTAACATAATGTATTGGTTTTCTAACCACACAAGTGACTTGGCATCTTCTGACGAGGATACCGCGGTTTCATCATTCGCCCGATTCGCAATAGTTTGTAGCACGGCGCTGTATTGATCGGAGACATCAACTTGATTATCAGCCTCAACCCATTCAAGACGGTTTTCCTCTGTTCTCCACGGTTCAACAAGTTGACCGGAACCCGCACCACTTAACATGTCTTGAGCAAGACGCGCCTCATCCCACGCCGTAAATCCAAGTGCGGTTGCTGGTTGTTCGGAAGTTTCTAATGAAACACCCGTCATCGGTGATGCAGCGAGGTAGCCAGCACCCTCCTTGGTGAGATAATTGCCAACAGGCAACGGCGTCGTGTCAAGTGCGTCGGGTAATGACCCGCTGCCTAATACTTGACCAAGTTGGTATTGATTTATTTGCCTCTTCGACCAATCATCGGGGTAGTCAATTTCGCCCTCACCACCAAATCTTCGAGCGCTGTCCTCGCTCCATGCATGAGAGTATGTCCGAATTGTTCTTCCAGAGGACATCTGTTTTGGAGCTGTTGCCCACTGCTCAACAAAATTAGGGTTGAAGTAACTCGTGTCCCCTTGGGAAAGAAACTGAGCGGACTGCTGATTCCAATTATTCCAGTACCAAGGGCTGTTGTAGAGCGCGTCGAGATATTCATCGCTACCTTTATCCGCTGCATCAGCGAGCAACTGCAAACCGGTGGTATCTGTATACCCGCGACCAATCCCCTCATTGAATCCTCTGCCATCAAGAACTCGATTTAATCGTAATTCACTATTCCGCACACCTGTTGGAAGATGTTTCTGAGTATTCACTCTTCCAGAGAGCGAAGTGCTTGCATCGAGGGCATCGCCATCGCCAAGCGAATTTTGGGCCACTGCTACAGAGCCAAAAGCGAAAAGAATTAGAATTGAAATGAGATGGAAATGCACTCGGGGCTCCTTGAAGGCGTCATACATTACACTGTGTCGAATGTCACAAGAGACACGGTACATTACAACGCCAATTTACTACGTGAATGATAGACCGCATATCGGCCATGTGTACACCACAACATTGTGTGATATCTATGCAAGGGCAATGCGACAGCTCAATTATGACGTTTTTTTCCTTACTGGAACAGACGAACATGGCGTTAAAGTAGAACAATCCGCGATTGAACAAGGGATGACCCCACAAGCACTTGCAGATAAAAATTCTGCAGAATTTAGCTCGATTATGCGCCTTTTTGGACTCACGAACGATGATTTTATTCGAACGACTGACTCCGAACACATAAAACAGGTGCAAGCGTTTATCTCAATATTGCTAGAAAGTGGGGATATTTATCTAGGAACTTTTGAAGGATGGTACGACGAAGGGCAAGAAGAGTACCACACCGAAACAAGTGCTCGCGATTTAGAGTACAAATCTCCAGTTAGTGGAAAACCACTCGTTCGTTCTTCGGAACAAAATTACTACTTCAAGTTGAGTTCCTACCAAAAACAAATCGAAGCGCTTTATGCAGCAAATCCAGATATCGTCAAACCAGAAAGTAGGCGTAATGAAGTCCTTGGTCGGCTCAGAGAAGGGTTGCAAGATGTTCCAATTAGCAGAACAAATTTCTCGTGGGGCATTCCAATGCCTAGCGACGAAGAGCATGTCATTTACGTTTGGATTGACGCCTTATTCAACTACGTCACCGCTCTTGGGTTGGTCGATCAGAAAAGCCAGGTTTACGCAGACCGCAAACAGTACTGGCCAGCAACGTACCACGTGATTGGAAAAGAAATACTATGGTTTCACGCAGTTGTCTGGCCAGCGATGTTAATGGCACTGAAGTACCCACTGCCCAACTGTATTTATGCCCACAGTTTTTGGATTAGTGAAGGCAAGAAAATGTCGAAATCATTGGGTAATTTTATTGATTTAGAAACAATCGAATCGTACATTTCAAAATATGGACTAGATGCATTTAGGTATTTCCTTGCCACTCAAGGTCCACTTGGCGCAACGGATGCAGATTTTGTTGCAGAAAAATTCCAGGACATTTATAACGCGCATCTTGTCAACACCGTAGGAAACTGTACGAGCAGAGTGACTGCGATGATTGGTAAATATTTTGATGGAGTCATCCCTTCCGAATTGAACGATGACAACAGAATCACATTTGAGGGGTTTGACTGGATTGATAAATGTAGCGCCGCAACATCAAACTGGTCGGAATCAATGGAATCATTTTCACTAGAGAAAGCAATCGAGAGTGCAATGAGTTTGATTCGGGAGGTTGATCTTTTTATTAACGATACAGCCCCATTCAAACTCGCAAAAGATGAAACGAAACAGGCGGAATTAGGTGCAATTTTGTATCAGTGTCTCGAGACATTACGAATAGCATCGATACTCCTAAC
>Ga0315336_1007098_pt1 | contig 10991 bp, 7 predicted proteins | sample ASW5metaG_FD_204512 | JGI IMG/M metagenome (GOLD analysis project Ga0315336, IMG submission 204512) | Ammonia-oxidizing marine archaeal communities from Monterey Bay, California, United States - ASW #5 | ecosystem: Environmental > Aquatic > Marine > Intertidal zone | place: USA: California... | reverse complement strand
ACGTCGACTTGAAAATCATGTGGTCGAACGGCCGATTGCGAGAATTGGCCGACCCCGCCGGACTGCGCATTGGCGGCAGCTTTTACGACGCATTCGGCACGCCGGAAATCCTCGGTCCCGACTTCTGCCCGTTCCACACCGCATTGGGTTCCGGAGAGGTTGCCAAGAGTACGCTGCGCGTTGGTGAAAAGTCCTACTTCGAGGTGCATGCCAAACCTGTTTTCGAAAACGACGACGGGATTGCCTCGTTCTTGATCGTCATCGTCCGCGACATTTCCGCGGAGGTCCTGCAGCGCCAAAAGCTAAACGCCATTTATCAGGCCGGGCTGGAACTGGGTGACCTCGCCCCGCAGGAAATCCTCGAAATGTCGGTCGATGACCGTGTCGAGATCCTCAAGTCGAAAATCCTCCATTTCACAAAAGATCTGCTCGAATTCGAGACGGTTGAGATTCGACTTGTTGATAAGCGGACCAGACAATTGGAACCCTTGTTGGCGGTCGGTATGGAACCGATTGCTGCCGACAGAAAACTCTTCGCCGAACCACAGGGCAACGGTGTTACCGGTTTTGTGGCCGCCACTGGGAAAAGCTATCTGTGTGAAGATACGGCGAACGATCCGCTCTATCTTTCCGGCGCGCCCGGAGCACGCAGTTCGCTCACGGTCCCCCTGATTCTCCACGACGAGATACTTGGAACTTTCAACGTCGAAAGCCCGAGTCCCGGTGCTTTCAACGAGCACGATCTGCAGTTCCTGGAGCTTTTCAGTCGCGAAGTAGCGGTCGCGCTGAACACGTTAGAGTTGCTGGTGGCCGAAAAGATGACGACGGCAACCCAAAGCACCGAGCTGATCCTCCGGGAGGTTGCCAATCCCGTTGATGAAATCCTCAAAGACGCCGCCTGGATTCTCGAACGGTACATCGGCCACGAACCACACGTTACCGACCGCTTACAGCGGGTTTTGCAGCACACCCGCGAAATCAAACAGCTAATTCAAAAGGTTGGCGACGCGCTGGCACCGAAGGTGGCCCATTCTCCATTGCCGCCGCGTCCACAGCGTCCGAAACTCGTTGGGAAACGAATTCTCGTCGTCGATAGCGACGAGTCGGTCCGCGGTGCCGCTCACGAGCTGTTGGGGAGATTCGGCTGTGACGTCGAAACGGCCCACAACGGGGAGGAATCACTGCTCATGGTCCGTCGGTTCCCCTACGACGTGGTCATCGCCGATATTCGTCTCACCGACATGACCGGCTTCGAGTGCTTTCGACAACTGCGCGCCATCACGGAACAATTGCCCGTCATTCTGATGACCGCTTTCGGATACGACCCGGCTCATTCGCTCGTCAAGGCCCGCCAGCAAGGGTTGAAATCGGTCCTTTACAAGCCATTCCGGCTCGATCAACTGCTTGAAGAAGTCGAGAAAGCCGTTACCTCACAGGCCAACGTAGCGGGCAGCACGAAATAATCGTCTCCCCGGCCACGCTCAAACACTCCTCGCAACGGCTGCTTGCAGGAGCGTCCTATTGCCTCCCCTCCCCGAAAATTGCTGATCCGCTCACGAAAAAACCGCCGGGGATCCCTCTCGGAATCCACCGGCGGCTGCTTCTCGTTTGTCAACGACTCTCTTTTCGGTCAAGGCCCGCAGCATAAGCACCGTGGCGGCAAACTCGTCTCTCTTAGAAGCTCAGCGAAAAGCCGAACTTCTTGCCACGCGTCCGCAGTTGAAAACGGCTCCCTGTACGATTCAGGACAACGGGGGCTCCGATGACCGCAGGCCCCTTCTTGTACACCGGACCTTTGTAGGGAAGCGGTGCCAGGACATCGTCAATGTCTTCCTGCATGTGGTGCAGCGTGCCACTCACAGCGGCTAACACGCGACGCAGGCGACGCACGTCACGACGGCTGAAGCCGGCGTGGCCATAGTGAATGTCGATGCCGCCATGATGGATTCCATGCCCAGCGTGGCCGACCGGTGCATGGAATGCCAAACCAGCGACGAGATCCTCAAAATGGTGGAACAACCTGTCCAGCTTGGCCAGGTCACTGCGCACGTGGCCAATGTCGCCGTGGTGGTGCACGACTTCATGAATATGCGCCGATAGCGAGTACATGTCGTAAGCATCGCTGTACAGGTGCCGATATCCCGGTGCGAGCCGAAAATGGAACCGCAGCTCACGGCATAGCCGCGACGTCTCTCTCTGCAATTGGATGGCTAAGTCGTCCATGTGGCCGCCGGCTGCGGCTTGCGCTGATCCTGCGAAAAAGGCTGTGGTGGCGAGCAGCGTTGCTGCTGTGGTGGCGATCGTCTTCATTACTGACTCCCTCTCGTTTGGCCGAAACGGCGTTTGCGGGGTTTCCTTGAAGTCCTCTGAAAAAGTCGTCTTTGACTCATGCTGGACTCCTTGTAAGGCAAGCCCCATGCCAAACGGGAGGCGAAAACTTTAGCCTAACACATAACATATTGTCATTTAACATCTTGCACCGTAACGCTGATGACAATGGTCGTCGAACTGAGCCACTCTACCCGTCTACATATTGACTCTTTAACAAGTCACTTTGACTACTCTCTTCGCTCAATTTCTGTCCTGGGACTTTGGAAAGCACGAGCAACCAAGATCGCTTTTCCGATCCCGTCGTTGCCAAACTGGAACTCGATACGGCACAATGCGGCCTCGTTATCGAGACCGAAGGGGTCAAACCGAACAAGCTTCCGCAACGACCACCAAGCAGATGCACCAAGAGTTAGCAAATCTCGGCGGCCTTTCATGCCAGATTGTCGACCGCCTGCCGGATCAGACGCAACCAGGGCTGGTGGTAGTGCTCTGTCATGGCTTCGGCGCGCCGGGAACCGACCTGGTTCCTTTGGCCGATGAGCTGTTTGCCATCGACACGAAGCTGGCTGACGCTGTCCGATTCGTCTTTCCGGCCGCCCCATTGTCATTGGAAGCGCAAGGCATGCCGGGCGGGCGCGCCTGGTGGCCGCTAGATGTCGCCCGTTTCGCGGCCGCGGTGGAAAGTGGACAAGTCCGCGACTTGCGGAACGATCTGCCGGCGGGGCTTCCCGAAGCGCGGCAGATGCTCACCCACCTGATTGACGAGTTGCTGCAGCAGACAGGCTTGCCGATGTCCAAAGTCGTATTGGGCGGGTTTTCCCAGGGATCGATGCTCGCCACCGACGTCACATTGCGGGTTCCCGAGCCGCCGGCTGCTCTGACTGTTTTTTCTGGCACACTGCTCTGCGAGGACAAGTGGCGTCCATTGGCAGAGAAACGAGGCAGCCTGCCCGTTCTGCAAAGTCACGGATATCAGGACCCGATTCTACCGTATCAGGGAGCCGAAGGGCTTCGAGACTTGCTGCGCGACGCGGGAATGCCGGTTGAGTTTCTCCCCTTTTCCGGCGCACACACAATCCCGCTGGAAGCGTTGCACCGGTTTGCCGTGATGCTCGGCGACTTGTCCGCATGAACGAATGCTGCACGCGTCATCAGCCATCGATTCGGCGGGCATGACTACTGCGTCTTCAGATAGAGTGCTTTGAGATACGGTATCGGCTCGGAGCCGAGGGCCTTGAGAATCGTCCCGCCGGCTGTGAAGCAGTGCGTCACCCAGCTTTCGTCGCCGTAACGGTGCAAGGCAGCCCCCCCCTCCCCGCCGCCAACGTAAACCTCGACCCCTGCGTCGTGCATCCGGCGCAACTGATCGATGAACTTGCGCGTCCCCTCCGCGAACTTATCTTCCTCGAATTTTCCGAACACGCCGTTATGAAACGCGACCGCGGCCCCCTCGCCGGATTCGGTTTTCTGGCGATGGTATTCGATGAACTTCCCAATCTCATCGGCCTGACGCTGGGCCGTTTTCGGGCCGATGTCGAACTGCGCCCCGTCCGGGGGAATCGTGTCGCTGGCGGTGCCGTCGCCCAGAATGAAGTCGACAGGCAAGAGAAAATCAACGCCATGTGCGCGGCCGTCGGCCAGCATACGCCGAGCCTGCTCGATGCGTGACGGTGGGATGTAGATTTTTTGCGACTCCTCCTTGGCAAGCCCGATTTCGAAATCATCATCGTCGGCTTTCATCAACGCAATGGCGAGGGAACCGGCGGCAATCACCAGCCGCACTTGCCCTCGACTCAAGATCTGCTCCAGGTCGTCGAGCTTATTGATTTTGATTCCGCTAAAGATGACCAGTTCCGCCTGGCGCGTGCGGGAGACGTGCTCGCGCAGTTCGGCACGAATGTAGGCTCCCAGCACGGCGTGATCCATTGTCAGCGGGACCAGGGTAGACGAAAGGTCGCGGTTCGACGCCGCGAAACCTTCGTTGACGTGGACCCGGGCCAGTTTCTCGCGAACGCTATTCGCATAATTTGTTAGTTTCCCTGCCAAATCCGGTACGCCCTGGGGTGTTGCCTTCCAAAGCATTCGCTCAAGCTGGTAGCGTCGCGTGTTCTCGAGCACAACAACCGCTCCGTCCGGAAGGCCGGCGATCGTTTCGGCAGCCGAGTCGAGCACACGACCCGTTTCATCGTCTAGCCAGTCACCGATAAAACCAACGGGAACTTCCCCGCTGCCCTGCTGGCCGAGCAACGCCGCGAGATGCTTGGCAACGGGAGCCAACGACATTTGCGGATCCCTGCCACGGTGGCCGTAAGCAATTTGAACCCAACCCTGCTCGCAACCGTGGCGTAACGTGGGGATGAGAGAACGCAAGCGGACGTCATCATCGATACGGTCGTCGTCGCCGACAACGACGTCCGTATCGCCGCGCACCAGCACACGGGTGCCCGGCGGCAGTCCGTCCAGAGAATGCAAATCGGGAATCACCTCGAGGCACGTTTCCAACGGCGGAAAATCTTGCGATTTCTCGACCAACTCCGCGCACCAAGCAACGACCTGCTCTCTCGAAACTGTCACTTCGGTTCTCTCCTGACGAAACGCGGTTGCAGTGGGGCTCATTTGCCGTTCCGGCTCAACCGGTGATTGTTGCACGGGGGATCTCAGTCGACAAGACTGCGAGCCGATACGAATGAGCCTTACCGCAGGGAAATTCAACCCTGTCCGACCCAGGACCGTGCGTCATCAACGTCCAACCGCAGGGCCGAGGCAGCGCGGCGAAAAGGGAGCGTTCGGGACCACGGTCGGATTGTTGTCGAGCGCAGAAACCGCTACAAATAGGATTTGGACAATTGACGACGAAATCGCCTCGGCTGGCACAACGATCGGCTACGAATCAATCGCTGAAATCGTGAACACCTGCCGAGCTAACGGTTCGGCTTGTATCGCGGTTCTGCCGCCGAGCCTTTCTTTCGCGACCCAACTCGAATGACCAAGCACATTCGGCTGTATTCTGACATCACCACTGCTGCAAGCGGGCGCGGGCGAATTCTATTCGCGGCGATGCTAGCGTTGCTGATCTCCGCATCCTGCGCGGTTGCCTCCGCACAGGCGAACGATAGAGGCGGAATCACAATCGAAGAACCTGTCAACGTCGGCCTCCGCGGCTATTACAAAGTGGGGTGCTGGACGTCATTGACCGTAACGGTGACTACCGTTCGCGCAATGGATCTGCGGCTTACCGTTGAAGTCGTTGACTGTGACGGAAACCTCACTTCACTACCCGGCACGCCAAGGCAATTGGCGGCCGGCACACATCGATTGCGGGGACTTTTTCGCAGCGGCCGACTCGACAGTGAATTACGGATCCATGTCGACGACGGCGCGACCGGCAGCGCGAGTCGGTATCTGCGGCCCTCTGCAGCGGATGGTTCGAATTTTCGTCCGGCGCTTTTGCAGTCGGTTCCTCTTATCGCCACATTGGGTCATCCACGCGGCTTCGATGACATCAACACCAGCGGTTCCGCGGCAGACAACCCAACCGGTCCAAAAACTGCCGGTGATACCGGCGGACCTCTCCTTGCGGTCGAACTCGACAGCGAGGAAGACCTACCCCTTGAAGCCGACGGTTACGAGGGCATCGATACGTTGGTGATTGCGGACAATTATGACCTGGAACCTCTAAGAAGCGAGGCGGTACGGGCTTGGGTTCAGCGGGGAGGACACCTGTTTCTCTCGGTCGGCAACCGGCTCGATGAGTACCGTCAAAGCTCGCTCGGTTCCTGGATAAGTAGCTCGCCCGAAGAAACGACACCGCCGCCGGTGCCTCTCGGCAAAGGGATCGCACGTTTACGCCAGCTGAGCGGCTTGGAAGCCTTTGCCGCTAAAGGACAGCGGGGAGTCCGCATTTCCTTACCCGCGGGCAGACGCCGGGTCACTGCGGCACGCATTGGCCAGATCGACGGAAAGGTTCTCGTCTCCGAACTGGATGGTCCTTTGCTGGTCCAAGTCGCGTACGGGCTCGGAAAAATCACCTTCTTGGGACTCGATTTGAACGAACCCCCGCTATCAACATGGAAATCGGTGTCGAATCTCCTGCGGAAGATCCTCGACAGCGACGCCGAAGAGACCGAATCGCGTAAGGGTCTCCAGCGGGGCCAGTTGGTGCATACGGGCATTACCGACCTCGCAACCCAACTGCACGCATCTCAGCAAAGTTTTCCCAACGTTCATCGCGTCTCCCGGTCGATGGTGATGGGTCTGTTCGTGATCTATCTGCTCATCATCGGCCCCTTGGACTACCTGCTCGTCCGCCGCGTTCTCAAACGACCGGAGTTAACCTGGCTGACGTTTCCATTGATGATCGTTGTAGCCGGCGGCCTTGCCGCTTGGGCAGCCGTTGAGACAAACGGGCGTCAGCTGTTGGTGAATCAGCTCGACATCATCGACGTCGACGTGCAGTCGCATCGAGCGCAATCGCGCACCTGGTTGACCCTTTACAGCCCCGATACGCGGCGCTATCGGGTCGGTCTCACACCTGTGGATCTGGCACAGGATCGCGGCGGGAAGGAAGGGAAGCAACCTTCGCCAACTCCCCGAATGACCTGGAGCGGGATCCCCGAGAGTAGTTTTGGGGGAATGTACCGCACCGGCGGGCTTGAAATTGGCCGCCCGGCGTACGCCTACGACACAGACGCGGTGGCAATCGAGAATGTTCCCATCTCGCGTTGGTCGACAAAGAGCCTCACCGCGGCGTGGCAGCAAGAGGTGAAAGATCTTTTCGAGTGTTCCCTGGAGAGTACCGAAGTCGGTCAACTTTCCGGCACGTTCGTGCATCATCTGCCCGTCCCGGTCGAGGATTGGTTGATTGCCTATGGCAACCGCGCTTACCGGCCGGTCGCCCGCGGCTGGAGAAGGAACGATTCGGGAATACCACCGGATAGGCCGCTACTCATTTCGCGGACAGGGACGAATATTGCGCACCGCGAACTCAACGGCCTGCTCACACGCAAGACCAGAGTCCAGGCGAATAAGGAGCGGCACGAGAGCGGCAGCGACGTCTTAATTGAGCGAGCGCCCTACAACCCGATGATGCGCAATCCCGACCAGATCGTCCGGATGTTAACGTTTCATCAGAGGGCTGGCGGAACGTCCTACACCAATCTGGCCAATCAAGCCCCTTCGCTCTCGGACCTGTCGGAGTTACTGGATCTTAACCGGGCCGTTTTGTTGGCAAAGATCCGCATGCCGGCTGCCGAATTCAACCTGGACGGCACCGTGGTGCAGCCGACTCAACATTGGGCCTACGTGCGCGCCGTATTGCCGGTCCGTCGCACACGCAAGATATCAACGGATCTGGAAAAACTCAGCAAGCGGTTTAAGCAGGGTACGAACTGACAGGGTGCGACTATGTTGATACGCGGCGGCAATCCGCTGTGATGTCCATCAAATCACCTTTGCAGAAACAGCAGGTTCTAAGTTGATCGAGACACGACAGCTCACAAAACAATTCGGTGATTTGATTGCGGTCAATCGCATCGATCTCAAGCTTGGCGAAGGAGACGTCTTTGGGTTCATCGGCCCGAACGGCTCCGGCAAAACCACCACGATGCGCATGATTGCGACGCTGCTGAATCCCGACTTCGGCGAGGCTTACGTCTGCGGGCAATCGATCTACACGAACCCCCAAGAGATTCGCCGGCTGGTCGGATACATGCCCGATTTCTTCGGCGTGTACGACGACATGACCGTGATCGAATACCTCGAGTTTTTCGCTTCCGCCTATCGGATCAACGGCCCGCACCGACGCAAAGTCTGCGAGGAGAAACTCGAAATGGTGGACATGAGCTTCAAACGCGATGCCATGGTCAACCAGCTTTCGCGCGGCCAGACTCAGCGAATTGGTCTGGCGCGGGTGCTGCTGCACGAGCCACAGGTGCTGCTGCTTGACGAGCCTGCCAGCGGACTCGATCCCCGTGCACGAATCGAAATTCGTAACTTGCTGAAACGCCTTGGTGAGTTGAACAAGACGGTGATCGTATCCAGCCACATCCTCCCGGAGCTGGCGGATGTCTGCACGCGCGTCGGAATGATCGAAAAGGGAAACCTCATTGTCGACGGTCACGTCCACGAAGTGATGCGTCAGGCTCGCGAAGCGTTGCTGCTTCACGTCGGCGTTACAGAAAACCCCGAGCAGGCGGCCGCACTCATCGAGCAGCACGACGCAATTTCCAAAGTGACGATGAACGGCGAAACAATTTTCGTGACGCTCAACAAAGACGTCCACGATTACTCGTTTCTGCCGACGTTACTTTTCGAGGCAGGTTACAAATTGAGACTGTTCCGCGAAGAAGAAGTCAACCTGGAAACCGCCTTCATGGAACTGACCAAAGGCAAGCAGCAGTAAGCCATTTTGCCTTGTTCGACGCGGATACAGCGGCGGACGAATTACCGTTCCGGCCTGCGGGAAGCAAGTGAAGAAAGACTACCGCCTTCGTCGAAGCTGACGCCCGTCAGCTTCGTCTCAGTTGCTAGGTCTCGCTCGTCTGAGGTGCGTTTTCCGGTTGCTCGCGGCCCGGTGCGCTGCTGGCAGGGCTCTCGTTCTCCGTTTTGTCTCGCGCGCTTCTTCGCCGTGCGTCGCTTTGTGCCATGAAGTCGAGCGCACGAACGAACGTGACATCGGCGGCATTTCGCCCACGACGATCGGCCAGACCGTCCGCCAGCCTTCTCAACTCTTGCAAGTTGTCTTGCTGGCGCTGCCGGGCCTGGTCGGAAACCGCAATTCCGAGCAGATCTGACTTTTGGTGAGAGATTTCCCGGCTTCTCCAGTTCGAAGTCAGATCGAACAGGCTGGCGGTCCCTTTTTCGTAAAAGCCGAGCTGAGCATCAAACGCCTGCTGCGCCATCACTTCGGCATCGGCCATGCCGGCATGCGCCAGTTCGGAGTTGCCGTTTGCTTGGGCGAGAATTGCCGTCGTCCGGGCCAATTCGTACCCCGCCATTTCAGCGCGATCGATCCGCCCCAATCCGGCTCCCCGCTGGTGTAAGCGATCCGTCTGCGCGGAGACATCCGACAATGCTTCCCGGTATTGCGTCAAGTTGCTGACCATAGCCTGCTCGAATTCCTTCGCCTGCGGCGACGGCAACGTGAAGTCGATCGTCATCTTCGCGGCCGCACGCGACATCTGAGGAAGCGTAGCCAAACCCACGCGAAAATCAGCCAGCCGTAACTCGAACTGCCGCAACGCCAGGCCCGCGCTCTTTTGCCGCGCCGCCAAGCCGGCCTCCTCGTCGCCCTCTTCTCTGGCTAATTGAACTGCGGCATCTGCAGCCAGCTGTTGGGCATATGCGGTGTCGGCTGCCCAACCCTTGGAAGCTGGCTGATTGAACTCTTCGAGCCGGCCAACTGCTTGTTGCAACATTCGCACTTGCTCGGCAATTGCGTCCCTACGATCGCGGCTGCTGCCGCGCTCTGCGGCCAGTTGCACTTTCAGACGCAGCGCACTATTCAATTGATCTGCGTAATTGGGAAGACTCATCAAGCCGCGATCGAATGCAGACTCACTTTGACGCAGCAAGCGTTCCGCCAAGTCTCTGCCCTGTCGCAATTGCCTCGCATCGACTCGTGATGGTTCACCCGAGCGCCAGGCGAATCGGAACAGATTTCCCAGCGGCGAATCCGCCAAGTCCACCGCGGCGTTTGGGGAAGATGTTGCGCCGCCGGATGCCGGCTCCGACGTGGTGTTGCTCACAGGTGTTAACAACAGAGTCGGTTTGGTTTTATCACTGAGCACTGTTGAGATTGTCGGCACGTCATGCGGGTGTGATTCAACACCAGCTTCCTCCGTGGCGTAGACGTCCTGCGGGGGAGTCGCTGCATTTTTCGCTTGGAGCGGGCTGTGGTCTGTTGGTACCGTCAGTTCCTCCTTCGGCGCGATCTTGGCAATTGCCTCGACAATTTGCTTACGCAGTTGATCGTCGGCGTCACGCATGGCCTCGCGCAAGACAGGAACGGCGTCCACTGCATCCTTCCCAATCGCGCCCAAAAGGTAAACCACCATCTCGGCGGTCCCCGGCCTCGGCGACGCCAATAGGTCGGTCAATACCGCGGTCGCGAGCTGCCCCTGACCGTCGATTTGCCAAAGTGCGATCGCGACATGGGCTCGAACAACATCATCACTGTCGTTGAGAGCATCCCGTAACGGCCCAACCGCCAATTTCGCGTTGGCACCCAACCATGCCAGCTGCGCAGCTGCTTGGGCCCGGATGGAGGGCTCGTCACTCTTCAACGCTCGAATCAACGACTCAACCCGCGTGGCAACAACGTCCTGCGCACCGGGTGAAACCGCGTCGTCAACCGCCTGCGAAGGAACTGCCGATTCGAGTTCTTCCTGCAGCAGTACGGCGTCGGTCCTGTCAAGTTCGATCGTCACAAACGGTTCGGACGTCTCATGCTCTTCATCGGCAGGAAATCGCATTAACGCTGGCAGGGTCAAGCCCGCGATAAGTACGAGCGCCACCGCAATGGTCGAAACGTGCCTCCAGATAAACAGCGAAGTCTCTTTATTGCTCATGAAAACATCGTCCCCTTCCTGAAACGGCATTCATCGGGTTTCAGGAGGTTGGTGAATATGAAGTTGCCCCCAATCTCCGCGGATCATCAACTC
>Ga0315336_1007097_pt1 | contig 10992 bp, 6 predicted proteins | sample ASW5metaG_FD_204512 | JGI IMG/M metagenome (GOLD analysis project Ga0315336, IMG submission 204512) | Ammonia-oxidizing marine archaeal communities from Monterey Bay, California, United States - ASW #5 | ecosystem: Environmental > Aquatic > Marine > Intertidal zone | place: USA: California... | reverse complement strand
GACGATCCTTCACCTGCCAGATGCAGGTCAGTCCGGGCGTTACGTTCAGGCGTCTGCGTTGCCAATTCTTGCAGGCGTCCGACTCATCGCAGGGGAGCGGCCGAGGACCGACCAGCGACATATCGCCCTTGAGCACGTTGAATAGCTGTGGCAACTCATCGAGGCTGGTGGCCCGAATTAGACGTCCGACCGCTGTGATGCGCGGGTCGTTTTCAATCTTGAACGCCGGCCCATCCTGTTCGTTGCGAGCCATTAACTCGCGCTTTTGCGCCTCCGCCCCCGTGACCATCGAGCGAAACTTGTACATCGAAAACGGCTTGTTACCCCGCCCGCTGCGCCGCTGCACGAAGAATATTGGACCCGGAGAAGTTAACCTGACCATTGCCGCAACGGCGACCAGCAACGGTAGGAAGACGGTCAAACCGAAAAGTGCTCCGGTAATGTCGATGGCTCGCTTCCAAAGCGGCAGAGGCCGCACGAACAGCTCTTCCAACGGCTTCACGGTCGGCACAGATGTCCCCTCGATAACTGGCCGTAGCGGCGTCTCCGCGACCTGCTGTACGACAGAATCCGTTGCGGATTCTTGCGGTCTCGGCTCGTCCAGCAGTAATGCGGGAGCCGATTCGCCGCGGCTGTGCGTTTCCCGTCGTGAACTGATGCCGGGCGACGCACCTGAGCCAGCCGGCCACTGTGGATCCGGTCCCCGTTCAAATTTCGTGACGTCCTGGTCGCTCGCTTCCCTAGATGATTCTCGTCTGAGGAATTCGACCAGCTCCTCATTGGCTTCGCGGACTGCCTCTAAGAGCTCCTGCTCGTCACTGAACTGGTCGTCACCCGGCTCGTCTTGCGTCTCCGCAGCGCGCTCGCGCGGATAAATGAACAATTCGCACTCGGGTGCCTTTGTTGCAAAAAGATTGAGATCAAGCTTTTGGACGAAGCTCTGGGCCCCCACCTCATTCGTATCCCAAAGGATGACGCCAATACCGCCTCCGTCGAGCTGACCAGCGTAGTCGGTTGTGCGCATGCGCGACTTGAGATGTTTCACAAACCCCACGAGATCAACATCGTCGCGTTTGGCATCGGGCCAGCGAAAAACCGCCAGACAGAACGACATATTGCTGCGGTCCGCGCGCATGCTCTCGACTTCGAGGATGGAGCGGAATCCATTCTCGGAGTGTAGAAAATCGCTGGGCGCACCAAAGGTATTAGAACGTGGTGTGCTCAGCCATTTCGGAAACATTTTCAATGCCATCAAACGGATCCTCCGCCGAGCCGCCGCCGGCGACCTGTACGACAATTCGTTCTGTAAGATACTCAGAAACTTCGGCCGTCTTCGGCCGGAGCTCACTGGACGTTCCATGCGAAATATGCCCGCCGGGTCCATCAACCGCTGTAGCAACTTCGTGCGATTGCTGGGTCGTTTCATTCAGGACTTCCGTCAGCAGGGCCAGGCTAATCCCGCCATTCGTTCCCAGAATCAAGGCGAGTCCCACCATCAATGTCTTTTCTGGGCTGACCGGCTTTAGAACATACGTTGGGGGCTGGACGACGTTCACGTCGGAGATGTGTTCGCTCAAGAGCGCCCGGTCGATGCGCGCCTGCTTCAGCTTTTCGGAGCAGCTCGCATGTTTCGCGCGCTGCAAGTCGACCTGCTGCTGCAAGTGGGCAATCTGCCCTTCCTGCTCGTTGACGAACCGTAACTCCTGTTGCAACTTCGTCCGCTGACCCTCAAGAAACTCCGATTCGGCCCTCAAGGATGTGGCAATCGCTTCCTCGCTGAGCATTTTCAGACGAAGCTGCTCGTAGGCAGGGTTCTTGGCGTTCGTTGCCTGGCTGCTCGGAGTCTGCTCCTGGCTCATGTTACGACGCGCCTGGACGATCTGACTGCGAATCGAGATGACAAGCGGGTGATGCTCCGTATATTTCGTCAGCAGTTCTTGCTCTCGGTTTTCCAAATCGTACAACTGTTTCCGGGACAAATTGATCACGTCATTCGGAAATCCGGTTACTTCCTGGATAACTAATCTCTCAGGCAGACCGGCGATCGTTTCGCGCAGGCTGGCGATCGTCGATTCACTCGCTGTGAGTGCAGCGTTTGTGCCAACAATCTCCAGTTCCACTTGGTTCATTTGATCCTGCAGATTGGTGTGCATCCTTTCCACTGAAACGGCACTCAGCTCGTTCTTCGTGTCCCGTAGCTGGGCCGTCGCGTCGACAAGTCGGTCGCGCAGCACATCGGCCTGTTCCCCGAAAACCTTGTACGAACCGGACGTGCGGTGCGCACGCAAATGCTGTTCGAGAAAAGCACTTACGAATGTTGTCAGTATTGTCTGGGCGTCCCGCGGCGATCGCGCCTTACAGGTCAGTGTGATCACGTTCGACTTCTTCGAATGCACCGTTTTGATCGTTTTACTCAGATGAAGGATTGCCTTTTCCCGTTTCTTCATCCCAGTGGACTGGTCAGGGCGCCAGTTCTGACGGTTCGCCGGTGATACGGTGCTGTCGGAAGGCACATTCGCCGTTTCAGCCACCTGCGTAACGTGTGTCGATTTCGTTCTTGTCCCCAGAATCTTGTCCACCCCAATCGTATCGACAACATGTTCCGAGATTCGGGGGCTCGACATCAGATCCAGCACCGAGTTAATTTCATGCTCCCGATTCTCCTGAACGTCGAAGACTGCGCCTGTCGTCGCCGTTGGATCAAGCGAGATACTTTCACGGCCGACCCGAACATACAGCTTCGCTTCCGACTGGTACTTTCGCGGGCAGAAGATCAGCCCAATGGTGACTAGAACCATCGTGCCTACAAAGAACAGAATCGACCGTCGCCTGTGACGCGAGAGCGCAAGGCGAATTCGCCGCACCAATTGCAGCAGATCCGGATCGGCCGCGTTCATCGGGGTTGTTGGCTTCATATTGCCTTGATTTGCCTCAGGGAAGACTGGACGCCACAGTTGCACTTCTGTGTCTCAATGCGACCGTTCGAGGAACAGCCTTTCAGACACGTCAGGTCCTTCGCGCGCAATCGTCCGGATTGCAATCTCCGCTACCAGGAAAAGATACGTCACCCAGCAGGAGCCGCCAGCTTTCGGCCCGCTTTCACGCCCGGTCCAAATCAGCATGCGACGATTATGCCGAACAGGTCGGCTGCGACGCCTGCGGACGTTCTGAATAACATCGGGAAAGCGACCAAGCTGGCACCGCCCGCCGGTCTTTCCTGATTCGGATTGCGTCGGGTCGAATCTTTTCGAAGATAGGCACTGCGTTGCTACCAGCACCCGAACGCGAACTGAAAATAAACGCTGGCCGCAATCCACAGCCCGAGCAGCGAGCTGATTCCCATTTGTGGGGATCGCGTCCGGTCTGTGGCATTATTTCGAAATAGACCACAGCAGCAGGTACAGACCTACGGAAACAATGTCGATGACTGTCCCCTTCACTGCCGAACTGGTTGTTGAGGCGTATTTGAGTGGAGTACGCATCGACAGCTTCCTCACGCGCCACTTTCGCAACTATACGCCATTTCGGATGCAGCGAATTGTGCGCGCTGGGCAAGTGCGAGTGAACGGCACCATCGTCGAGGGATCATGCCGTGTCTTTCGGGGACAACAGGTACGCGTAAGACTCGTTGAGCCGCCCGATAAACTTCTCGATCCCGAACCGCTGCCCCTCGAAGTCATCTACGAAGACCCATGGCTAGTTGTGATAAATAAGCCGGCCGGTTGGGTCACGCATCCCGTTGGAGAGTTTCAAACGGGAACACTCTGTAATGCGCTGCAATTCCACCTCGACAGGCAGACGGAACTCCGGGGATTACTGCGACCTGGAATTGTCCATCGCCTGGACCGTCTTTCCAGTGGTGTCATGGTCACAACGAAAGACCATCTCGCGCACCGGCGACTCTCCAAAGCGTTCGAGCGGCGGCTCATCGCAAAGACCTACTTGGCGCTGGTTGAAGGAGACCTCCGCGCCTCAACGGGTACCATCGACCGGCCGATCGGCCAGGCGCCCAATGGGGGTATCTTGATGTCGGCTGAGCCAAACGCCACGAATAAGAAGCAGGCCGGCACTCGGTTTGACGTGCTCGCACGGTACGCCCAGGCGACGCTCCTCCGTGCCACGCCGTTGACCGGGCGGATTCATCAGCTGCGCGTCCATTTCGCGGCCATCGGCCATCCGATTGTGGGTGATGACTATTACGCGGCATTCGGGCGGATCAGAGAGTCTCCTCGGCGCCACGCGGGGGGAGCCAAGCGTCATGCGCTTCACGCACAACAGTTGACCTTCGCCCATCCCATTACCAAGGAACCGTTGGAATTGACTGCGCCGCCGCCCAAAGATTTTCGACAGTTGCTCGACTGCGCCGGTCCGCGTGTTGAAACAACAGCGACTCTCGGACGCACGCCCACCGGAGCAGCGTTCGCGACGCGCACTGCGAAATGACGCCTACCGGGCAGATGCGACCGCGCTCTGGCGGAACCGCCTCAGACCGCGGTGATTTCGCTTTCGGCAAACTCGTTGCCTGCATCACCCGCAATTGCGCTAGATGCCGCTTCGCGGTTGTCTCGCACCGATTCCAGGGGATCCACCGCGCCGACCTCGAGGGGCCGATCGAACGCCAGCTTGTTCAATCCGTCGAAAGCGGCCACCTTATAGCATTCGGCCATCGTCGGATAATTGAAGACAGCGTCGCGGAAGTAGTCGATGGTGCCACCCAGTGCCATGACCGCCTGTCCGATGTGTACGATTTCGGTTGCCGCCTCACCAATGCAGTGCACACCGAGAATCTGCCGGGTCTGGCGGTGAAACATGATTTTCAACATACCGTTCGTATCGCCGGCGATGTGTCCACGGGCGATTTCGCGGTAGCGGGCCATCCCCACTTCGTATGGGACCTTTTCGGCCGTCAGTTGCTGTTCGTTCTTGCCGACCATCGAGATTTCCGGGATCGTGAACAAGCCGTACGGCATATGTTCCCACTGCTCGAACGGCTGCCCAAACGCATGGCAAGCAGCGCGGCGGCCTTGCTGCATCGACACGCTGGCGAGTGCAGGAAATCCGACGACGTCTCCCACGCCGTAAATGTGATCGACCCAAGTCTGGTGTGTGTCCCGGTTGCACCAAAGTCGCCCTCGCTCATCCGGCGCTAGGCCGGCTGCTTCCAGATTCAGGCTCTCTGTGTCACCGATGCGGCCGGCACAAAACAGGGCCGTATCGGCGATCAGTCGCTTGCCGCTCTCCAATTGCACTCCCACCATGTTCTGCTGCAGCCGGTCGATGCCAATCACCTCTTCCCCAAGACGAAACATCATGCCCTGAAGACGCGCATGATGCAGCAAGGAGTCGACGATCTCCCGATCGCAGAAGTCGAGCATTCGCTCGCGGCCGTCGACAACCGTCACTTGGACACCCAGTGTCGCAAACATGATTGCGTACTCGATGCCGATTACGCCCCCGCCGACAACGATCATCGAACGTGGAATTTTCTTCAGCCGAAGAATGTCGTCTGAGTCAAAAATGTTTTCCTCATCGAACGGAATATGGGCCGGCCGGCTTGGTTTTGTCCCCACCGCAATCAGAACCTTTTCCGCCTCAAAGCTTTCCTGCCCTTCAGGCCGCTGGACCTGAACCTCGTTTGCCGAAACAAATTGCGCATTCCCGCTGATAACGTCAATGTCGTTACGCTCCAGTTGGTCCTCGATCACATCGATCTCGTGCTGCGTGACCTGTGCTAGCTTACGGCGCAGATCATCCATGGTGATTGCGCGCTTCCGGCGGTACACATCTCCGTAGACTTCACGTTGACGATAGCCGGAGAGGTGCAAGATCGCTTCGCGCATCGTTTTCGATGGAATGGTGCCGCTATGCAGGCAGACACCGCCAATCGTTTGGCGTGCACGCTCGATGATCGCAACTCGTTTCCCAAGTTTTGCAGCGGCAATGGCGCCCTTGCGACCCGCCGGGCCGCTGCCGATTACCAAAAAGTCGTAACGCATGGGGGCATCCTCGTGGGGCGGAACTTCAAGATTCCTCTCTCAAACTCAGCCCGCCCGGCAGAAACAAACATCGCGTGCCACATCCGCTGGCGGACTCTTCTGTCTTGATCGTAAACAGGTGCTACTGGGAACTATGCAAAGCATAGACATTCTGCATTGAGTACAAAAACTCCGTCGCTTTTGTCGATTTTTCGGGTAATCCGTGCCGAACAGGGACGTTGCACTATTCCTATTTTTACTAAAGTCTCATCCCAAAAAGATCGATTCCGATGATGGGGATGTCGGGAAGTATCCGTAATACACACGGCCTGCATAGTATCCATGTTTTGCAAAGTGTAATTAGAAGGAAAGAAATCTGCGGAAAATGGGTGATGGGCCAAGTTTTCGGGTGAACCAGCCGGTCGATCGGCCCGTTTTGCCAAGAAGCCAGCAGAACCGGTAGCGTCGCGGTTAATTCATCCCCCCGCGTACCGATCCGCATGGCAGGCTGCTCGGTTGCCCGTAGAGCCGTTACCTATGAGTTCATTTAGCGGATCGAACAGAGCTAGCGAGACTGCGGAGCAGCATGCCCATTTGCAATTCGCCGCATTGACGGGTAGGACAGCGAACTGGTGTCGCGTTAAGCATCCCTATTCAAACGGAGCGGTCTGTCCGCGAGCACGAAGCCGGCAATAGTTCTCGCGGAGTCACGATGATTGCGACCCGAAGGCAAGCCCTTCACAGCACGTTAGAAGACAGCAGCGCACCGCGCGCAGACAAAACAGTTCTCAACCAGGACCCACGGAGTTCGAGATGTCACACAACATTTTTCTACCCGATGGTGATGACCGCCGGGGGGGCAATCGATTGTTGCCAACCATCGGCGTGGGTCTGCTCCTGCTGGTGGGATTGGGCTGGCTGACCTACAGGCAGTTCCGCATCGACGTGCCGCCAAAGAACATAGCCATCTTGATCAAGAAGGACGGGAAGAATCTCTCCAACGCCGACGAAATCGCCCCGAGCGAGGAGTACTGTGGCGTGCAGCGGGAAGTCCTGACTGAGGGGCGCCATTGGCGTAACCCATTCTTCTGGGATTGGAATGTCACTCCGCATATCGAAATTCCACAGGGTGAACTCGGCATCAAGATCAGCCTTACGGGCGACGATCTTCCGTACGGAGAATTTCTCGCCCACCTCGATGCCGATGGCAATCCCACATCCAAGGGCATAGTTCCTGGCGTGCTCCGGCCAGGACGCTACGCCATTCATCCCTACCTGTTTGACATTAAGCCGGATGTTCCCAGAGTCGTGCCGGCCGGCTTCAAGGGGGTCGTCACCATTTTGGCGGGTCCGCTTCCCGAGGAACCGAACGTGATGCTTGTCCCGGAGGGATTTCGGGGTGTGCAGGAGACGGCACTTCCACCAGGGACGTACTATGTCAACCCGTACGAAAAGCGGATCAACCTCGTCGATTGCCGCAGTCAGCGGTTCAATCTGGCAGTCAACAAGGACATGGGGTTCCCATCCAAAGACGGGTTTTGGGTCAGTCTTGATGGAATCATCGAATTCCGCGTCATGCCGGACCAGGCCGCGGAAGTGCTGGTCACCTACAACGAGGACGCCAACGGCGAGAAGATCGACGAAGAAATCATCCGTAAGGTGATTCTGCCGAATGCGCGCAGCTTCTGCCGGCTGCAAGGCTCGAACAAGCTGGGCCGCGACTTCATTCAGGGAGAGACGCGCACCCTGTTCCAGGAAAACTTCCAGGACGCCATGCGCACCGCTTGCGAGCCGCTGGGGATTGAGATCATTCAGGCTCTCATCACGCGAATTCGACCGCCACAGAAGATCGCCAGCCCGGTGCGGGAACGCGAAATCGCGAAGCAGCAGGAGAAGCAGTACCAGCAGCAGATTTTGCAGCAGGATTCGGAGCAACTGCTGGCGATCGAAGCAGAACTGGTCAAGCAAAAACAGGCGCTCGTACAGGCTGACCAAGAGGTCGTAAAAGTTGAAACCCAGGCCAAGCGGGAGCAAGAAGTGGCCGTGACGCAGGCGAACCAGCGCCTGGGAGTTGCCAAGTTCAAGCTCGATGCCGCCCAGGACAAGGCAGCCGCCATCATGGCACATGGCCGCGCCGACGCTGAGGTCATTCGCTTCCAAAACGAGGCGAGTGCTGCCGGCTGGCGCGAGGCGGTCAAGGCATTCGACGGCAACGGCGGACAATACGCACAGTACGTGCTGTACCAAAAAATGGCATCCGCCTACCGGCAAATCATGGTCAATACCGCAGACAGTCCGATCATGGAGATTTTCGAATCATTCGCACGGCCCGCGCCGCCCAGCGCGAACGGCGCAAGCAGCAACTGAACTGACCGCCCGGCGCGTCGAGATTATCGCACGAATTCACATTTTTGGAGCTCGACAATGAGTTCAAACAAGCGCTTCGATCCACGGTACACACGAACAATTGGCGGTCTCGTCATTTTTGTGCCCCTGTTGTGCGTTGTTGGCTGGTTCGCCGTCGAATGGGGGTACAACCGGACCTACGTTAACAAAGGATGGAGCCTGCAGCTGCAGTACAAGGGACCCCCGCTGCCGTTTCTACCGGGCCGACGGGAGCCGGCTCAGAAGGGCCAATTTGCCAAGGTGGACGAAGAAGGGAATCCGCTCGAACTGGGCATCCTCGAAGAACTCGTGGGTCCGGGACGGCACTTCTACTGCCCGCTGTGGTGGGAATTACAGCCGGTAGAGGACATCATCGTCGAGCCGGGACAGGTCGCCATCGTCAAAAGCAATATGGGCGATAACCTGCAAGGAGACCAGTATCTCGTCGACGGAGACCTCGGCAACACCACTCACAAAGGCGTTTTGCGAAAGGTCTTTGCACCAGGTCGTTACCGGGTCAACCCCTACGCCTACGAGTTCAAGACCATCGGCCGTGAACAGATCGAATCCGGCGCGCAGACCAAATATGCGGGGTGGGTCGAGATACCGACCGGGTACGTCGGCGTCGTCACGAACCTCACCGACAATCCTCTCACGCAAGCAAAGCTGGGCATCCAGGAAGACGTGCTTCCCCCCGGATTGTACGCGGTCAACATTAGAGAACAGCACATCGACATCGTGGAAATTGGTTTCCGCGAAAAGAGCATCACGGCGAACCTCAAACATGACGAGCAGGGGAACATTGTTCTCGACGAGAGTGGCGAACCTGCCATCGCCGACGACGAAAGCGGCATCAGCTTTCCGTCGAACGACGGCTTCAACATTCAAATGGACTTCACCGCCATCTGGGGCATTCTGCCCAGCCAGGCCCCCAACGTAATCAAAAAATTCGGCAACATCGAAGCCGTCGAGAACAAGGTGGTCATTCCGCAGATTGAAAGCATCTGCCGCAACATGGGTTCTAGTCTGGGTGCGGTCGAACTGTTAGTAGGGGAATCGCGGCAGAAATTTCAGGGAGATACATCGACCTCGTTCAAGCACGTCCTCCAGGAAAAAGACATCACCCTCCTATACGGCCTGGTCCGCCATATCTACATTCCGCAAGAGGTGCGTCTGCCGATTCAAGAGGCGTTCATTGCCGATGAAAGAAAGCTCACGATCGAACAACAGCAACAAACAACGCGGACCGAAGCGCTCTTGAAGGAAGCAACCGCCAAGGTTGAGCTGGAAGCCGAACGTGTGCGCGTTGATACCGAAAAACTCGTCGCCCAGAGAATTGCCGAGGGGCAAAAGACGGCTGAAGAGACCAAAGCGGAAACGCTGCAATTGGTCGCCGTTATCGACAAAGGGACTGCCGATTTGGACGCCCAGGCGACGATTCTCGTGGGCGAAGCGGACGCGGGTGCAAAGAAGCTCTCGGAAGAAGCGAAAGCGGATAAGTTCCGGCTCGCTGTCGAAGCATTCGGCGCCGGCGATGCCTACAATCAATGGGTGTTCGCTACTGGCCTTCCGGAAGAAATCGAGTTGAAGCTGCTCTACGCCGGCGAGGGCACTTTCTGGACCGACTTGAAGGGCTTCACCGACGTGATGCTCGGCCGTCAGGTGCAAGAGGCGCGAAAAACGAAATAGCACGTCGGACGCAGCCGATACGGGATCTGTCGGCGAGAAGAGGCTTGCGCCGGACGGCCAGCAGGAAAAGTGCGGCCCACTAGTTTCGGCCGGCCCGATCTTCTAATTCAAAAAGGTGATCGTCAGCGGGTATTTCCAGACCTCGCCGTTGTTCGCTTTAATTCCCCCCACAATCGGGAAGACGATGGCGATGATCCCCAAGGCAATCAGCAGCGGAATGCCAATAATCACAACACAGAGAATGCTGCTGACAACCACGTAGATAATCAGCGAAATCAACCAGTTAACGACGTTCTTGCCATGGACGTCGACGCCGGGCAGTTCATCTTTCTTCAACTGCCAGAGGACAATCGGGGCAACGTAACCCGCCACGGGGACCACGAAACCTGCGAACTGGGACAAGTGAATGAACATCGCCCATTGTCGGGCCTGCGTTTCTTTGTCGTCCACGCCGACCGGGCCGTCGCCAGATTCCTCGTTCATCGCAATTCCTCCCCCCGCTGATACTGCTCGATTCCGACGATAACTGGATTTGTCGAACGCGAAACGGCAGGCACTCGTTGCAAACCAGCAATTCGACAAAGATACCTAAGAGCGTATCGTGCCCTGCACTGTTGGGCAACGTTGTGAATGGTTCCAGGATTCTTGCGGAATTCGAAGATCCGCCTGCGTGGTTCGGCCGTTAACGCTCCCAGTCTGTTCCGACAACCGCGGGTCGCTTGCCGGCGAGCGCGCTACGCGCATCCCCTCTCGACCAGTATCATCTCTCATAGCAGAGGCCAAGTACTCACAAGGAGACCGTCCCATGCAATGCCATGAAGTCGACTACGAGATTCACGGGTCTGAAATGCAGATTGTCGAGGTGGAGCTCGATCCGGACGAAACCGTTGTCGCGGAAGCGGGCGCCATGAACTACATGGAGGAGGGAATCGAGTTCGCAGCC
>Ga0315336_1007096_pt1 | contig 10993 bp, 3 predicted proteins | sample ASW5metaG_FD_204512 | JGI IMG/M metagenome (GOLD analysis project Ga0315336, IMG submission 204512) | Ammonia-oxidizing marine archaeal communities from Monterey Bay, California, United States - ASW #5 | ecosystem: Environmental > Aquatic > Marine > Intertidal zone | place: USA: California... | reverse complement strand
GCGGCTGCTCACCCGTCTGCTGGACGAGACGATCCCGGCTGTGTCCGGTTCCGAAATCCATGACGACCCGCTGAAGCCTGTCTCAAGATTTGCACGTGAGCTCGTCGCCAGCCAGGGAGACGGGTGTCCGATTGAGTGGATCGGCCGGGAGGAACGATATCACGAAAAACTGGCCACGCCGGATGTGACGATCGCCGATTTGGTCGGCGAAGTGGACTTGATCAAGCACGCCGAGGGCCGGCATCTTTCCAGCGAGGACGTGATGCACTTCGGTCTGATCCCCCGCAGCCACCGGGGCATCTTCTGTATCAACGAATTGCCAGACCTCAGCCCCAAAATCCAGGTCGGTCTGTTCAATGTGCTGGAGGAACGTGACATCCAGATCCGCGGTTTTCCGATCCGCCTGGCCCTGGACCTGTGCCTGGTCTTCAGTGCCAACCCCGAGGACTACACGAATCGAGGCCGCATCGTCACTCCGCTCAAGGACCGCATCGGCTCGGTCATCCGCACACACTACCCGCAATCGCGCGATCTGGGCATGCGGATTACTGACGAAAACGCCTGGGTGCAACGTGACGCGACCGTTGCCGTTCACGTCCCCACGTTTCTGAAACAGGTCGTCGAAGAGACCGCACGGCTGGCACGCACCAGCCCGCACGTCAATCAGGCTTCGGGAGTCAGCGTGCGGATGTCCATCGCCAACCTCGAAAACCTGGTATCCAACGCCGAGCGTCGAGGACTGACTCAAGGGATCGACAGCGTGGTGGCGCGGGTCTCGGACCTGACGGCACTGGCCGCCAGTTCTCGGGGCAAGATGGAACTCAGCCTGACCGAGGATGTCGGCGAAGAGGATCGGCTGCTGTCGCGGTTGGTCGAAGAAGCGGTCAAGAACGTATTTGACCTGTATCTGAAACCCAAACAGTTCCGAGCCGCGGTCGAGCACTTTGAAAACGGGCCCCGGCTGACCACCGGTGATCATCTGACCGCCGGCGAACTGCTGGAATCACTGAGCCAGGTTCCCGGACTCGAACAACAGATCGACACACTGGTGAGCGAGCTGGAACCGGATCTGTCCGATCCGGCGTTCGCCGACGAACTGCGCGCCAGCATCGGCGAATGGATCCTGGACGGTCTGCATTGCCACAATCGGCTCAACAAACGCCCCAAACGCGGCCACTCGGAGTACGGGTTCTGAACCGCGTGATCCGACCACCGCACTTGCAACACGGCGTCGGCCGCCCGGCACCGCGGCTCAATCTGGCCGCCCGCTACAGGATCCCACGCTGGGCAAGTCCGCTGTCGTCATGCCATTTGCCAGAGACGCCCGTTATTGCGATTGAATCGTGATCGACAAGATCTTCGCTCGACGGCAGGCATCCATGGCCGCCACCACGTGACGATACTCGGTGTCGGCATCCGCGCGCAGCACGACCGGCAACCGGGGACGCGCGACCTGCAGCTGAACCAGCATCCGCTCGAGGGCCTTCAGTGATTTGACCGGCTTGGCCGAGCCATATTGCACGCTGATCGATCCGTCGCTGAGGACATTCACAACGACGTTCTCGTGCACGCAATGCGACAGCGCCAACAATGCATAGGCTGTCGATAAATTGGGATCTCCTTCGTACCAGCGGTCGGCCCGGTTGACCCAACTGCCGTTGTCCCGCTGCAACGCTTTGAGCTTGTCAGCCAGATCGGCACGCCAGTCGTGTTGCTTGCCGTCACTGTCTTTGAGTTGATCGACTTCCAGGACGGCCAGTGTCTTGGCGAATGTGTGGTAGTAGTAGAACAACCCCTGCTGACCCAAACCGGGATTCTGATCCACGGTATAATGTTTGCGGATCCAGGCCAGTGCGGCTTGGACTCGCGGATCGTCCGACTTGAGCCCGGCGTAGACCATGCTCTTCAGCCCGGCATAGGTCATACTGCCATACGACCGCAGGCCGCCGTTGGCTGTCTTTCCCGCCTGCGACGTTCCACCGGCCGCGGGTGTGTAATAGAAGCCGCCGTCGTTGACCTTCGCGGAAAACGGTGTGGTGTTCTTGGGGCTCTCCAGGTTCTGACAACGGGAAATGAACAGCAATGCGTTCTGCATGGCGGGATCGTCCTCAGGGACCCCGGCCGACCGCAGGGCTTCGACCAGGAACTGCGTGTTCGACAGATCCGGACGTTCGTGTGAACCGTACCCGGCGCCTCCGAAGCCCGTGTCCGAACTCTCCAACCCCTCACCACTGTCCCACTGCAACCCTCTCAGAAACTTCTTGCCGTTGGTGATCAACGTGTCGTACCGGTCGTCGGATCCAGCCGCTCCGAACACCAACAACGCGATACAGGTTTCATAATTCCGGTGATTGCTCTTGGCGTAGTAAATCCCCCCATCGGGTTGGACGAAACTCTGCAGGTGCTGCAGGCTGCGTTTCACCGTGGGATCTTTGGCCGTCAGTCCGCTGCGCAACAGCGAATAGGTGACCAAGGCCGAGATCCCGGGAGCCGTGGGGCTGGTCCAGCTGCCGTCGTCACCCTGCGTGTTTCGCAGAAAGTTGACGGCCGGCGTCCGCAACCGTGCCAGTTGCTGTTTGTCTCGCCCGACCGCATCAGCGCCCGGCTTGTCGGCGGCCTCAGCGGTCATCGTCAGTGATGGAATTGGCACGACGGCGAATAACAGACATGCAGCGAACCGGCGATTGAACATACAGCAGCTCCGAAATGGAAAACTTCGAATGCGCGACGGATCCGCGACACAAACCATCAGAGTTCATGATACCAGTGCTTTTCTCGATCTGTCGAGTGCAGGCCGCATCAGCGACCGATGGCGCCGTTGACGTTGTCCAACAGCCAACCTAGACTGGCTCCCCAACGGGGCGTAGCTCAGCTTGGCAGAGCGCTGGCTTTGGGAGCCAGAGGTCGCAGGTTCAAATCCTGTCGCCCCGACTCGGAGTCACCACACCTCGTTGTATTGATTTGCGGCCAACTGTTTTCCCGTTTACGGGATTCCCATCACTTCCACAAGGAATCAGTGCCTAGAGCCTCTGGATTCCGCAGGCTGCACATTCCATTGTGTCGTCAACGGGGTTCATTTGGAGTTCGGCACCACATCCAGGACACGTCGTCGCGTCCGAGGCAGCCACGTCCGTAAACTTCTCGGAATAGGACGGCGCGAAGTTGCGTTGAAGGCACCACAACGACAGGCCGGCCGATGCCACACAAAAACCCGTTCCGATGGCCAGCATCACCGCTGTTTCCACCTTGTCGACTGTCAGGCCCACCCACAACGACAGCAGTCCGAAAAGTCCGAAGACGACCGCACCCAGAGCAAGAATCGACGTGCGGGCTGTCGGCGGACACGACGGCGGTCGCCCGCAGGATGAACACTGCCAGTGCTTCCAGAAGCCCAGCGGAACAAGCGGGATGAATTGGACGTGCAGCACAACAAACGCCCGCATGCGGTCGGCGCGGACCGGCTGCTCGCAACTCATGCAGTAGTCGTTTCGGAACGCCGTCCCGCGTTGTCCCCAGCGGTAGTAGCCAACGATCATGATTATCTCCAGAACATCTGGTCGCGGCACGATTCGCCGTCACGGCACCTGCAAGGAAACCGTGTGATCCAGTATCCGGGATCGAGCTCGCCCCGCAAGATGTAATCCCCACCTGCCTGTCATGAAACGCCAGGCACATGAAAACTCACCACAGACCACGCAAAACCCGCGTGCAATCGAGGCTGTGATTGGAGCCATCCCGTAGGATCCGTGGCCTATGGGCTGCTTCCGCAGCATCCCTTGTTTACACTGCAGGCCGTACACCAACCGAAGCGAGCCCGCACGCGCTGCGGGGCAGCATCCGTCGAGAGAATCTCGCGCAGTCGGATGCTGGAAAACTTGGGTCGGGTCCCATCAACGCAAGGACGCACTCGGACGCGAAGGCGGAACATGATGTGCGATCAGCACATCCCGACCCGACAATTTCAGTACCACACGAGGTCTGTGGGGAAGTCGCCAATGATGAAGGTCAGAAACGCAGTCTGCCTGGCAGTCGCCATCCTGGAGGTCAGTCTCAACGCACGGACCATGGAGGCCCGTGAGCCGCGTGTGGTCTTCAACGATGACGCACAGATGCTGATGGAGACGCCCCCAGACGGCGCGACGGCATTTGTGAAGGCCTGGCTGGATCGCGAGATTCAGGCCGTGCCGTTCACGACTTACGTCTTCCTGGCCGCGACACCCGACATCTGCACGTACGACTCCAAACAGGGTGAGACGTACGGCGACCGATTCGACGACAAATTTTCCCAAAGCTGGGCTCCCGGCATTCGAGCGCTGCGGGCCGAAGGAACCGACGTCCTGAAAGTCGTCACCAGCCACATGCGGGCCCACGGCAAAGAGGTTCTGGCGGCGATTCGCATGAGCGACACGCACCACACGCACATCGGCCACACACACCCGCTGTGCCCACAATTCACCATCGACAACCGACAGTTCGTCATCAAGCAGCCCGACGGCCGGACCAATGAGACCGCGCTGGACTATTCGCACCCCGAAGTCCGCCGACATCGGATGGGGATCATGCGCGAGATCGCCGAACAATACGACGTGGACGGGCTGGAGCTGAACTTTGTCCGCTGGGCCAAACATTTCCCGCGCGACAAAGGTCGTGAACAAGCGGCGATCATGACCGAGTACATGGCAGAGATTCACGCCATGCTCGCGGCGGCCGCCCACAAACGTGGCCGTGACCGATTGACGCTCGGTATCCGGATTCCCGAGTCGATCGCCGCCTGCTGGCTGGCCGGAATCGATATCGCGGCCTGGTTGAAACACGGCTGGATCGATTACCTGGTGATTTCCACCTGGAACAACACGGATCCTCAATTGCGCGTGGATGAATTCGCCCGGCTCACCAAGCCGGCCGGCGTGGACACGATCGTGGTGATGGGCAACATGATCGGTTCGTTGTCCAATCCGCCCCCCACCATCCTCGATCGACCGATCGCCATGTCGGCCGGTCACCGAACCAACAGTTATCTGGCGATGCTGCTGACCGAATCGGAAGCACGCGGCGCCGCTGCCAACTACTACGCCTGGGGAGCCGACAGCATTTCGTTCTGGAATGTCGGCATTCACTTCGGCGGCAAGGTCACCGCGAAACCCGAACAGCGCGATCGCATGCGACGCTGGACCCACGCAGTGCGGTCGCAGAAGAGCGTTCTTGCGGGACCGCGGACCTACCGCTATCTGCCGATGAGCAAGGGCATCTCCAGCCGCAAGCCGCCGGTTCGCAACTACCCGTGGTACGACGAGGGCCGCACTCCGCTGGGACATGTCAGCAGCCCCGTGTTGACCTTCAACGAGGACTCCGTCGGTCAACGCCAGGGCTTCCCATTCCGCATGGCGGACGGCCGCAAAGGCGAGTCCCTGTCGGGAAGACTGACGTTTTGGGTTTACCGACTGGAATCCCAGGCCGATTTTCAGGTCGATATCAACGGCCAGCGTGTCGACGCATCACACGTCGTCCGCACGGCGTCCGGCAAGCGGAGGGGTGGTGTCCCCGGCCAGAGATTTGAAATCGCTCTGACCAACTGCCCGCCGTTTCGCGGCGACAACACCCTGGGGCTGACCCTGAAAACGCCTCCAGGTCAACGGCCATCTCCTTGGATGGAGGAGCTGGAAATTTTGGTCAGGAATTCATCCAGGCAATCAGCGCGGACTCGGCCGGTGAAAATCTACATTGCCGTCGACAGCGAAGGCCCCACCGGTGTGGACGAGTACTGGGCCCGCAACCGTAAAGAGGGTGATCCAAAGATCGAGTACTTTCGCGGGCTGATGACCGCTGATGTCAACGCCGCGATTGCCGGCTGTTTTGACGCCGGCGCAGACGAAGTTTTTGTCAAGGACGATGGTTTTCGAGACCGCAACTTGCTGCATGATCGCCTGGACAAACGCGCCCGGCTGCTTCCGGCCGGCCCCTTGTTGAGCGGACTCGACCCGACATTCAGCGGAGTGATGCTGATCGGGCTGCACGCGATGGAAGGAGCGACAGACGCCGTGCTGGCCCACACCTGGTCCAGTGCCCGTCGGCGGCGCTACTGGTTTAACGGCCGGGAAGGTGGTGAAGTCGCGGCCTATGCCATCGTGGCCGGACACGACCACAAAGTGCCGGTCATCATGGCAACCGGTTGCACAGGCCTGTGCCGCGAGACACGGCAACTATTGGGCTCCCACGTCGTGGCCGTCCCCGTGAAACAGAAGCTCGAGGACGGTTCCATCAAACTCTTTTCCGCCGCTGCGACACGTCGCGCAATCTCGGCAGGGGCAAAACAAGCCGTCGCGCGCCGCGACACGTTCTCGCCGCTGCAGGTCAAGTTTCCGCTGCACGTGCGATTGCAACTGAAAGACAAGCCGACGACCGATGGCTACATCAAATGGCGGCAGGACAACAAGCCCGACTGGCCCGGCCGCCGTACCGGCGACAACACACTGGAAGCAACGCTCGTGTCGACCAAACACATTGTCTTTTAGCACGGACTTGGTCGACACCCAGCGCTGTTGCGTTTGCTGTGACCAGCGAACTAGCGGTTCCTGTTCCTGCAGATGACGGTCGCAATATCGAGACCGCGGCCGCAGCGGTCCAGAAATTCCACCATGATCCGCGCATCCGCTCAATATAATTCAAAATCAGAATTTCATGGGACCGCGTCCCGACACCAGAACATGACCAGTCCGACCACGGAGGCAACGGTGGCGTGCCCGGGATTGCTCCAGATTCCTCCATCGAAAACAAAATGACGGAACACAAGACGACGAATCCAGACCGTCGACGGATTCAAAACAGCCATCGCTAACCCACCTGCTGAGTGCAGGATTCTCGCGGCCAACCGTGCTAAACTGGCCGCGTGTGGATCAACAAACTCTGAGTGGCCAGGATCACAGTGCCGATGTTCAACGGGAAACGGTTTTTCGCAGTTCTACTCATCATCTTGGCAGGTGGGTACCAGTTGCCTGCTGACGACGGCCCCTCCAAGGCTGCTCAACTCGAGTTCTTTGAAACGCGCATCCGCCCCATCCTCGTTGAGCGCTGTTATGCATGCCATAATTCCACAAAGACGGCGGAAGCCTCTTTGGCACTCGACCACCGTGCCGGACTGCTCAAAGGTGGCGACCGAGGCGCGATCATCGTTCCGGGACAGTCCGGAAAAAGCCGGCTGCTGCGGATTCTGCGGCATGAACTGCCAGGTCTGGAGATGCCGCAGGACGATGGAAAACTCTCAAACGCGGTCATTGCGGACATCGCACAATGGATCGACATGGGAGCACCCGATCCGCGGGACAAGCCACCGACGCTTCAAGAACTCACTCGAGCAACATCCTGGGAATCCATCTTCGAAAAGCGGAAGGCCTGGTGGAGCTTTCAACCGGTCGTCAAACCCAGTGTCCCGGCAGTGCGCGCTCACGGCTGGTCACCCCATGTTGTTGACCGGTTTCTGCTGGCAGCGATGGAACGCCGCGGACTCGCTCCGGCGGCGGAGGCGGATCGACGCTCGTTGTTACGACGCGCAACATTCGTGTTGACCGGTTTGCCTCCCACGTCGGCAGAAATCGAGGCATTTCTGGCCGACAGCTCACCGGCGGCGTTTCACACGGTTGTCGATCGGCTGCTGGAATCCCCCCGTTTCGGCGAACGTTGGGCTCGACACTGGATGGACCTGGTTCGCTATTGCGAATCACATGGCAGCCAGGGCGATCCCGAATTGGCCAACGCATTCCGCTATCGAGACTATCTGATTCGCGCATTCAATTCTGATATCCCCTACGATCAACTCGTGCGAGAACATCTGGCCGGCGATCTGCTACCCCAACCGCGGTGGAACCGCGATGAGAACTTCAACGAGTCGGCCATCGGACCGGCGCACTTGCGCATGGTGGAGCTGGGTTTTGTACCGGTCGATGCGCTGGAAGACCAGGTCAAGGTGGTGGACAACCAAATCGATGTTTATTCCAAGGCCTTTCTCGGCCTGACCGCATCCTGCGCACGATGTCACAACCACAAATTCGATCCGATCAGCCAGGAGGATTTCTACGCGTTGTATGGCATCTTCGTCAGTAGTCGACCGGGACAAGTCTTGATCGACAGCCCCGAATTGCTCGACCGAAACCGTCGAGAATTGACGCAGCTCAAACAACAGATCCGATCGGGCCTGGTCACGGCCTGGTTGGAGGCCGCGGAGCGCCTGTCCACGCGACTCAAACAAGAGACCGACCGGCAATCCCGCATCGCAATTTTGACCGAGCGGCAGACAAAGTTACGCGCAGCAATTGAGACGATCAACAGCGCTGCGCGGGCCATCGTTCTGCGAAAGCGTGGCCGTGACGTCCGTGGTGCGCTCCCTGCACCGAACGCTCGTTGGAGTTTCGACGGCCACGCCCAAGACGGTGTCGGGACACATCATGGCAAGTTGCTCGGCGGAGCCGTTGTTCGTGACGGCCGGCTGATTCTCGATGGCGTTGCCGCGAATATGCGCACAGCGCCGCTGAGTCGCGACATTCACGAAAAGACACTGGAAGCTTGGGTGGCACTGGCCAATCTGAAACAGCGCGGAGGCGGTGTCATCGGCCTCGATACTCCAAACGGTCGATTCTTCGATTCCATCGTCTTTGGCGAACTCAACCCCCAGCATTGGATGGCTGGCAGCGACTTTTTCCGACGTTCGCAGGACCCCGGTGGCGCGCGCGAATCGGTGCCACCGAGCGAATTGGTTCACGTGGCAATCGTGTATGCCAAGGACAACGCGATCACGGTGTATCGCAACGGGAAACCCTATGGAGCAACTTATCGCAAAGGAACACTGCAACCATTCTTGAAGGGTCAGTCTCGATTCCTGTTTGGCCAACGCCTGTCGGACGTCAATCCGCCGCTCGCAGGTGAAATTGACGAAGCCCGAGCCTACTTCCGGGCGCTGACCGCGGACGAAGTGGCGGCTTCATTCCGAGCTGGCCCCGAAGGTGTAACGGACGAGGAACTTGAGGCCGTCCTCACCGCCGAACAACGCGCGCGGCGCGCAGTCATGCAAGCTGATGACCAGCGATTGCACAAACAATTGGCGGAATTGCAGCCCGAATCTCAGGCCCTTTGGATGGCCGCGCTGGACGACGCCCAGGCGAACAAGGGCAACCCGCTGTACCCCTGGCGTCACTTCGCAACCGACGCACAACCGCAATCAAGTACGATCCCAGCCGACCGTTGGTCGCAACTGACACAATTCTGGCAGTCCGAACTGCAAACGCGGCGCGAGTTCAATCAAGCACAGTTCAAAACCCTCTGGGATCTTGACGGCCAGCAACACCAAGACTGGTTCGCATACGGAACCGGGTTTGTACATGACAATGCGGGCCAAGCCAAACCGCTCACAGCACCGGCCCGCGGTCCGTTTTTTATCGAACCCGAAGGCCAGCGGGTGGTGCGAGGCATTCATGAGGCGGGACTGTACACCCACCAACTCAGCAGTCGTCATACGGGAGTCTTGACATCACCACGATTCATGATCCGGACGAACAGCATCAGTGTCCGCGCGCTGGGGAAAAGCAGTCGCGTTCGCCTGGTGATCGAAAACTACCCCATCGGTAACGGCGGCATTTACCCCGCGGCCCGCCTGGATCGTGACACTCTGGGCTGGATCAGGCTCGACACCGCCTATCGCAAGGGCGCTCACGCCTACTTCGAGTTCACGACCGATCCCATCGAACGCGCACACTTTGGGGCCGCGCAGATGGTCACGAGTGACCAGAATGCAACGCCACGAGAGACGAGCATTCCGATCATGAGTCTGTTGCACGGAGACGCTCCCAAGACGACCGATGCTTTAGCCACTCGGTATGCCCAGTGCCTGAAACGGGCCATCACAGCCTGGCAATCACGCACAGTGAGTCCGGATGACACCGCTCTGCTGGACTTCTTTGTGCGGCGCGGACTGCTACCCACAACCTTGTCGGAACTGCCGCAGCTACGAGATCTCATCCAACAGTATCGTCGATTGGAGGGCTCGATCCCCGTCCCGCGACGCGCTCCCGGAGTATTGGAGACTGTGGCGTTTGACCAACCACTCTTCGAACGCGGCCAGCATACGCGTCCCACGCGACCGGTGCCTCGCCGCGGATTGTCACTGTTGGGTACGATCCCATTTGACACGCCACAAAGCGGACGATTGCAGCTGGCCGAACAGACGGCTTCGCCCCGGAATCCCCTCGTGGCGCGGGTGATGGTGAATCGCCTGTGGCAGCATGTTTTCGGCCAGGGAATCGTGGCAACAGTCGACAACTTTGGGCACTTGGGCACACCGGCAACGCACCCCCAATTGTTGGACTACCTGGCGGCGACCTTCATCGAACAGAATTGGTCCGTGAAAAAAATGCTGCGGCTGCTGATCACGTCACGCGCGTTTCAGCAATCTTCGGTCGAAAGTCCGCGCGCCGCACGCACGGACCCGAACAATGCTCTCCTGTCGCACATGTCCGTGAGACGCCTGGATGCGGAAGCCATTCGAGACAGCCTGTTGGCGGCGAGCGGCCAACTGGATCTCAAGATGTTTGGTCCGGGGGTCAACGTCTATTACACGAAAAAAACCGAGGGCGGTGGCCCCAAGGGCCCCCTGGATGGGAATCGCAGACGCAGTGTTTATCTCCGTATCCGCCGCAACGCCCACAATCCGTTCCTGGAAGTCTTTGACGCACCCAAGCCCACCAGCACCCGGGGTACCCGCGACGCGACTAACGTGCCCGCCCAATCGCTCACGATGCTCAACGACCCATTCGTAATCGACCAGGCTACAAAATGGTCACAGCAACTGATGACGCTCAAACGCAATCCCACGCAACGCATTCGTTTCATGTTTCGTCGAGCGTTTGGGCGGGAACCGTCATCGGCCGAACTGCGGTCGACACAAGATTATGTCGCCGACCTGACCAAAGAACACGCCGACTCGGAAGATGAAAAGGTCCGGCAGGAA
>Ga0315336_1007095_pt1 | contig 10993 bp, 10 predicted proteins | sample ASW5metaG_FD_204512 | JGI IMG/M metagenome (GOLD analysis project Ga0315336, IMG submission 204512) | Ammonia-oxidizing marine archaeal communities from Monterey Bay, California, United States - ASW #5 | ecosystem: Environmental > Aquatic > Marine > Intertidal zone | place: USA: California... | reverse complement strand
GCGCCGTCGATGAGGACCACAGCCAACTCGCCATCCTCGAAGACGAAGTCAACCGGACCGTGGTCCTAGTCGATCGGTTACTCAACGAATTGTCCGAGGATATTAATCGCCAATCCGGTTATGTGGGGCGTGAGCGCAAAAACCTCACCACCCTTTCGGTGGCGGTTAAGAACGGCGAGTTGATAGGCGCGAGTCTCTCTAACCGGGCTTTCGGCGCGGCACCTGCTGTCACGCGTAGCCGGGGTGGCCGCAACGCCGGCGCCACCACCAATGGCCGTAGGCCCTTGGTGGTGATTAGGTTCGATCGCCCCAAGGTGGAGTATGAACAAGCTTTGTACACGGCAGTATCCAGAGCTTTGGAACGCCGACCCCAGGCAGGGTTCGACCTAGTTGCCATGGCCCCCGGCCAAGGATCAACGGCCCAGGTAGCACGCGGTGCTAACCTTGCCCGTCGCAGCGCGGAAAAAGTTTTGCGGTCTCTGACCTCCATGGGACTACCGGCGAGCCGCGTGAGTCTGACAGCGGGCACCTCCGGTCAAGCCCAGACAGCCGAGGTCCATATCTACGTCCGCTAGACTGGATAGCAATATTTGTTAAAGGGCCGCCAGTAGGGCGGTCCTTTTCCTTATGGCAACGGCAGGATGCCCTTTGACAGCGGCCTATCAAGGAGAGTTAAATAGGTACCGGCCCCACAGCCCAAATAGGTGAGGGCCGGACTGGTGAAGGGAGGAACCAAGCCATGCCCCGCGATTTTGAAGACCATTGCTGGCAAGATACAATTCCAGCTGATGAGCTTGAAATCTACCGCACGTTTTTCGGGCGTGAGATTCGGGGAGTCGGCCCCAGGCCGGCGCTGATCGCCATCGATCTTTACAAGAAGGTTTATCGTGGCGGCCCAGGCCCAGTGTTGGAAATCAATAAGACACACCGAGGCGCTTGCGGCGATTACGCCTGGGATGCCATCAAACCCACGGTCAGTCTGTTCTCCGCCGCCCGTGCTGCTGGACTGCCGGTGATCTACACTACGGGAAGCGGTTCCGACACAGTGTCCGCCACCAACCGCCAGCGCTCGGACGAAAGCATCGGCGACAGTTACGACATCAAGGAAGAGTTTGCGCCTGAACCCGACGACCTAATAATTCGTAAGCAGCGCGCATCGGGATTCTACGGAACACCCTTGACAGCGCATCTCAATCTGATGGGGGTTGAAAGCCTTATTCTCTGTGGCGAAAGCACCTCGGGTTGCCTTCGCGCATCGGTGGTCGACGCCTTTTCCAACGGCTATCATGTGGTAGTCGCGGAGGAATGCTGCTTCGATCGTTCGCTGCTTAGCCACAAAGTGGCACTGTTCGATTTACACCACAAATATGCAGACGTCCTACATGTGGACGAGGTACTAGCAGCTCTCGACGCCATGGCCGGCCGCGAGGCGGCGGAATAGGTCAAAACCTTATTTACAATTAGGGGGATGTATGACGACACAGCGCATGCCCGTCTTTCAGAAATTCATCGACGACTTGCGTGCGGCTTTCGAACAGGGGCCCAATACAGCGGCTGCCATGGAAAAGGCACGCACCCTTCTGGAAGGCCTGGTCGGCAACGAGGAATTACGTGTCCGATCCAAAAATTGGCCTTCCACTGAGGGCCATAAGAACCTGTTGCTATACGAAGACCAGGATTACGGATTCGCCATCAACGCTGTGGTGCGCACGCCCAACCGCAAAGGCGGCATTCACGATCATGCCCATGCCTGGACAGCATACGGGCTGGTCGATGGAGTAGAAAATTTGGAGCGCTATTCGCGCCTCGACGACGGTACTAAGGAAGGTTATGCCGAACTTCGCCTAGACAGCATCACCGAGGGCGGCCCAGGCACCGTCGATTTGGTGCCACCCTTCGATATCCATTCCGAAAAGGGCGGACCAGGGCGTTCGGTGGCGATTATCGTACGTTCCGAACGGCTAGTTGGCCGCGTCCTCCAGGGGCGCTTTGATCCTAAGACCAATTCAACCAGCCAGGGAGGCGGCCCGACTCAAATTCCATTCGAACTTGCCGGGGCTGGTTAACCGACCCTAGAGTATCACCAGCCAAATACGTCGCGCCGTTGATGGTCGACAATACGAGAATAAATGCATGCCCCTCTCAACCACACAGCTGCATCCCTTGTTCGCGGCGTGCATTTCAGGCATCGATCTGCGCAGTCCCGTAAGTCCATCCCAGACGCAAGAGATCGTCCAGGCGATGGACCGTCATGCCGTCGTCGCCATTGCCCATGATAAGCCACTCACCAATGAAAAACTGATCGCCTTCAGCTCACAACTCGGCCCCATGGACCGGGGCCGCTCACCGATGATCGAGGGTACCGGCATCCGTATTCCCCACAATGAGATCGTCGACCAGAGCAACCTCGATCAGGACGGCTCTATCTACCGCGAAGGGGATCGGCGCTTGGCGTTCAAGCGCGCCAACCGGCTGTGGCACACCGACATGTCGTTTCGCCAGATACGCGCGACCTATTCACTGCTGTCGGCCAATGTAATCCCACCCGAGGGCGGGAACACGGAATTTGCCGATATGCGCGCTGCCTACGACGCCCTACCGGATCGGACCAAGTCCCAGCTCGAGGGTCTGATCGCGGAGCATAGCTACTGGCATTCCCGCACCCTTGGCGGCGGCCCAGAGCCCAATGACGAGGAACGGGCCTCACGTCCGCCAGCCACTCACGCGCTAGTGCATATCCATCCCGGTAGCAAGCGGAAGGTGCTTTACATCGCCTCACACATCGTCAGCATCAAGGGCTGGCCAGCTGATGAGACGCGCGCGCTGATCGAGGAGCTCATGGACTTTGCCACCCAGCCCAAGTTCGTCTACAGCTATCAATGGCAAGTCGGCGATGTGGTAATTTGGGATAATCTAGCGACCATGCATCGCGCGACGCCCTTTGACGACACCCTGTTCCCCCGCGACATGCGCCGCACCACCTGCCGCGAGCGGCCCATCCATTCCTAAACCGATGGGCTAATTCTTGATGGCTACGTTGTCGATCAGACGCACCCGTCCAAGATGAGCGGCGGCGAGGATCCTGGCGGACCGATCCTGCGTGGCAAGAGGTTCCAGAGACGCGACATCGACATATTGTAAATAATCCACTGAGGAAAATCCCACTGCGATCAGCGCAGCGCGCGCCTCTGCACAAGCACCTTCGATTTCGGCGCCAGCACCGATACGCTGTGCGGCATCCTTGAGGGCTACGTAAAGGGCTGGTGCGATAGCTCGCTCTTTGGCACCGAGATAGGCATTTCGCGACGATATGGCGAGCCCGTCGGATGCCCTTACCGTGGCGACACCCTCGACCCTAACAGGTAGATCGAGGTCAAGGACCACGCGGCGGATGATCACCAACTGTTGATAATCTTTTTCACCAAAATATGCGGCATCAGGTGTGACCTGGTTGATAAGTTTGGTGACCACAGTGGCGACCCCATCGAAATGTCCCGACCGCTCGGTACCGCACAGCACACCACCGAGCTCGGGCACCGACACTAAGGTGGCGAACCCTTCAGGGTACATCGCGTCCGCCGAGGGGGCATAAAGCAGATCCACGCCTGCGGCATCCAAAAAAGCCGCATCGGCAGCCTCGTCACGGGGATAAGCAGCAAAATCCTCACTGGGGCCGAACTGGGTGGGATTGACGAAGATGCTGACGATGACCCGGTCAGATGCTTTTCGCGCTGCCGCCATAAGAGCACCGTGACCCTCATGCAAGGCGCCCATCGTTGGCACTAGGGCAATGATTTCGCCAGCAAGGCGCCATTCCGCCACTCGAGCTCGTAGGGCCGCCAAGCCACGGACCGTGGTGAGACTACCTTCAGAGCGCGATTTGGTCATGGTCAATGGGGGATCATCAGGAAATAAATTCGCGACCACGCTAGGAACTGAAGCAATGTTCGTCCCCCGGAAAGGTTCGCGCACGCACGTCTTCGGCGAAGGCACACACTGCTTCCTCGATATCAACGCCCATATCGGCATAGCGCTTGACAAATCGCGGCGTAAACTCGGTGAACAGGCCGAGAATGTCCTCGGTCACCAGCACCTGGCCATCACAGGCGACCGAGGCTCCGATGCCGATGGTGGGAACATCAACAGCCACGGTAATGGCTCGGGCAACGGATTCCATGGTGCCTTCGACGACCAAGGCAAAGGCCCCGGCCTTGGCGACGGCCTTGGCATCAGCGATAACTTTTTGGGCGGCTTCTTCGCCACGCCCCTGGACCGTATAGCCACCCATGGCCCGGACCGATTGAGGCTTAAGGCCGACATGGCCCATCACAGGTATACTGCGTTCGGTGAGAAAACGGACGGTCTCCGCCATTTCCACACCGCCCTCGAGCTTAACTGCGTCGCAGCCGGTTTCCGCCAGAACTCGAGCGCAAGACCGGTAGGCTAAGGTGGGAGATTCCTGATAAGCCGAGAACGGAAGATCGACAGTGACGCATGCATAGTTCGCGCCCCGCACCACAGCAGCGCCGTGGTTGACCATCATGTCGAGGGTTACCGGCAACGTGGTCTCCAAACCGTAAAGCACCATGCCAAGAGAATCGCCGACCAGTAAGATATCCACATGAGGATCGAGTAGACGCGCCATGGGTGTCGTATAGGCGGTCAAGCAGACGATGGGCGTACTTCTCTTGCGGGAGGCGATGTCGGGCACGGTAACGGCGTTTTTTTGCTTCGCCATGGGAAACTCCGTAATGTCGAGATGGTCGCGGGCAGATTAGTACCCCTTTTTCGGTTAACGGAAAATAATTTTTGCGTATCCCGCTCCCGGTCCCTGTAAAATGAACCTTTCGATCCCTAGGAGGCCATGATGCTATCCATGGATACGTTCCCATCATCCATCAGCCACAAAAATAAAATATCTGTCTATACGCCTTCACGCATGGCCGGATTTATCGTGGCGCTCCTTACCCTCGCCGCTTGCGAAGCCGTCAAAGGTCCATCTGGAAACGTAGTCGCCACACCGGGACGCACCAGTTCCGCGCCTGAGGGAGTCCAGACCCCACGGGCAATGAATTCCGCCGACGAAGCAGGATTTGCTCTCAAATCGACACGCAAAGCCGTCACCGCCCACCGCCAGATGATCGTTAGCGCCAACCCCCTTGCATCCAGGGTCGGCATGGAGATTTTGCGCAAGGGCGGGGCAGCGATCGATGCCGCCGTGGCCATGCAGATGGTACTGACCTTGGTGGAACCCCAATCCTCCGGAATCGGCGGGGGAGGTTTCATTATGCATTTCGATGCCAAGAGCGGTGAAATCACGACCTATGAGGGGCGCGAGACAGCCAACCGGGCAATTAAGGAAACATTGTTCATGAAAACGGACGGGACACCCATGGCCCGCAGCCGCTACAGAGTCGGCGGCATATCGGTTGGGGTTCCTGGCACGCTTCGGATGCTGGAACGGGCCCACCGCCATCATGGACGCCTGAAATGGCGCGCACTTTTTCAGCCCGCCATCAATCTTGCCCAGCGCGGATTCAAGGTCTCAAAGCGACTCAATTGGTCTATCGCGCGCGACCGGTATATCAAAAAATTTAAGGACGCACGTACCTATTTTCACGACAAGGCGGGCCGGCCGTTAGCAGTCGGCAGCCTGCTCAAAAACCCGGCTTTGGCGCTGACCTTTAAAGCTATCGCTAGGGGTGGGGCCAACGCCTTTTACCGGGGCACCATAGCCAGTGACATTGCCCGCGCGACACGTGCCGACAAATGGCAGCCCGGTCTCATGACAACGGGCGACTTGGTTACCTATAAAGCTAAAAATCGGCCACCTATCTGCGGGCCCTATCGCAGTTGGCTAATCTGCGGCTCCGGCCCACCCACTGCCGGTGGCATCGCCACTGTGATGACCTTGGCACTGTTGGAAAGATTTGATCTTTCCCGCCTTCAACCCAGTTCAGTTGAAGCCGTGCATCTGATTTCCGAAGCCACTCGTCTGGTCAATGCCGACCGCCTGCGCTACGTGGCCGACCCAGATTTCGTCACGGTACCGGTGTCGGGCTTGCTCGACTGGGGTTATCTGCGACGCCGGTCCGAAGATATCCTCCCTAACCGGGCCATGAAGAAAGCCAGGCCGGGCCAAATCCCCATGCTCGCTGAGGCCATGGAACGGGGGATGGATTCAGACGACATTGAACATCCTTCGACCACCCATATGAGTGTGGTCGACGCCAAGGGCAATGCCGTGGCTATGACCAGTTCAGTGGGCGGCGCCTTTGGCTCCAGGATCATGGTCCGTGGCTTCTTGCTTAATAATCACGCGACGGATTTTTCACCGGTGCCACGGACCCAATCGGGACGCCCCAAGGTCAACCGCCCAGAGCCGGGAAAACGGCCACGTTCCTCCCAATCACCCACCCTTGTCTTCAATGGAACAGGACGCCTTGCGCTGGTTGTGGGAAGCCCGGGCGGGACACGCATCATCGGCTACGTGGTCAAGACTCTAATTGGGGTCCTCGATTGGGACCTCGATATCCAGGCGGCCATTAACCTGCCTAACCACGCTGTCAAGCGAGGGCGCATCGACCTTGAGCGCGGCACCGCCATAGAAACCATTGCCCCGAAACTTCGCGCCCTGGGCCACAAGGTGCGGGTACGGCGCATGACCAGCGGCATTCATGGCATCGCCCTCGTCAAGGGTATTTTGACAGGTGGGGCTGATCCCCGTCGGGAAGGCCTAGTTCTGGGTGACTGATTTAAGAGCATTCGGTGGCGACCTAATGTGAGCATAACATTCTATAGACTCATGCCACTGCCGTAGGGAAAGGCCCAAGGGCCTATCTAAATCCTATCCCAACCGGGCTAGTGCGCGGACGATACATCGGGTGCGCTCGGAGAAAAGGCTCGGTGTGTAAAAACTGCTTGCAACCTGTTTTGTCACCTCGGACAGGGTCGGATAAGGCGCGATGACTGAAGCCAAGTCCTTGACGCGGAGCTTGCCCTGCACCGCCAAAACCCAAGGTAGAATCAGTTCCCCCGCACTTGGACCGACGATGGATGCGCCCAGCACCTTGCCCCTGGCCCCGATGATAGCCTTGATGAAACCCTCCTCGCTACGCTCGGCCCGGGCTCGGTCGTTTTCCGCGAACGGCGCCCGCAAGATTGTCGGTGCCATGCCTGCCGCATTGGCCGCGTTCTCGCTTAAACCCACATGGGCCATTTCCGGCACCGTAAAGGTCACCCAAGGCACTGCTGAATGATCGACCTTAGCGGGCAACCGGAATAGCGCGTTACGGATGACGATACCCGCATGGTATCCCGCCACATGGGTAAATAAGAATCCGCCAGCGACATCGCCGATGGCAAAGATCCTCTTGTTGGTCGTCCTGAGGCGCGCGTCCACCTCGATCCCGCGGCGCGAATAGGATACCCCTGCCTTCTCCAAACCCATGCCTTCGACATTAGCCGTGCGGCCGACTGCAATCAGAACATGGGATCCCTCGATCTGGGATGTCTCGCTATCACGAACCAAGTCCACTCGGACACCGGAACCCGCCGGGGCCACGCCCATCACCTCGGCCCCTTCATGAAGAATGATTCCTTCTCCAATGAGACGCCGGCGCACAATTTCGACTAATTCCGGGTCATCCTTGTTGAGGATACCGAGCGCTTCCACCACTTCCACGTCACACCCCAGTTGTCGGTGCGCCTGGGCCATCTCCAGGCCGATGGGACCGCCACCGATAACAATCAGACGGCCCGGCGCTTCCTTCAAGTCAAACACGGTTTCATTAGTCAGATAAGGAACCTCGTCGATCCTGGGAATTTGCGGCACTAAGGGGCTGGAACCGGTAGCGATGACGTAACGCCTGGCACGCACCAGCGTATCGCCCGCCAACAATGTACGGGGACCCGTGAAACGGCCCGACTCTTGAAGCACAGTAACGCCCAGCTCCTCAAAACTTTCCACAGAATCATGGGTAGCGATACCATCGATCACCCCATGGACATGTGCATTAACGGCAGCAAAATTGATATCTGGTTGTACTGCCTTGACACCGAACTTCTCGGCTTCGTTGATGGCATGGGCCGCATGACCCGCGGCAAGGAGAGATTTCGATGGCACACATCCATAATTGAGGCAGTCGCCCCCCATCTTCCCTCTCTCCACCAAAATGCAATTAGCACCCATCTGGGCGGCGCCGGCGGCAACTGATAGCCCACCGGACCCAGCACCGATGATGCATAGGTCGGTGTCGATCTCTTTGGCTACAGGATCAGTCATCTTGCTGAGGCGCGCGAGGGGCTCTGTCATCTGCCCAGTCACGCTTAAATTTTTTATAGACGATTGGAATCAGGGAGAGGATCGCTACACCTACGATGGGAATCAGGATATCAGGGTGGAAGATAATGCCGAGATCTGGCGTCTTTCCAGCATCGAGCACGGCGCCAAGGCCATTGCCCAAGGAGGCATAAACGAAGCTGCCTGGAATGATGCCAATGGCGGTGCCGACCACATAGGTTTTGAGCGGGAAGCCCAGGAAGGCGGGCACCAAGTTGACCAGCCAGAAGGGAAAGAGTGGGACCAGCCTCAGGAACAAGAGGTAGCTCAATGCATCATCCCTAAAACCCTGCTCCATGCGCTGAAGCCAGATGCCGGCCCTGGCGCGGAGCAGGTCACCTAGAGCGGTGCGGGCAGCGAGAAACAAACAGGTGGCACCAAGGGTGGCACCGATTATGACGTAGATGGTGCCGAAATATGACCCAAACAGGAAGCCTGCAGCAATGGTGAAAATCGCGCCACTAGGCAGCGAAACCGCTGTTACAACTACGTATAACATGATGAATAATAGCGCTGCCCAGACGCTATTCGCATCGACGAAGCTGGATAGGGTTTCACGGTGTTCTTTGAGAGCCGTGAAGCTTACATATTCACCTAAGCCTATAGATAAGAACGCGATCAACGCGGCGATAATAACCACCAGCGGGACGACGCGCCCCAGGGATAAAATCTTGGCTTCACCTTCGTTGGATACCGGTTGGCGCATCGGTCCCACGATTGTCCCTTCAAATGCTCGACAGCTTGTCGCGGTGGCATCACTGCCATTCATTATTCCAGCCATGCTACATCAATCAGTCCGGAATTCTAAAGACGAGTCTCATTCCCACTAGCCCTGCCGTTCTCTTCGTCAATATGGCCCCGAGACCGTAATCGGTCCAATCAAGCCTTACCACCTCCCGGTGAATGGGATGCGAATGCGTCCAATTTAGCGATGCAGATTGACTTCGAGGCTGCGAATCCTTATACAGCGGGCCTGTTTCAACCATGGTCAAGTGAACGGAGCGTAGCGTGAAACGCACTTTTCAGCCCTCAAAACTGGTCCGTAAGCGCCGCCACGGCTTTCGCGCACGCATGGCGACTGTGGGCGGTCGCCGTATCCTCGCGAACCGGCGCAAAAAGGGCCGCAAGCGCTTGTCGGCCTGACCTATCCTGATTGCCGGCATGACCATGGCGCTTCCCCAACTTAAACGGCGCCCGGATTTCCTCCGCGTAGCGAGGTCGGGCCTGAAAGCGGTGGCCCCAGGTCTTGTTTTACAAGCCTGGCCACGTGGCCAGATGAGCAGTATTCGCGTCGGCTACACCGCCACGCGGCGGGTCGGCGGGGCAGTCCAGCGCAGCCGCGCCAAGCGTAGGTTACGCGCGGTAGCGGCGGAGGTCCTCCCCGGTACGGCAGCGCCTGGTTGCGACTACGTCTTGATTGCCCGCCGGGCGACCCTCAACCAGCCCTATGAGATGCTGATTAGGGACTTGACGGGTGCGCTCAAGCGACTTGATCTGTATAACGGCCAGGGACAAAACAAGTCACCTGAAGCGGCAAGCATGAAATGAAAATAATCCACAAATTTTTGGTCGGTACCAGCCGAGCGGTGTCATGTTCGGCGGTATTTTTTGGGGTAGCATTGGTTTGGGGCTACCGGCTGCTTATCGCGCCGCTCTTTCCCGCGACCTGCCGCTACAACCCCAGCTGTTCGGCCTATGCCATCGAGGCACTGGGACGGTTTGGTCCTATCAAGGGAACGGCGCTTGCTGGTCGCCGGCTGCTACGTTGCCATCCCTGGGGCGATCACGGCTTCGACCCAGTACCCTATCAACTGTCCTATCGAGACCTCCTCGGACTCCGTCGGAGGCACTCATGAGCGACCAAAAAAATCTGCTGATCGCCATCGTCGCCTCGATACTTATCATGGTGACCTTCCAGTATCTTTGGGAGGGGCCTAAGATAGAATCGGAACGAGCTCGCCAACAGGAAGCTGCCAAGACCCCGGAAAGCGCCCAGCTCCGTGCGCCGCAAGCCGCGGCCAGTAGAACGCCGACATCAACGGTCCAACCGCAACCCGATGTCCGGTTGCCCAGCGCCCCGGCCACCACGCATGGAGCCACCTCACCCCAGCCCGTGCCGCCGGGCGGCCCGGTTAGGCCGCCCGCTGGGCCCGTCATTCAAGGATTAAGGGTGACCCTAGATACACCCAAACTCACGGGATCCATTGCCTTGAAAGGCGGGCAGATCGACGATTTGATCTTGAAAGACTATCGCGAAACCACCAATCCCAAGAGCGAACCTATCCGACTTCTAGCGCCCAGCGGATCTGCTAAGGCCTATTATTCGGAACACGGATGGGTCCCCAGCGAAAAATCTATCATCGTTCCCAACGCCAACACCATCTGGAAAGCATCAGGCCGGCGGCTGACGCCAAATTCGCCCTTGCGTCTTACCTGGAACAACGGAAAGGGGCTGCTATTTACCCGCACCATAGCGGTAGACGACAATTATATGTTTACAATCACCCAACGAATCGAGAATCGCAGCACCAAAGTCGTGACCCTCACTCCTTATGCTGTCCTTAATCGGACCGGTACGCCGCCAACCACCGGATTTTACATTCTCCATGAGGGGCCGATTGGCGTTTTCAAAAATCAACTGGAAGAGATCGA
>Ga0315336_1007094_pt1 | contig 10997 bp, 5 predicted proteins | sample ASW5metaG_FD_204512 | JGI IMG/M metagenome (GOLD analysis project Ga0315336, IMG submission 204512) | Ammonia-oxidizing marine archaeal communities from Monterey Bay, California, United States - ASW #5 | ecosystem: Environmental > Aquatic > Marine > Intertidal zone | place: USA: California... | reverse complement strand
GGGAACATCCGTCTGGAGCAACGGTTTTCTCTCGTCACGCTATCAGGGCGTGGAGTTTCGCAAAGGCAAACAACCGATCTTCTATCTCGATAGTCCCCGGATCACTTCGCTGAAAGAACGACGCCAAGTCGTGGATGCGATCAACCAGCTCAACAAGAAAGCGTTGGAGCATTACCGTGATCCGGAAATCGCGACCCGCATTTCTCAATATGAACTCGCGTTCCGCATGCAGACTTCGGTGCCAGACCTTGTGGACCTCAATCAGGAATCGGAACACACCCTCAAGCTGTACGGATTGCGAGACGCGCAGGGCAAGGAATCGGGTTCAGACTTTGCTCGAAACTGTCTACTCGCGCGCAGACTGGTTGAAGAAGGGGTTCGGTTCGTGCAGGTGTTCGCTCAGGGATGGGATCATCATGCGAACATCTACTCTGCACTTCCCAATTCCGTCCGGAAGGTCGACAAGGGGTGCGCTGCATTGATCCAGGATTTGAAACAGCGTGGCTTACTCGAGGAAACGTTGGTCATTTGGGGCGGCGAGTTCGGGCGTACGCCGATGGTCCAGGAGCACAGCGCCGGTACCGGCGAGAAGACGGCTCCCGGACGTGACCACCACAAGGAGTGCTTCAGCATCTGGATGGCCGGAGGCGGCGTGAAACGTGGATTCACATACGGCGCGACAGACGAGTTCGGTTTCGGAATTGCCGAGCATCCCGTGCATGTGCATGACTTCCACGCCACCTGCCTGCACCTGCTTGGTATCGACCACGAACAACTGACACACCGCCATCAGGGTCGCGACTACCGGCTGACGGACGTCCACGGACACGTTGTGCGCGATATTGTCTCATAGGCGTGAGCATGAACACGAAGAATGCATGCCGAGAGAGGCGCAACAGGGGAGGCCGTAGGGTCAAAAAACTCCGCCGACAGAAACGCTCTTCAATAATCGGGTGTTAACGAAAGACATCGATCGCGATTTCGGTCGACCAGCGATCAGATATGACGGGCTCGGTGTGATCCCGGCAATGTGGACACGGCGTGTTTTCAAGCACATCACAGCGAGCACGTAGAACCTGACGACTGTGTCCAGACTTCGACGTCTCTCCATAAAGCGTCGTGTCGGCCCATCCGAGATCGTCCGCCAGAATAAGGACGATATTTCTTTTGAGGCTCGGCTGCCGCTGCTCTGGCCGCTATCAAGAGAAGCGGAAGCAGGCTGAGAATGCTTTTCGTGTTGTTTGTCATGGCGAGATCGCTACAAAATAGCTTATGGCCACCCGCAGAGTGAGTGGCCATCAAGAAGCGCGACGACGATGATCACAAGACGATCGAGCACGATCGGGCAATCACCCGAAAGCGAAGGATGCTGCTGCGGCAGAAGTCGCAAGCCAAGTTCACCCGCGCTGCCAGTGTGGCTAGGACTGGAAACAGACGGCGAAGTGAGACTTGCATGCGAGATTGCATCACAGAGCAAACCAAAAGGAATCTATCGTGAAAGACAAGGCGTTGACAGGCTGTTTGGGATGCTTGGTGCTCGGCGTGTTGAGTGGCATTTCAACGGGGATTGCAGAGGAAACTGCTGATCAGGTCCAACCGGCTTATACCGTTGTCCCCATAAAGCAGCCGCCTGTGATCGATGGAAAACTGGATGATGAAGTTTGGGAAAACGCGACATTTACTTATCTGTATGATTTTCTGGCTTCGACAAAAGAGGCGAGAGTCAAGGCTGATCCAGCCACCACGTTTGCGATCTCAGCCGATGATAAGCAGTTGTACGTTGCCTTTCGTTGCCAGGATACGAATGTAAGTCGGTTGGTAAAAAATGTAACGACACGTGATGGGAAAATCTGGAACGGCGACAACGTTGAAATCTTTCTGAATTTCGATCGTCCCGGTCATACGTATCGTCGCGTCATGCTCGGAGCGTCGGGCGCCGTGTTTGACGCCGCCTATCTTCAATATGGGTTAAAGGAACATCGCTGGTTCGACATCAAAGGGCTGGCCGGCGCCACCAAAATCCAGACAAACCATTGGACAGGAGAAATTGCGATTCCTTTTGCGGGACTGGCAATGGAATCGGATGCAACCGGCAATTGGCAAATCAACGTTTGCCGTTCCAGTCAAACGAAGAAGGGGGCTCGATACTATTTATCCAGTTGGGGTGTGCTGAAAGAGAAGACCGAATTGAATAAGCCAAATTTCTTTCCTGTAAATGTCATTCGCGCCACTCGATCCCAAATGGGCGTCTATGACCTTTTCCAAGAGGTGCAGGGGATCCCACAACCCTCTTTCACTGAACAGGAGCTGCGAGAAATAAAGAAGCTGCGTCTTAAACAGCAGTTTGACAAGAAGGTGGAAGATTTTCAGATGATTGTGATTCCACCCAAACTCCCTCTTGAGAGCTTGCTGTTCTATGCCGATGCAGAGGGCAATCGAAAGCCCGTTAAGACAGCCGCGCATCGCAAATTAAAACGTGAACAGTCTCTGGTGGCGATGCAAAAGGCCATGGGGAAATTGCCTGACCGTCCCCGGCGAACCAGTCTGAAGGAGTTCAACATTCGGACGACGAGCACCCGGCAAAGAGGGCGCTATACCCAAAAGCACATACATTATGACGTTGCTGAAGGTGAGGTTGTGCATGCCTTCCTCTACGAGCCTCTTGGTCTCAAGCCCGGACAGAGACGGCCTGGCATTATCGCCCATCACCCAACGGCGAAATATGGTAAGCAGACCTTTGAAGGCTGGCCCAACAGTAATTTTGTAACTGAGTTGGCCATGCAGGGATTCGTGGTCATTGTGCCCGATTACCCCACCATAGGTGAAGCGCGGGAGTATGACTTAACAGCCGATCGATATGACTCGGGGCCGATAAAGGGGGTGTTCAACCACATGAGCAGCGTCGATTTGCTTCAATTGCTGCCAAGCGTAGATCCGGATCGTATTGGCGCGATTGGCCATTCCCTTGGCGGACTGAATACGGTTTATCTCCAGGCGTTTGACGATCGTGTGAAGGTCGGTGTGTCCAGTTGCGGATGGACGACCTTTCGGTCCAAGATTCTCCTCGAAGAAAGGTTGTTGGCAACCGAGTATTTCATGCCCTTTCTGAAAACGAAGTATCACCTTGATCTGACAAAATTTCCCTTTGAGTATACGGATGCTTTTGCAGCCATTACGCCGCGTGTTTTCTACTCTTACTCTCCCGCAAGCGATGGAGTGCATCCTGGCTGGGGTCCTGCCGCTGCCGCACCCGTGATTCAGAAGTACTATGACGCTTGTGCCGCAAAAGATGCTTTCATATTCAAGCAACCACCAGGCGGCCATCACTTCCCGTGGACGTGGCGTCAGGATTCTTACAAGGTTATTCGGGACACCCTGAATTACCATCTCCATGGGGCCCTGGGTTTGCTTGCCGAGAGGAAAGGCAGAGAGGCTATTCCCGACCTCAAGAAAGCTCTGGACGATCCCTCTCAAAAGAACCGTTGGGTGGCGGCGCATCATTTAGGTCTGCTGGGAGACCAGAGCGGACTGGCTCGAATGAAACAAGACTTCAAGTCCCTGGCGCCGGATCCACGGACGCCGCTTTCTGTAGATGAACAGGGCCATGCTCGTCTGGTCGTTGCCCTTGAGGTGGCCAGAGTATTGGCGGAATTGGGTGATGGAGCTGGTTACGCCCTGGCAGCCGAACTGGCAACCAACGGAGCCAGCGGCCACAGATGGCGTGCCGCGGAGGTATTGGCCTACGTTGCAAATCTCGATAACGATGTGCTGTCCGCAGGAGACATGGATCCCATTGGAATCTTGAAAACCATGGCAGCCACGGAAAAAGACAATGACGAGTTCTTCGTTTATCTCGACCGCGTACACAAGATCGTGAGAGATCGGTCAGAGATGATCGCCATTTTTGCCATCGCAAAAGATTCAACGCATCAAACAGAACTCAAAGTCCCCTGGGGTCCAACCGTCGGGGAAGTCTATTGGATTGTCGCGTCTCGCGACAAAGACAGGCCCTATGACTACAAATAGCCTGCCTGATTTGCGGACTGGCCGGCCTTTCGGCCCCGGCTGCGGAACGGGACGCCTCCGGAGAAATCCGAGTACGTTTCGGCAGGAAAAGCGAAGGAGCAGGCCAGCAGGGAGAGCGAGGCCATGCTGAGCAAGCGGGTGTTCGGAAGGTGATGAGATCATCTGGCGCGCCGTAACTCGCGAGAAATGCGGCACTTTGAGTTCGGCTGAATTTTTTGACCCTACGGTGTCCCTATATAAGACGTTGTGGGACGCCTTTGGGGGTCGTCTGGAATGTGGAGCGATACGAGAACATGTGGACCGATACACGGTGTGCAGATATCATCGAGAGAGGTACCTTCGATGGGCAATCGCAACAGATGCCATGTTGACAAGACGGGCCGAACACATCTCTTCATCGTCCGCTGGAGACAATCATGCTATTTGGAGCATTGATCGGCTGTGTGTTCATGTTCGCCGTCGCCAACGTGGCCGCTCGAATGTTCGGTAACATCGCCGGGAGTCTTGCCGCATTCGTTTGCATCTTGCCCCCGATGATGATGATGTTCTTTTCTCCGGCCATTCTGATCAATTGGGTATTGCTCATGGCTATCGGCATCGCGGGTGCGGTGCGGCGGACCGATGCCGCAGTGTTTGGTCGAAAGTCGATTGCTGCCTTAGCAGTCGCCATGGTGGCGTCGAGCGGCATCGCGGTCTATGGCATCGTCACACCATCCGAACTCGAGCAGAAATTTCCACGGGAATCAATGGAAACACGTCTGCCGTACGAGCAGATTCCCGCCGTTGCTCCAGCCGCCGTCGCAGCGCGTCCGGAAGTGCAAGAGCATCTTCAGGATCTGGAATATCGCTTATCCCGCTATCGGATATTTCTGCGAAATCGGGCACTCAGTCAACTGCACCGATCCATGGTCTCGCAATTCATCAACAGCAGCGGATTCGGCGTCGGTCGGATGACACACCTGGATGAAAAATTTATCACGACGCACAGCACCAACGATCCCATTTCGCTATCGCCTCTGGACGAATCCGAATGTGAAATCCCGGCCACGGCGCTCCCAACTCCCTCACTCTCTCCGAACGACCTGTGGAACACACACGTCGAGAACTATCTGAACTTCGTTAACCCGGAAGGATTTGGCTACATCAAGAGTCGAACACATGTTGTCGGCTTTGTTGCTCACGGATTCGGCGACAGGAAAATTCGACACGGACGTCCTGCTGGACATGCTGTTCAATTGGACGGCAACTGGCGGATCTCACAACTCGAACTCGTCAGCCTGTTGAAATTCGATGCGCCGCGCGTCTATGTCTCGGAGCATCTGCCACAGATGACAGAATTGAAGAATGCCAAGACCCGATCGCTGACCGATTTCGAAGCTGATGCTTTGATAAACCTGCAAAACGGCGAGGACTTCGCAGTCGAATCCGAATCGCATCGCACACGGGTCCTGGGGTCGCTACGGGCAGTGAAGCAGTGTCTGGAGTGCCATAACGTGGAACACGGACGATTACTGGGAGCGTTCTCCTACGAATTCCGCCGTGTCATTTCCAGCGAAACGGACTGACACAGTCATCGCCTGCTGTTCCCACCCCCGGAACCACGGCTTTTCCGGGCCCGCAGTTCAGCCAGAGTTTTCTCGGATCGGCGGGTCCGGTTTTCGTTGCGGAATGGGACCGGGCTCCCCGCGCAAGATCGCGCTGCCGGACGGCGACAGAAAAAGGGGAGATAGAAAAAAGGGGACACCCACCCTCGCTGATCACGGGCTGATGCCGCGACGTGACCTGCTGTGTGGCACGACACTCGGACATGTTCGGCTGAGTTTCTTGACCCGACGGTTTACTCAGGTGAGTTGGAGCCTGGAAGAGTTTTGCCAAGGTCGGGAACAGAATCCGAAGTGGTCCGTAAATAATGTAATTTATTTCCGGCCAAACTCCGGATGGGCCACGATGGCTTCGATGGCGGTTCGCAGGGAGTCGTTGTGGGATTTGGAGACTTGGTAAACGGCATCAATGTATGGTCGATCAGCGCGGGTGACTTCGCGGCCGTGGGCGTAGCTGATGAGTTTGCTAATGATGCCCTTGAGGATGCGTTCCTTGTCGGACTTGAGAACCTGCTTGAGCGTGGGCAAATCGCGCACCTCGCGGCCATCGGGCAGTTTCATGGCGGCATCAATCGGAGCCTTGGTGAACTTGAGTTTTTTCTTGCTGAGCACTTCCACGTGGCGGTACATAGCGCGTTTACGACCAACGGGATCGTAGTATTCAAGGGCGAATCCGAGCGGATCAATCTTGGAATGACAACGGGCACAGCTCTTGAGTTTCTGATGCTTGAGCAACGCTTCACGGATGGTGGTGGAGCCGCGAATGTCCGGCTCCTCAATCACGAGGTTGGCCGGCGGATCGATCTTTTCATTGTAAAGATTGTTCAGAATCCAAGCTCCGCGGTTGATGGGTGAGGTGGCAAAGTCAGTCGAGGTGAGTTTGAGAAAACCAGCCTGCGCGACGAGCCCCCCGCGTTCGCTCTCCTTGGGCAGCTTCACCGGCACGAACGCATCACCGTCCACTGTGGGCAATCCGTAAAAGCGCGCGAGGCGGTCATTAACCATGACGAAATCCGAATCGATGAAGTGTTCCATGCTCAGATCATTGGTCAGCAGGTGTCGGAACAACGCCCTGCCCTCGCGAGCCATGGAGTCAACGGTCATCCGCCGGATGTTCTTGAACACACGAACGTCCGGACCGAAGGAGTTCACCTTGTCCAGCTGCAACCATTGGTGGGTGAAGTCGTCTATAAATCGCTCAGCCTTTACGTCCTTCAGCATGCGACTCACCTGTGCCTGGGGATGCTTGCGAAAGGCGCCGGACCTGGTGGCGACCAGCAATTTCACATCCGGCACGGAGTTCCATAGGAAGTAGGACAGCCGGTGGGCCAGCTCCACATCCGTAAGTTGCGGCGACTCAGCCTTGTAGATGAAATGCGGCGAGGTCAGTAGCGCGATCAACACGCTGCGGGCGGCGCCCACAGAGGAATCCCCGGCCTTCTGCCGGCGGGTAACGATCTCTACAAAGCCCACTCGATCGGCCGCCGGCAGCGGGCGTTGTGTTAGCAACAACGCGAGGTGATCAACCAGGTCGGTCGGTTTCATGTCCGGCTTGGGTAGGATGGCGCGCATGGCGGCGGTGGGCCATTGCCCAATGATCGGCCCGGCAATGTTCACGTGTGTAAAGCGCATCTTGGCGCCTTTGTACTGTCGCGGTTTGTTACCAGTGGACTGCACGCGGCCGCTGTCAAACGTGAACGACACCTCATCGCCCGCCTTAAGCGTGAGCTCCACCGTGAACCCCTTGGATCCCTGCGGCATGGGTACGCGACGGATGCCACGGAAGTTGACGGGATAACGCGCGTCACCGAGATTAATACCGATAATTTCGCCTTCTTTCGAGTTCACCGAGTGCGCGTGCACCTCAAACCGGTAGCGGCCAAACACCGGAATCTGAAAGCGTTCGTAGGCATCAGGCTTGGTCGAGAAATGCACATTGCTGCGCCAGGGACGAAAAGCCGAAAGAAGGAATCCTTCACCCTCAAGGTAATCGCCTCGGCCGCTGCCGTGAAAGTGCCGTGTATCAAACTCCCACTTGCTCGTCTCGGGCTTGGCCTCCGGCAGCAACCTCTCAGCCAAAAAGCGTGCGGTCTTCAGGTAGGCCATCACCTGATGTGGCGACATGAGGTGCGCCTCGCCAAACTTGTCAAACCCGCGCTCCACATGATCGGGCGGCAGCAAGCCGGTGAGGTCGAATTCCACGCCGAAGAGGTCACGCAGCGTGTTGGCGTACTCTGCGCGAGTGAGTCGCTTGAGCGTATTGGCCGGGCGATGAGCGAGACTGTGCTTCTGGAGTAACTCTAAGGCCTTGGCGATCGCCTCGGCCTTCGGTTGGGGCGCCTTCTCCGGCGGCATGTCGCCCGCCTCGAGGACGGAGACCACGGTTTCCAGCAGTTCCGCATCCGAGAACAGCGCGCCGAGTGGCCGGTCCAACCTCACCTTGCCCTTCTGTTTCTCGGGACCATGGCATTTCACGCAGTGTTGGGTGAAGAATTGTTCCAACTGCGGTTCCGCAAGGAGGAACCTATGCGGGGCAAAGACCAGGAGCGTCGCTATCCAATGCCACCGCATCACGACAACAATTCAAACGCGCCGGCGCTTTCGCCGAAGCGGTCGCCCTGGGCACCGAATTGCTGCAGCAAGCCGAGGTAGAGGTTGCACATCGGCGTATCCTTGCGCCGCCAGTGGCCGGAGGTTTTCATGCGGCCATCAAACACCAGCGCGGGTAGGTCATCGAAGTTGTGGGCGTTGGCGCTGCCCATAGAAGCCGTGAGGAGCGTGGTGGTCTGGTCAAACAACGATTGATTGCCCACCTTGCGTTCCTTCATCGTGGTGAGCGCGGTACTGATGCGTTTCAGGATCGCGTGCTCCAGCAGCAGCAACTTCTTGATCTTCTCGGGCTTCCGGCCATGGTGTGAAAGATCGTGGTAATTACCGCTGAGGTCCGACTGTTTGAATCCGTCCCAAAATGGAATCTGCAGCGTGACCACCCGGGTGGAGTCAGTCTCCAACGCCAGCACCGCCAAATCCAGCAACGTGCCCACGTAGTCGTCCACCGACTTGCGGTCGAAGCCTTCCAGGTCATATTCGACCTGTGGCTTGGAACGATCGGCCCAGTAGGCCCGCCGTTTCACGGTCTGCTCCACCTCGCGCACGGAGTTGAGGTACTCGTCCATCTTTGCGCGGTCGGTCGCGTTGAGTCTTTTCTCCAGGGACTTGGCCTGGCGAAACACGGCGTCGAGAATACTGCGATCCTCGGCGAGGATCTGCTGCTGCGCCTTCTCGTTTTCGTTCACCTGAAAAAGCAGGTTGAAAATCTTGCGAGGTGAATCAATCTGATGCACCGGCAGCCCATGTTTGTCCCAGGCGATCTGGGAGAAGTTCAAGTTTTCGCCCGCCTGAAACACCAGCGACCGGAAGCGTGTCTCGTTGCCCACCAGCCCGGCCACCGCCTGGTCGACGGAGATGCGATTCTTGCGACGCAGCTTGTTGAAGTAACCGGACAAAATACCGACACACGGTGTGTGCCCAAAACCCATTTGCACGCCCGGATTTTCCAGCCCGCTGTAAATCTTCAGATGCTTGAAGTGATCCGCAAGATTGGCCAGCAACGACGGCGGTTGGTCGAATGCTCCGCCGGTCTCCGGGATCAGTTCGGGCTGATAAAAGCTGAGGTGATTAACGATCGTGAGCAACCGTCGTGGCGATTCCGCGGCGGTCACTTGCCCGAGGCTCTCCAGCCGCGGCAGCAGCAAGGCCACCCCCGCTCCTTTCAGGAACGTGCGCCGCTTCATCATGTCGCTTGATAAGTCCATGTCGTAAAAAACCGGATACCACGCATAGAGAGGAAAATGGATTGATAGAATCTTCGTTATTGTGCCATGTTTCGGTCTCTGTGGAAAGCAGAAGTTGGCCTTGCCAGACCCGCTTTGATGAAGCCGAATTCGTAGAATCAAGAAACTCTGCCGATTGAAAATCTCTTTGAAAATCAGGCAGTCGCGTAATACAACGACTGGGATTTCGGTCGAATCAGACCAGGCGACGACCATTGGACACAGTCAAAACGGTTTGTAACCATTGCCGGGACGTACCATCATCGCTGGAAACGTGACGTTCCGATCGCGTTCAGCGGTTCACCGGTGGTCAGATCTGAGCAGGCCACCGAGTCGTTCGCGGCTTTCGATTGGGTCAACACCGGAGCCAACATCATCACCGGGCTTCATCAGCTCATTGCCCAGCCCCGGATGGTTCCTCTCGGCGTGGTCATGCTCGACGGACGCGCGGACGGCATTCTCGAGTGACCTGTGTTTGAAGAAGAGCGTGCACTCGAGGCACTCCGACTTGAGGCTGCAGAACCAGCGTTCGATGTAAGCGTTCGGATTCGGGCTGTTCCGTGGCGGCAGCATGTGTCAGGGTCGGAGAATGAAGGATATGGTTGCCGCTGGGAATCCGCCAGTTTCCGGTTCCGACAGATGAAATCAAACGCCTGAGGTGGGAGAATTTCGCGTGTCGTCAGTCACAAAACTCACGGCACTTCGAGTTCGGCTGAGTTGTTTGACCCGACGCGGCCCGAGCGTTTCCCACCGCCCGGGCAGCGCCTGCCAGACAGATGCCAGTCGGCAAATCACGACAACCGCTGTATCCCATCGGCCTGCCGGATTGGAACACAGATTCAACTGCCTGCACGCAGCCGAGTCGAACCGGCGGCGAACCGCAACCTAGTTTTGTGTCGATGTCGCACAGCCCGCGCGGATTGAGACCGCGGTCTGTCACCGCTTGCGAGCCCTGTGAACGCTACGGCGAAGCAATTTGTGGTTCCGATCGAAACCGAACGTGTTACGTCGAGTATCCCATGCGTCAGGTTGTCTTGTTACTCGTGATCCAAGCCGTCTCTCAAGGCCTGTGCAGCGCTCGCGTTCTCGCAGCTGCAGCGACGGCATCTGAATCCTCTGGCTCGGTTGTGATCAACGAGTTCATGTACCATCCGATCTCGGAAGATGCTGGTGAAGAATGGATCGAGTTGCACAACCGCGGTTCGCGGTCGGTCGATCTGAATGGTTGGAAGTTCTCGCGCGGTGTGAAGTTCACGTTCCCCGACGTTTCGATCGCTGCTGGCGGCTACCTGGTTGTCGCCGCCGAACGTGCCAAGTTCGTCGCTGTGCACCCGCGCGTTTCAAACGTTGCCGGGGACTGGCGTGGTCGCCTGGCAAATACGGACGCAATCGAACTGCGTGATGCCGACGGCCTCAGAGTCGATCGCGTCCGTTATGCCGACGAAGGCGACTGGGGAATCCGCGTGCGTGCCCTGCTTGATGGCTGGGACTGGGAGTGTCCGGCGGACGGCGGTGGAAAAACGATGGAGCTGATGAA
>Ga0315336_1007093_pt1 | contig 10999 bp, 10 predicted proteins | sample ASW5metaG_FD_204512 | JGI IMG/M metagenome (GOLD analysis project Ga0315336, IMG submission 204512) | Ammonia-oxidizing marine archaeal communities from Monterey Bay, California, United States - ASW #5 | ecosystem: Environmental > Aquatic > Marine > Intertidal zone | place: USA: California... | reverse complement strand
CCGCCTATGCGAGCCAAATTAACATAACCCCGGCCGACACCAGATGCAAGAAAAATCGGGGAGTTCTTGCGAGGATTATGGGGTGTTACGGGCTGCAGGCGGGGTATCACCGGGGAAGTTATAGCCCTGGCGGCGGCGTGTGATATAGAATAAGACGGGACATCTCCCGGGAATTCTGTCATGAATCAACACTACCCGGTTGCCAATTCAAGAACTGACACGGCAATGACGCTTGTAGAATTCGTGGTGGTTCTCATTATTATTGCAGTCTTATTATGGGTGTTGCTCCCGCCTTTAGCAGGCAAGGGGACTTCAATACGAGTGGTTGATATGGCCAATTTGCGTCAGATTGGAGCCGTAATGGCGGCGTATGCAGAAGACCACGATGATTGGCTGCCACAGCACCCACGAGACGCTAAGCAATTCCTTGATGACGAATCTTACGACAGCCATGACATGTGGCTTAACCCATATCAAAGCGATGACGCACAGATCGATCGGGGCAATTTTGATGGGGTCGCGGCACGCTTCGGTGGATATGTATTTGTCAATCTCGGCGACAACATCGACGACATCGAAGATCCCTCGATAACAATCCTTGCTTACACCGCTAAAGTATCTGAAAAGCAAACCACCCGTGGTGTCCAGTTTGTGGATGGTCATGTCGAAAGCTGGGAAGAAAAGCAACTCCGCGCGGCGTTGCCCGCAGGGGTTGATGTGGATGCGTTGGACGGCCCGTGAACCGCCTCAGAATTAACTCAACAACTTCTCAAGGTCTTCGCGTTTGAGGTTGCGCAGGAGGCTGTCGTCGCCGCCGACGATGGCTTCGGCGAGTTTGCGTTTGCGGTCCTGCAGCTCGGTGATGCGTTGCTCGACGGTGTCTTCGCAGACCATGCGGTAGGCGAAGACGGGTTTGGTCTGGCCGATGCGGTGGGTCCGGTCGATGGCCTGGGCCTCGACGGCCGGGTTCCACCAGGGGTCGAGGATGAAGACGTATTCGGCGGCGGTGAGGTTCAGGCCGAACCCGCCTGCCTTGAGGCTGATCAGGAACAGGGAGTTGCTCTTGTCTTCCTGGAATTGCTTGACGATATCCCGTCGGTTGCGCGTCTGTCCGTCCAGGTAGTTGTACTTGATGCCCATCTTGTCGAGCCGCGGTTTAACCAGCGCGAGCATCGAGGTGAACTGGCTGAAGACCAGGGCTTTGCTGCCCTCGTCGATGATGTCGGCGAGCCGATCCATGAGCGAGTCGAGCTTGGCGCTGGGTTCGTCTGCGCGTTTGGGGTCGATGAGCCCGGGGTGACACGCGGCCTGACGGAGGCGCAGCAGTGCTTCGAGGACCATGAACGCGGGGCGTCCGCCGATGCTGGCCCCGCGTTTCTCTTCGCTGCCCGGCGCGTCCAGCTGGGTGAGCAGCTGGTTGTGGTAGTAGGTCCGCAGGTCGTCGTAGACCTTGCGTTGCGCGGGCTCCATCTGGCAGACGATGGTCTGCTCGGTTTTCTTGGGCAGGTCTTTGAGGACCTGGCTCTTAGCGCGACGCATGACGAACGGCCGAAGCGCCTGGGCGATCTGCGAGAGCACCGCGGCGCGGGGCTTGTTATCGACTTCACCTTGTGCGTCTTCGTTCGTTTCGCTGGCCTGGTCAGGTGTGCTGTTTTCCTGCGTGGCGGCCCGGCTGGCGGAGGCGCTGGCGCGGACCATCTCGTTGAACTTGGCGCTGGACCCGAGCATGCCGGGGTTCAGGTACTCGAAGATCGACCAGAGATCGCCCAGATGGTTTTCGATCGGCGTGCCTGTCAGCGCCAAGCGGTGGCGTGCGGTCAGCAGGCGTGCGGCCTTGGCGGACTGGGACGCGGGGTTCTTGATCGCCTGCGCTTCGTCGAGCACGACGTAGTCGAACTTGTGTTCTTTAAGGTCCGCGATGTCGCGGCGCATCAGGCCGTAGCTGGTGACGATCAGGTCGTGGTCGTCGAAGTCGGCCCGCATGGCTTCGCGTTCGGTCCCGCTGTAGGCGAGGACCTTCAGCTCGGGCGCGAAGTGTTCGGTTTCATCGAGCCAGTTGAAGACAACCGACTTCGGTGCGATGACCAGCGTAGGCCTATGAGGCAGGGCGTCGGTGTGGTCCTGATCGACGGACTCACCTGCTTCGGCGTTCTTCTGCGCGACCAGCTTGCGGTTATGCAGCATGGCGAGCACCTGGATGGTCTTGCCCAGCCCCATGTCGTCCGCGAGCACGCCCCCGACGCCGAACCAGCGCAGGAACGAGAGCCAGCCGAGCCCTTGCTCCTGGTAGGGGCGCAGCTTGCCATGGAATGTGGTCGATGCTTTAACGGGCTTGATCCCGTCGAACTGTTGCAGGCGTTCGCGCGCTTTCTGGAAGGTGTCGTCTACCTGGACTTCTTCCTGATCGCGTAGCAGGGCATCGAGTAGTGCGGCCTGGCTGTTCTGATAGCGGAGGTGGTCGTCGTGGAGTTTGCCTAAGCCGGTGAGAAGGCCGTGCTCGGAGAGCCATTGCTGGGGGAGCAACCCCTGTGTGCCGTCGTCGAGCGTGACCATCTCCTGGCCTGAGCGCGCCATCGCGAGGATCTGAGGCAGGGCGATTTCCTGCTGTGTCCCATCCGCGCGTTGGTAAGTCACCGAGCCGTGCAACTCGAACCAGTCGATGCCCGAGCTGACCGACAATCTCGGTGCGCCGGCCTGTCGTACCGCGCGTTTGTCGGCGTTGACGACCCAGCCCTGTGATAAGAGTGTTTCGACCACTTCGACGACGTGCCGCGCGGGTAGGACGAGTTCTTCGGGTTCGCCGTTGGCTTGGCGCAGGCCCAGTGTCATCAGCGTGCCCAGCGCCCGGCGCTCAGCGGCGCGGTCGCGGCGGATCGGTCGGCCAGCGTGTTGTTCAGTGGTTTCCGCGGTGGCGACAGCCGTGTCGGTGGACTCAGTCTGCCCCGGTACCTCGGTACCCGCGACTGGGTCGGCATCGGTGGCAGCCACTTCAGCACCTTCCATCGTCGGCAGGTCGGCGTGTTCGTCGTGTTCGGGGCCTGCGGTGGGTGTGATCGGGACAAACCGCCCGGGCTGCATCGGGCTGACCCGTTGCCCGGCGTAATCAAACAACACACGCGCCATCAACTGGTTCTTCCCGGCGCTCGATCCGGCGGCGGGCTTGTGCAGGTCCAGCGTCGCGACCGGACGGACCTGTTGCTCCTGGCGCGCCACACCTTCTGGTAGATCGATCTCCGGCAGCTGCGGCAGCATATACAGCCGGTCCAGGAAATTGGTCACATCGTTCAAGGGTACGCATAAAGGCGCGGGCCCTTCGCGTCCACGCTTGGTGTCGTCACGGAACTGGCTGGCCCAACGGAAGGCGTCGCGGTCATCCAGCGCGGCGACTTTCCCTTGATAGATCACCAGGCCGTCCCATCCACCTAAGAGCAGCGTCGGGCTGTCGATCGCCATCCGCTGTTCATCACGGCGCAGCTCCACTCCAACGCGGAGCTCTTCCTGGACGACCTTGCCGGTCATCCAGAGGACCCAGGGGTTGTCGCCATCCCAGGTCAGCGGCTTGGTTTTCGAGGTGTCGTCATCTTCGCCGGCTTCGATGAAGCAACGCCCCGTCTTGATCATCCTTTGCAGCAGCGTGCGCCAGGCTCCGGGCGGAAGGCGGAAGGTCGCGTGGCCCCGGCCGTTTCGGTAGGGCTCGTCGGCGTCGTGTTCGTGGACTGTGTTTGCGCCAAGCAGCAGCGCGCAGAGTTCACGATCCACCGGGTCGGAAAGCGTCTTGAGCCCGGCCATGGAGATTCGCATCGCCTTGGGCTTGCTCCAACCGCTGGCGGTTGGCGTGCGCTGGCGCAGGTCCACGACCAGCCCGCCCTGTCGCGAACTAAGTCGCGGCAGCACGGCGTAGCAGACCTGCCGTTGATCAGGGAAGACCAGGTCGGTGGCCTGAGTATCAAATCCTGGCGGGCGCATCAGGCTCAGCTGGCCGATCCACTTTGGCTCGCTGTTACTGGACTTGGGCTTGCTTTGATCGCGTTTGCGGGCCTTGGGGGCGCGGACGCGCAGCTTGGCCAACTCTTCCACGGAGACACCCGGGCCGGAGTTGGTGTGTTGCAGGTCAAGCAGGGTTGCCCAGATGTGTTTGCAGTAAGCGCCCTTGTCGAAAGCGGGGCAGGTGCATTCCGCGCTGGCGGCCCGCTCATCACGCCGGACCGTGACGACATAGGGCTCCCGGCCGCGGACGTTGGCGCGGATCAGCTCGTCGGCTTCGGGCTCGATTCGCTCGACCCGACCGCCTAACTGATACGCCCTGCCGCGCATCCTTACGCTTGATTGAAAAAAGGGCGACCAGGACGTTGTGATCGACATATCTCACTCGTATAAGTACACAAAACCGTGCCAATCCCGTAGCTTAGGAACCAAAACGCCCGGGAGCAATCCCCCGGGTCGTGAATCGTGCCTGAAATGTCCGTATCGACTGTTTTTTTACACCAGACCACGCGAACCGCGACGCCGAGCCCGGCTGGAGGCACTTGGACGCTTCATACCTCATCCTGATCGCCGCACCTGTTGTGTTAGCCTGGATCGCCTTGAAAGGGTGCCTCAAGGCGGATGCTCTGGACCGCGGGCCGTCCCGGACGGTCGGCCTGATCCTGCCGGACATCCTGGTCGGCTTCGGCCTGATGGTGGTTGGGGGGTCTCTCGGGCAGATGCTTCTGCAGCAAGGTATCTTTGGCCCGCTGCCGGAAGAGGAGCAGGTGGTGTCCACCACCGTCATCGGGGGCAAGGTGTTGCTTGCACAGGCGGCTGGCCAGTTGCCGCCGGTTCTCTATTTTCTTGGTCGGGCGATGTGGCATCGGCGCGGCCTGCGGCGTGTCGGCGTGATCCCACGCAAACCGATGCGCGATTTATGCTGGGGCGTTGTCGGTCTGTTCGCCGCGGTGCCCCTGGTTATGGGCTCGATCATGATGGTCCAGGTGGTCAGCGCCTTGCTGGGCCATGAGGCACCGGTGATCGGCCACGACATGCTGAACATGCTGATTGAATCCGACTCAGCGCTCGGATCTGCTCTCATCATCATCTCGGCAGTGCTGATTGCTCCGGTCCTGGAAGAGGTGATCTTCCGTGGGTTGATGCAGTCCGTGCTGGTGGAATGGTTCGGCCAATCGATGCGCTGGGGCGTGGTGCTGGTTACCGCGACCGTCTTCGCCCTGGTCCACGTCGGGTCCGTGCCCCCCGCGGCCATGGCACAGGTGATCTTTGGACTTTTAGTTTTTGGCGTCATCCTTGGCTGGCTCTATGAACGTACCGGCAGCCTCTGGCCTAGTATCATCGTCCACATCGGATTCAATGCGTTGAACGTGATTGTGGCGCTAAGCACCACGCTGCCCACCGAGACAACACCTTAGAATGCTGACTATGACCGAATCAGAAAACAACTCCGTCCCGATCCCAGGCCCGCGTAATATCGAATGGGTCGGTGATGCTCGTACGGGTCATCTGCGCCTGCTCGACCAGACGGTGCTGCCTAACGAGGTGACGTATCTGGATTGTAAAGACGTACAATCGGTGTGGGATGCGATTAAACAGCTGAGTGTACGCGGTGCGCCTGCGATCGGGGTCGCCGCGGCGTTCGGGTGTGTCATCGGGGCACAACAGGATTCGTTTGATGCCTCCGCCGACCACCTGGCGACCAGTCGGCCGACTGCGGTCAACCTGTTCTGGGCGATCGACCGGATGAAAAACGTCCAGCCGCGCACGCTCGACGCTCTGCTGGCCGAGGCCAAAACTATCCATGCCGAAGACGCCGCGATGTGTCAACGCATCGGTGAACACGCGTTGGCATTTATTCAAACTCTCAAGCCTCAGGCCCCAAGCCACAAGCCTCTTTCATTCCTCACCCACTGCAACGCCGGGGCGCTGGCAACCGGGGGGATCGGGACCGCGACATCGCCGATGTACCTGGCCCACCAGCTGGGTCAACCGGTCCGCGTCTTCGCGGATGAGACCCGGCCATTGCTGCAGGGCGCACGACTCACCGCGTTCGAGCTGGCGGCTTCGGGGATCGATGTCACGCTGATCTGTGACGGGATGGCCGGGCAGGTCCTGCGCGAGGGGAAGGTCGATGTCGTCATCACCGGCGCCGACCGTATCGCCGCCAACGGCGACGCCGCGAACAAGATCGGCACGTACCCGCTGGCGGTGATGGCCAAATACCACGGCATCCCGTTCCTCGTCGCCGCACCCAGTTCAACGTTTGATATGTCCACCGCGACAGGCGACGCCATCCCGATCGAGCAGCGCGCCAGCGAAGAGATAACCAAAGGCTTCGGCACACGCACCGCACCCCCGGATGTGAAAACCTACAGCCCCGCGTTTGATGTCACCCCCGCCGAACTGATCACCGCAATCATCACCGAGCGAGGCCCGATCCAGCCGGTGGACGCCGATCAAGTGTCGCGTGTTCTAAGCTCCGCGCAATAACAACGCCGCCCGGTAGGCGGCGCTGTGTTACTTGTTGATTGGAGCAGGTGGTAGCTTGTTAATCGCCTTTTGCTACGCCGATCACGCCCATCGAGATGCGTGGGCCGGCGTTGCCGGTGGGTTGGCCGCCGTCGTCGGTCTTGGCGTGGATGATGACGCCGCGTCCGATGATCGGGTTGTGCATCCCCGCGACGGTGATGTTATCGACGGTCAGGTCAAGTTGTGCGTTACCCTCGGCGTCGGTCATCAGGTTGCCCAGGTCGCCGGCGTGTCGGGTGTCCTGATCGGGCAGGCCGTGGTCGTGGCCCTGCGGGTTGTAGTGGCCACCTGCCGATGTGCCGTTGACGGCGGTGATGTCACCATACTCGTGGATATGGATCGCGTGGGAGGCATTGGCGCTGAGCCCTGCGATGTCGGCGGTGATGTGTACGCCGGCATCGGTCTGCACGAAGCGCACCGTGCCATGCGCCGTGTTGCCCTCGGTCGAGACCATCACCGCGACCGCGTGGGAGATCGCGTTCATCTGTTCAACGTGCGCATCGGCTTGCGGCTGTGACTGGGCAGCTTCCTCGTGGTGCATCGCGGAGACGCTGAACACAAGTGTGAACACCAGCAACACGGACATCACAACGATAGATTTCTGCATGGGTCTGCCTTTCAAGTGAGGTTACGCGACAGCCCAATGATAACACGGCCGGGCCGTGCGGCGTCACTCGGCCTTGGATTTGTCGGCACAGCAGGGCTTGGTGCAATCCGCCGGGCAGGTGTGGGCGGCTGCGGCTTTGTCTTTGTCGGTGCAGCAAGGTTTGGTGCAGTCGGCTGGGCAGGTTTTGGCTTCACCCGCGTCGGCTTCACCCTTGTCAGCACAGCAAGGCTTATCGCAGTCGGTCGGGCACCGCTTCTTCTCACCGTCTACACAGCAGGGCTTGTCGCAGTCGATGCCGCATGTTTTGTTCGAGCAGCCGGCGGTCAGGGAAAGGCTCAGGGCCATGACGGCGACTAGGAGGGGCTTAATCATCATGTTTGATCGGTCCTTATAAACGGGGGTGTAATTACGCACTATAACGAAGTCACCGGAGGACCCATTTATTCCCATGATCCTGCCCTACAATCATTTAACTAAAGCACCACGGACGCCAATGGGACGATCGATTCGATCAGTTGTTCCTGGTCGTAAGTCTGTGACAGGTCGATCGGCAGGGCGACGCCGTGGCTGTGGTCTGACGCCAGGACGAGCATGGTGTCTTCCAGGGGTTCATAGCCCATGTCCGCGGGTTGATGGCCCATCACGAACTGCTTGCAGTTCCAGGCCTCCGCCAGTGTGTCCGCCGTCTGCTGGCTCTGGTTCCGGCCCCAGACCATGTAGTAGGCGTCCCCCTTTTCGGATAAATCTTCTTCGGTCGGGACACGATCGATCACCGTCGGATCGAACCGCTTCGCCCGGCTGTTACCTGGGATGCTGTGGCAGGCGAAGACGCCGTTAGCGCACCGCACCGCCAGCGGGAGGCTGACCAGGTAGACGTTCATCGCTTCACGCACCGCGTCCGCCTGTCCGCCATACATGAAGTCAAGCCCCTCATCGAAACTCTCAACGGTGTCTCGACCCTCCTTGAGGATGCCTTCGTTGCGCAACTGAGCCAGCTCGTGGTTGGACAGCAACACGTTGACCTGGTCGGGGTACCGGCACTTCAGCGCCGCGACCCGCGCGAGCATACGAACCGACAGGTCCATCCCATTGACCAGGTCCGGCCCGTGGATCACTTCATGGAAGATGGCCCGGTTGTCCGGTGAGCTATCCAGGCCGGCGAGCTTTTGCAGACGCTGGAAATTGGTGGCGTTGTCGTGCAGGTCACCGGTCAACAGGAGTTGACCTGAATCGGGCAGATCGACGACCGCCCCGACCCGGCCCGGCGTATTAAGATTGGCCCGGGTGGCCTCAGAGAAAAGACCTGCGACCACGTCGGCGTCACGCAGGTCGGGATCGGCATAGTTGGGGTCTTGGGCCATAGGGCCCCAGTATCGGCCATCCAGCCGACCCCTGCGAGTCTATGACGGTCGTGCGGGTTGGGTGTCGGCCGATATCAGGTGATAATAGCAATAACCCGGGGTTCTGGACGTTAGGCTTTAGGAGCATACATGGGCCGTAAGCCGTTGGAATTGCCTATAGAACAAGTGCTTAGGCAGGCGGCCAAGGGCGATGCCCAGGCCTGGCGGCTGCTGGTCGAGCAGTACAGCCCCCGGGTTTATGGTTTATTGGTTAATCAATGTCGAGATAAAGAGTTAGCGGAAGAATTGACGCAGGCCGCGTTTGTGAAGGTCGTTCGAAAAATCAATCACAGCCAGGGCGGCTACAAGGAGATTGGTCGGTTTGATGCCTGGCTTTTCCGGATCGCGATGAACGGCCTGCGGGATGAGATGCGTCGGCGAAAACGCCACGCCAGGCCCACCGACATGGGCCCCGCCGCCGCCAGTGGGCGAGATGAGCAGACCGGTTCCTGGTCCGTCGCCCAGCAGTCGATCGTTTCAGGTGGTCCTAACCCTTCGGTGGACCCAGCCGAGCAAGTCGTCAAAGACGAGCAAGTCCAGCAGCTGCAAGCAGCGATCCAGCAGTTAAGCCCGGCCGACCAGGAGATCATCCACCTGCGACATAGCGCAGGCCTGAGTTTCGCCGAGATCGCAGAGACACTCGAACAACCGCTGGGGACCGTACTTTCAAGAGGCCACCGTGCCTTGGGCAAACTCAAGAAACTCATGACACAGGACACAGAGAAGACTAAGACAAGTACACAAGACACCGACTTGGACAACACCGCACCGGCCCAGCTGGCCTGACCCCATATGGGGGTAACACCATGACGACACCAAACGAACTAAACAACATCGAAACGCAGCAGACCGATCCCAAGTTCGATGCGCTATTGGATCAGGCCGTGTCCGCCGGCTCCCCTCCGGCCGACCCGGACCTGTCTGAGCGCATCGTTGAACAGACACTGCCCATGCTGGGCCGGGAACCCGTGCTGGCGCGGATCGGCCCGACATTGATCCGCATCGCCGCCGCGGTCGCGATTATTGTTGGCGCGGGCGTCGCAGCGGTGTTGATGACAGGCGATCAGGCCACCACAGCAGTAGGACCGGACGAGTTTTTCACAAAGTTCGAGCCCGAACTAAAAGCCATCGAGGGCGCGATCGAGCCTGGTAACACGTATATCGATGAACAATTAGATGCGCTGTCACTTCACGTTGAGTTGGTCGGTGGCGAAAGCGCGTGGAGTTCTGTCGATACCGATACCAACAGCCTCATGGACCAGGCGGTGACAGCCTACGAGCTCGATCAGTACAGCGTAGACGCGGCCTTCCTGTGGGCGGACGATTCCGCGTTATTCTAAGGGTCCATCGGAGACTCACGAAAGGTTGCTTAAGATGAGATTGTCGAGCCTATCCCTGGCGGCCCTGCTGGTGATTACCGCCGGCCTTTATGCTGTGGGTCAGGACGATCAAAGTCCCGACCGACATGACGGCCCACCCCCGCGTCATGGCGAGCCCCCGCATGAGATGGACCGTCAGGACCGTCCGCGTTGGGGACGAGACCGCGGCGAACCCATGGATGAGCAAAGGGTCCGGGAAGCCCTGGAAGTTTTACGCCTGATCGACCCGGAAAAAGCCGAAAAACTCGAAGCCCACATCGATCAGAACCCCGAACGTATCGGCCACGCGCTGCGTGAAAACTTCCCACACATCACCCGCTTCATGGCGATGCGCCGTTACGACCCGGAGGGTTTTGACCTGCATATCAAAGACCTGCGTCTAAGCCGGCAGTCCCAACTGAGTGCCCGCCGTCTGCATGAAGCGACAGAAGCAGGCGACGACGCCATCGCCGCCGCCGAGTTGGCGGTACTGGAAGGCCTGGTCGCCGAACACTTTGATGTCAGGCAGCAGATACGCGAGCACCAGTTGGCTAAACTCGAACAACAGATCGAAGATTTAAGAGACCAGCTTCAAGAACGCGCGGACAACCGCGACGCCTTGATCGCCGAGCGGATTGATGACTTTGTCGAACACGACAGGCCCGACCGCTGGTAATTTTCGCGCCCAGTTTTATACGCCCGCGCCTGTTGGATTCTCAACCGGATCGACGATCCCCGCTTTGTGGAAGGCGTCCTTGCGCCGCCGACACCCCGGGCAGGCCCGGCAGGGGATTTCCGCCGAGCCCAGGCACGACCAGGACACATGCCATGGCACTTTCAGTTCTTCGCCCAACTCGATCACCTGACGATCGCTGAGCTCAAGCAACGGCGTATCGATCCGCGGTGAATCACCCAGGTCATAATCTCCGGACTGGTCGGCCAGCATGGTCTGCTCAGTCGCACGGGCCATCGCCTTGATATCCGCATCGAACGAGATCGGCCAGATCACATGACTCGCCTGCTGGAACCGCGCGGACCCCAACGCCGCCAGCAGCATCTGTGGCGCGACCAGCGCGCCCATCGGCTCGCCATCAGGTCCCTTTCCATGACCGTGCCCG
>Ga0315336_1007091_pt1 | contig 11000 bp, 11 predicted proteins | sample ASW5metaG_FD_204512 | JGI IMG/M metagenome (GOLD analysis project Ga0315336, IMG submission 204512) | Ammonia-oxidizing marine archaeal communities from Monterey Bay, California, United States - ASW #5 | ecosystem: Environmental > Aquatic > Marine > Intertidal zone | place: USA: California... | reverse complement strand
GCCGCCGGCTCGATGCCTATGGAATCGCGAAAGATCCGGGCGAAGACTCCGGCTGCGAATATCCCGATGAGGATTATCGCAATTTGCACGAGCGAGATGATCGCTACGAACTTTCCACCGGCTTGCATGTCTTCAATTTCAACGCTCACTACTGAGGCATTCCGGTCCGGGTCGTTTCCGGATCGGAAGCACCTCCAGCAGTTTATTCGGCAATAGAGCTTCGCAGTCCCTTCCAAGGATAACCGCGAAGTCCCTTGCTGTTCACCGTATTGGTTACAACGCCGGAATCGTCCCACCCAAAGGCACAGAGGAACAACAACTCATCGTGGTTCTTCTTAGCCCGTTTTGCCACGTTTGTTACCATGCCCTGGTAATGTAGTCAGTCTGTACGGGGCTGAGTAATCTCAAGGTAAAACACATTGATGTCTGTCATCCCCAGATCAAGCCCATACTGCGAAAGCAATGTGGTAATCTGCCCTCGGTGATGCGTCTGGTGGTTAAACATGTGAAGAAGTGTCGTCCACATCGGCAGCGTGACCTCGCTAATCGTCCTGATTTCCAGGAGCTGCGTCTCTGTTAAACCACCGACCAGATTGACGATTGTTTGATCCAATTCGCATCTTGCCTCTCGCAGCTCGGCCAGGGTCGCAAAGTAAATGATTTTCGGTTCGAATTCCCATTGTGACGTGATCGATTCAATCAGACTTGAATTCTCCAGGTATTCGCGAACCCGCGTCAGGAGGAAGCGGTCACCGAACATAATGTGATTCAGCGTCTGGAATACAGAACCAAAAAATGCGCCATTATCTTCTTCAAGCTGATTCTTTGAGAGCTCACCGGCGGCGGCATAGATCTTCTCGTTCATCCAGCTGTTGTACCCGGCGAACAGCCTAAACAGTTCTAAGGATATTCCGCTCACCTTCTCGTTGCCCTGTTCGTTCTTACAAAACGGTATGATTCAGGGCTTTCGGGTGGTAGCCCGAAATGGCCTGAATGCACTTGTTAGGCGCGGTTTTGAGTTTGAGCACGTACGGTTCAAGGTCCACCAACCACGGCCATGTCCAGCAGTGGTGCTCAGCGCCTTTTCCGATCACATGATACTGGTCAAGTCCGTGTTCAAGTGAGTGAGTTCCTACCTGGTAATTCTGGTTCCAAGCATCGTATACAGACCAGGCGGCTGCTGTCATAACACCAAGAGTGAGAAGTGCCGCGCATCTGGGTAGATGCTTCCAGGATAACGAGGCCCATAGGAAGGTCCCGAAAAGAATTGGGACGGGCAGGGCAAACCACAGCTGTGACCAATCTATCGCGTGCAGTCCTTCATCTCGGGTGAACAAGCAATATACCCAAATCCAGAGTACACCGACTGCGAGATACGTCACGGCCCCAACTCCAGCCAAGCCAACGCACAGCAACCGAACATCGGTCTTTGTTATTCCAAGCCTAATCATAAGCTCGCCCAACGATCACTATGTGCTGCGCGCGTCAATGCGGCTGCACCATGCTTTTGTTGGGTTCCGGTGTCAACTGGTTGAAATCCATTGCCAGCAGCTGCTGTCTTGCCTGAGTAAGGTTGCTGGAGCAAGCAAGAGCATGCACATCCGCAAAGAAACCATCCATTTCATATCTCTCCTCACTGCCAAGTGCCTCGAGGTCCTCGTTGACATCTCTGTACCTCATCACTGCGTCTGGATAGTTCATGAAACTACCACAGAAGTGCCGCATGCTTTCGTACCATTTGCCTCCGCTATCGCGTGTGACGGCAGAAGAGACAACCCCACCGGAATGGCTGTCGCAGTATCGAACCGCCACCCAGGACTGATCGGGGAATGTGAGAACAATCCCGAGTCGACCTACTGCTTGAGTGAGCTGGTTGGTGTCTTCGGCTGAGAGCAGGATTCGAATGGACTCTTCCTTGGCGGAAGCATGAAAGGCCCGAGGGTGAATCAGGAACATGAATGTGGCTGCACCGGCAACAAGCAGGAACAGTACGCCACCAAAAATGAGCAGTATCCGTTTCATTTTGATGCAACCCAACGAATGCCTCAGCCGCGGCCGAAGGCCGACGGTTGGATGCTCTTGTTATGATCCAGCTGATTTGCAGTGCTGAAGTATAGCATGAAGCAAAGTATCCCGAGCACGAGCAAAAGCGCTCCCGCTACAACCAGGATCTGCCCTGTCATTTCATGTCCTAAGTAGGGTAGATACGGGAGCCGAATGCCGCCACCCACTATTGGATCTGTCCGCCATTCGGACACCCCGAAGAGAAGGAGCAGCACACCTGGCACGAGAAAGGTCGTCCCGAAAGACAGGCCGAACGCCCTTGTGATGATGTCCTTGGCCTTCATAACGTTTTTACTTGCGCAGACGATTTCTCAAATGACGTCTATTGATTTTCTCGTTCAAATTCAGTCCGGTCATTCGGGAAATCGTCCCAAGTAGTGCGCGCTTCGCACCCGCCAATTCCCGGATCCGTTCGAAAACTTCTTGTCTTTCGGCCACGTCCCTGCCTGCGGGTAAAGTATACAAAGTTCCAGGCTGTCTGTCCAAAACAGCTTGCGTCCAAAGAGCTTTGACGGCGCGGAGTTTTGAGCTGTTCAGACGATCTTCAGAGGGATTTTAGGGATGATCCCGGGTGCAAACCGTCCGTGTGCAGTCCGGTTGAAGGGGACTTGACCGGTTTGCGAGGGAATTCAGGGTTACGTCAGACTATCTCCGGTCTTGAACGCATACCCATTCGCGAAGTCGGTACCGGACATCGGCTTTTTTCCTTCGGGCTGAACCCGGAGGAGCCGTAGCGCCATTTCTCCTGTGGCTACGAGGGGTCCCTGCGCAGAAACCTCCAGCAACTCACCGGGCGCGCCGGACCCACCTTCCACTGCGACCTCCAGCACTTTCAGGGTTTTGGCCTGCTCCCCGCCGAATTGACAGAACGTACCCGGCCACGGGGTGAACCCGCGAACCCGGTTGCGAATCATGTTTGCCGGCATCGCCCAATCAATTCGGCCATCTTCTTTCGAAATCTTTTTTACGTAGGTGGCGTGTTCCGAACATTGCGGAGTACGCGTGGCTTCTCCGCGGCGAATCAGATCTATGGCTCGAACAATCAACTCCGCACCCAGCTTTCCCAATACCTGCTGTAGTGATTCGGCGGTATCCTCGGGCTGAATTGCGACCTCTTCCTGGAGAATAATGTCGCCGGCATCCATCTCCTCGCTCACATGAATCACAGACACGCCGGTTTCGGTCCGCCCGTCGGCGACGGCCATCTGGATCGGTGCTGCGCCGCGGTACAGAGGCAGGAGAGATGGATGAAGATTAATCGCACCCTGCGCCGGAAGGAGCAGAATCGAAGGTTTGATGTACTGTCCGTACGCCGCGACAACGATCAAGTCCGGCGACAACGCTTCGATATCCGAAACGGACCCGTCTGCGCCAACTTTCTCAGGATCCAGGACCGGCACTCCATGGTTTTCGGCGAATTCCTTGACAGGACAGGCACCGACCTTGAGCTTTCGCCCCCGGGGCCTGTCGGGTTGAGTTACCACCGAAACGACCTTGTCGTCCGGCAACTGCAACAGCCGTTCGAGCGTCGGCTCAGCTATTGCGCCGGATCCCATAAACAGTATGCGCATCACGAATCCTCTGGATGAGTATCAATCAATGACGTAATCCTCCCTGAGACAGCAAGCTGGAAGCATGAAATCGGACGAAAATTCTACCCGCTACATGGAATCACAACCGGAAACCGGAACCGGAACCGTGCTTCTTCGCAATGCGGATGAACCGCCACACCAGGCCTGGATGGAGTTTTCGAAGCCGCGATCGGTGCTTCGGGCCAACCGGTCGGGCGAGCTTGCTGCCCTGATGGAGGAACTGGAATGCGCCCTGGATCAGGGCTTTTTTGCCGCCGGTTTTCTCGCGTACGAAGCCGCGCCGGCATTCGATGAGGCCTTGTCGGTGCATACCGAATGCCCGGTTCCCGTCGCCTGGTTCGGGATCTATGAGGAAGTCCGCCGGATTTCGCCACCCACCTGGGACCTTGATCCGGTCACGCCCGGATGGAAAACGAACATCAGGCTTGCGGAGTACATGGATTCCATCAGGCGGATTCGCGAATGGATCGCTGCAGGAGACACCTACCAGGTAAACTTCACCACCCGGCTGACGTCGCCCTTTCGTGGCAATCCGGTATCCCTGTTCGCCGGATTGTACGCTTCGCAGCCGAATGCCTACGCAGCATTCATCAATACCGGAGACCATGCGATCTGTTCGGTGTCGCCGGAACTTTTTTTTGAACAGGCGGGTGACCGGGTCATTTGCCGGCCGATGAAGGGGACGGTGGAGCGAGGGAGGACGGCCGAAGAGGATCGGGACCGGTCCGCATGGCTGAGAGATTCGGCGAAGAATCGCGCGGAAAACGTCATGATCGTAGACATGGTCCGGAATGACCTGGGACGAATCGCCGTTCCGGGAACGGTGACGGTTCCGTCCCTGTACGACATTGAGCGCCACGAAACCTTGTTCCAGATGACATCGACGGTGGAGGCACAAACAAAGCATTCCTTTTCCCGAATCCTGGGGGCGCTCTTTCCCAGCGCTTCCGTGACGGGAGCGCCCAAGGTCAGGACGATGAGTCTCATCCGGGAACTGGAAGAAACGCCCCGTGGAGTCTACACCGGTTGCATCGGATTTGCGGGCCCCGACCGGCAGGCACGATTCAGTGTCGCGATTCGAACGGTTCATATCGATCGCGAGCGGGGAGAGGCCACGTATGGTGCCGGCGGCGGCATCGTGTGGGACTCGGAACCCGATGTTGAGTTTCAGGAGTGCGAGACAAAGTCGAAAATTCTTGAGCAGCCCATACCTCCCTTCCACCTTCTGGAGTCGTTGCGGTGGGATCCGAAGGAGGGTTATCTCTTTCTGGACCGGCATTTGGAGAGGCTGCTCAACACGGCGGACTATTTCGGATTCGACACGGATCGAAGCGAAGCCCTGGGGGCGCTACGTTCGAGTGCGCAAGGATATGACAACAAGCCCGGAAAAGTCCGCCTGCTCGCGCATCGGAACGGGGAGATCAACATCGAATTCGATCCGGTTACCGACCCGGGATTTCAATCCGTCCCCGGAGCGAATCCAGTGGTGCGAACCGCCTGCATTGCCCGCAGCCCCATCGATAGCGGGGATCGTTTTCTGTACCATAAGACCACCCATCGGAAACCCTACGAGGATGCGATGGCCGGTTGCGAGGGTTGGGACGATGTCATTCTCTGGAATGAGAAAGAGGAATTGACTGAAACCACGATTGGGAATCTGGTTGTAGTCATCGATGGAGACCGGCTCACTCCGCCGATTTGTTGTGGCCTGCTTGCCGGAACCTATCGGGCGGATCAACTGGAATCGGGAGCGATACGGGAGCAGGTCCTGGCGATACGCGACCTGAAACGGGCGGACGACGTCTATATGATCAACTCGGTGCGCGGGTGGATTCGCTTAAACATTCACGAGCGGCACGATTCCTGATGAGCCTGTAGGAGGGGCTTTTGGATTGTTCCATGAATCAGGAGTACGAGTCCCAGACATTAGTTCGTGCAAGAAACCGATCACCGTGTAACCTTTGAAGGAGCAGCTGGTACTCCCTTTTGCTTTCGATTCCCGGACGAAACCCTGCAGAAACCTCATGATTCCTGATCCGGAAGAGTTTGATTCCTTCGAAGAGATGGCGGATACCACCGCGTTGCGCCTGGATCAGGCGGCATCCGGCCATGCATTTCGTCTTTATCGCAGCAGAAAGTTTCGCCGACTTGCGAATTTCGAAGCGCAGAGCCAGGTGGAACAGGATCGAATTTTCAATGAGCTCGTTGTCGCGTTCGTGGTCATGACGATGCTTCTGCTGGAAGCTCCGGATCTTCGCGTACCGGAAGAGTTCAAGGAGTACCTGGCGCTACTGCACAAAAGGATCCCGAAAGCCCATATTGACTGTCTTCGTGACCTGGGAGTTCAGGACGAGTATCTCAGCGATTGGGAAAAACTGATTGATCTGCGCTACCAGGAATATGCGAAGGACCGTCACGAAGTACGGGCGGCGGCCATGGAACTTCAATCGGCCGACAACGAAAACGAACTGGAACTGAGGGACCTGCAGAAGATTCAAATGCTGGTGCCGGTGCAGTCCACCGCCATTGGGTGCCACCACCATGTTTGCAAGGATGATACGGACGGTCACGACGATCTGTTCAAAATGACACTGGGGTCACTATCGGAATTCTATGTAAAAATCCGAGTCGGGCTGGAAGGCGGAAAAATCGGACCCCTGACGCGAGCCCGGGCAGTGGTCAAACACACGATTCGCCGGCTTCGGGAAAAGAAACGAAAGGACCGGCAATGAAGCAGCGCAGAGACCACGCCACCGACGAGCTTGCCCGGTGGAGCGAGTGATTTTGCACTACACTCCGTAGTGCAGAATCTTGTTCACCGCCGAACAAGTTCGGTGGGGTCCGGAACGTACTAACCACGTACTAAATAAGCACCGGCGGCTTTTCCGGCTCTTCCTCTTCTTCGTCGGGAGGAGGATCAGGCTTCCGTTCGAATTTTTCGCAGGTGTCGGTGGCTTCCACGTCCTTTTTGTGAAGGCTGCACCATTGCCGGAATGGGTTCACGATGTAGTTGTTGCAATAGCGGCAGAGGCAGGATGCCTCGTCATCCTCAAATATTTCGGGGCCCAGTACCCGGTCAGCTTCGGTAAAGACCTGCACCTTCTTCGAGGCGACAACAGGAAGGTCATCTTCGGCCTCGAACGCGTGCCCACAGGAAGAGCACTTGAGAGTTTCACCGGTTTTCTGAAAACCTTCGTAAACCGGCTCCCGAATCAGCAACGTATCCGCGTTGCATCCGGGGCAATGGATTTCACCTGTTGGCCGAGCAGACAATGTTGCCTCGCTTCAGATATTTTTGAAAACTTTGTCGCAATCCCTGTCGTACTTATTATCGTTGCGTTTGTCGAATCCTGAATAGCCGATCCGTGGCGCAGAATCGGGATTCCTGAATCACTTTCATGGAAGAACGACTCGCAAACTGGGGAAATTTTCCTGTTGTAGACGCAGAGATGCGTTCCTTCACGGGCGCGGGGGACGTCGCGACGGAAATTGCAAAGAGCGGACGGACCATCGTCCGCGGCATGGGCAGGAGCTATGGGGACGCATCGCTGGGCCCGCATGTGCTCTCGTGCCTGAAACTCAATAAGATCCTGGCATTCGACGAGGCGACGGGCATCGTAACCTGCCAGGCGGGTGTGACCCTGGCCGAGCTCCTGGATGTCTTTGTGCCACGGGGGTGGTTTTTGCCGGTTACGCCGGGCACCAAGTTCATCACGGTGGGCGGCGCCATCGCGGCCGATGTTCACGGGAAGAACCACCATCGTGACGGTTGCTTCAGCCGTCACGTACGCGGAATCGTGGTGGCGCAGGGCGACGGGGAAGTGGTTGAATGCTCGCCTCAGAAAGACGAGACACTTTTTATGATGACGTGCGGAGGCATGGGCCTGACCGGTGCAATTCTCGAGGCTACGATCGCTTTGCGCCCGGTACAATCGGTGTACGTGCGGGAGGAGATCCTCAAAGCGGAGAACCTGGACGACATCATGGGACACTTCGAGGCATCCCAGGACTGGACGTACACGGTGGCCTGGATCGATTGTCTTTCCCGAGGGGAAAACCTGGGAAGAAGCCTCCTGATGCGAGGCGAACACGCAACCCGGGATGAGCTGGAAACGCCGCAGCAGCGCGCCGCGCCGTTGAGCCTCCCCTCGCGAAAATCTCTTACCGTTCCGGTCACAGTGCCGGGATTTCTTCTAAACCGTCACACGGTGCGGACTTTCAATGCCCTGTACTACTGGAAGAATTCCAGAAATCCGACGAGTCATATCACGGACTACGACGCATTCTTTTACCCGCTCGACTTTGTGCACCAGTGGAACAGGATTTACGGTTCAAAAGGGTTCACACAATACCAGTTCGTCATCCCCCTGGAGAAGAGCCGGGAAGGGCTCCGGGAGATTCTCGGGCGTATCGGCGACAAGGGCTGGGGCAGTTTCCTCGCGGTACTGAAACTTTTCGGACGCCATGAAGAGCAACCCATGTCATTTCCGCTGGAAGGCTACACGCTTGCCCTCGATTTTCCCGTTCGCGACGGGCTTCTTCCATTTCTTGACGAGTTGGACGAATTGGTGGTTGGGTACGGGGGCCGCATTTACATGGCGAAGGACGCGAGAATGAGTCGAGACGCCTTCGCCCGCGGATATCCGAACGCAGACGCATTTAAAGACTATATCCGGGAGCGAAACCCGCGACGACCGTTCCGCTCCCGGCAATCCGATCGATTGGGGATTACCGAATGAGCAGTGTTTTAATTCTAGGCGCCCGTTCCGACATCGCGCAGGCAATCGCGCATCGATTCGGCCGGGAAGGATATGACTTAATCCTGGCGGCCCGGCGCGCGGATGAGTTGGAGCCGGCGGTGAAAGACCTCGAGATTCGCCACGGCGTCGGAGTGCGGGCGGTCGAGTTTGACGCGCTCGAATTCGCGGATCACGATCATTTCTTTGAAAAGATCGATCCGAAGCCGGACATCACGATCTGTGTATTCGGGGTGCTGGGCGACCAGGACATGGCCCGTGTCGACTTCTCGCTGGCACACCGAATCATCGACTCCAATTACACGGGCGCGGTTTCGATTCTCGGGATCGTCGCCAACGACTACGAAAAGAAGAAGGCGGGAACCATCATCGGCATCAGCTCGGTGGCAGGGGACCGGGGCCGCCAGAGTAATTACGTGTACGGAAGCGCCAAAGCGGGATTCACCGAGTTTCTGGCCGGGTTGAGAAATCGCCTCGCTCCTTCCGGAGTTCACGTCATGACGGTGAAGCCGGGATTCGTTGCGACTCGCATGACGGAAGGCATGAAATTACCGGGAGCGATTACCGCCCGGCCGGACCAGGTCGCGGAAAGCGTGTTCAAGGGATACAGGAAAGGGCGAAACACAATCTACACGCTTTGGATGTGGCGATACATCATGCTGATCATCCGGCACGTTCCGGAATTCGTGTTCAAGAAATTGTCGACGTGATGGCGGGAAGCGCGGTGCGGGGGACGCGATTTTTGAACAGAAGGTAAGAAAGAGAACGAAGAATAGGTTTGGGGTTCATCCGCTGCGAACCAGCACCGCTACTGCCTCGATGTGATTCGTGTGTGGAAACATGTCTACAGGCTGGACACGGCCGAGCTTGTACACACCATCTTCGCAGAGCACGGCCGCATCCCGGGCGAGGCTGGAGGGTTTACAGCTTACGTAGATAATTCTTGCCGGCCTGAGCCGAAGCAGCGTTTTGAGCGTTTTGGGATGCATGCCCGCGCGTGGCGGATCCGCAATCACCACGTCCGGGACAGCCAGACTCTCGTCCTTTCCCAGGTCCTTAAGGTCCATTCTTCGAAATTCACAATTGCCGACTTCGTTCAGCGCCGCATTCTCGGTCGCATTCTGTATCGCGCCATCATTGAGCTCGATTCCGCAAACCCGCTTGCAGTCGGCGGCAATGTGGAGCGAAATCGATCCGGTTCCACAGTACAGATCGAGAACGAAATTCTCCGGCTTCAACTCGGCGAGTTCCAGGATCGTGTCGTACAGGATGCCCGCCTGTTGGGTATTTGTCTGGAAAAACGAATTTGCGCCAATTTCGAAATCGTTGTCGCCGATGCGGTCACGAATGACGCTTTTCCCCATGACGAGAAATTCTTTGTCCCCGAAAGCCACCAGGTTTTTCCGGTTTGTAACATTGTTTACAAAGGAAGCCAGGGTTGCCCCGAGGGAACGGGAGAGTTCCTTCCCGAGGGCTTCCATCAGCGATTCGTCATGCCAGGACGTAACGAGATTCACCATGACTTCCCCGGTCGCTTCCCCCTGCCGAACGACAAGGTTCCGGAGAAAACCCTGGTGAGTCCGGGTGCTGTAAACGGAAAGCTCTCGATCCATGCAAAACGTCCTGACCACCTCGAGCACCCGATTCATGGCGGGGCTGCCAAGGTAGCAATAATCAATATCGATGGCCTTCGCGTATCGCAGAGGAGCGTGAAAGCCGAGGGCGAAATCAACCGGTTTCAGCAGCTCCTCCGGCTCCAGATCGATTTCTTCCGGAAGCAGGAATCGCTTGTCTGCAAACGAAAAATCGACTTTGTTGCGATATCCGAATTGCTGCTTTGCAGGCAACACGGATTGAACATCAGGGGAAGAGAAATTCCCGATATGCTCCAATACGTCGACGATCTGCTTTTGCTTGATACGAAGCTGTTCCTCATAGCGAATGTGTTGCCATTTGCAGCCGCCACAGACGCCGAAGTGGCTGCAGGTAGGACGAATCCGCTCAGGGGACGGAGAGATGACCTCGAGGAGTTTCGCCTCAAGAAATTGCTTCTTTATCTTGTAAACCTCGGCGGTAACCCTGTCGCCCACCGCCACCTGGCCACGGACGAACACCGCCACGCCTTCGTCGAGACGGCCGAAGCACTTCTCCGCCTCCCCGGCATCGATGATGTCCACCTCGACCTGCTGGCCCTTGGAATAGATCGATTGTAGCGGTTTCTGCTGCGTGGTTGTTGGCTCGGAGTTCATAGGACGGGGTACGGGGCTTTTGGGTTGTAGTTTACTCGAATGCCCGGTCTTGCGCTAAGTATATTTCAAAATACCCCAAATTTCAGAGCCACATCGTGGCACGGCGGCTCCGCCCCGTGTCCGGCCAAGGGTGGAGGAAGGTTTGAACAAGAAGGGAGTTGGCTCTTTTCCGGTGTTGAAGTTCTCTCCTCTTGCTCAGAAGCATCGTGGCACGGCGGCTCCGCCCCGTGTCCGGCCAAGGGTGGGGGAAGATTTGAACAAGGAGGGAGCAGGCTCTTTTCCGGTGTTGAAGTTCTCTCCTCTTGCTCAGAAGCATCGTGGCACGGCGGCTCCGCCCC
>Ga0315336_1007090_pt1 | contig 11001 bp, 12 predicted proteins | sample ASW5metaG_FD_204512 | JGI IMG/M metagenome (GOLD analysis project Ga0315336, IMG submission 204512) | Ammonia-oxidizing marine archaeal communities from Monterey Bay, California, United States - ASW #5 | ecosystem: Environmental > Aquatic > Marine > Intertidal zone | place: USA: California... | reverse complement strand
TCTTTTTTAGTTTCTGGAAAAAGTAGCCCCAGCACTATGCTACACCGTAGTAGCCATAATACCCGTTATTACATCAATTTTCTGGGTGGAATCCTATACAGAAAAAATAAAGTGGTGCTACTCAGCCTGTTATTCCATACGTTGTATAGAGCCATTGAAGGACGTGTTGATGACCGTTCTTCGCCGCAGAACGAAATGCAAAGTTATCTTCACTGCGCGCGTCTTCCGCTGTCAGCCCATACGTTGTGTGGAGCCATTCAAGGACTTGTAGATGACCGTTCTTCGCCGCATAACGAAATGCGTAGTTATTATTACTGCGCACGTCTTCCGCTGTTAGTCCATACGTTGTGTGGAGCCATTGTAGGACTTTCAGATGACCCTTCTCCGCCGCCCTACGAAATGCCCAGTTATTATTACTGCGTGCGTCTTTCGCTGTTAGTTGAAACGTTGTGTGTAGCCATTGTAGGACTTCTAGATGACCCTTATTTGCCACCCAATAGAGTGCACTAAGTAGCCATTCCAGTTCTGGTCTCAGTGGGAGTATCTCCTGTACAATTTTTAACTCTTCCAGTGAGTCTTCCGTTTCATCCTGCAAGTGTACAGGCCCCACCAGAGTGGCAATTAATCCCCTTACTGGGAATGGGATCTGCTGCTTGAATTCCATGCTGTTATACTATATCAGTAGTTCGATTCAGATTCGCTGTTATCAGGAAATACCATATTACTATATATCAACTGCATTTTTGCACATAATGGATGTAGTACCGGCCGAGGATAATTCCTTGTCTGCTCAACACAAAATTGGGGAGCGCCGTGCCTTTCTTAGTAATATAGCTATTGCCGAGTTGCAGGAGATCAATGCTTCCCATAAAAAACAGATCGAAGATAATGCAAAAGTACAAGACTGTAAACTTTTAGTACGTATTAGTGTTATTCTTGTATCAACCGTTGTTACGACCATGGTGGATAAGTCTATTGTTGATGTTATTTGGGGCATAACTATAGGCAGTATTATTGCGGTCATGCCTGACATCATATACCGCCTATGTGCGTGATCTTTGATTCGCTCGGCTCGATATAACTTCTTTTTACAATGCCTAGGGGCTATTATATTTCAAACGGCGAGTAGGAAAAACGTAGCTAATAAAGAAGGGTGTTCTTATCAAGCAAACGACTCATGCGATCGGCCCGAAAGGGTTTTTGATCAACATGCCTAAGTACCACATTTGTTATGTAGCAACTATTCCAATAATCGCGGCTTTGACGTTCTGCATATAAGAATTCAAGCATTTTAATCGTACCAGATACAGTAGTGATTTTAGCACAATTAAGATAGCTAGCGTTGAACCTCAATCTTTTTTCGCAGTCTCCACCCATTGTTTCCTAGGTCCGGTGTATTCAAGAACTAGTCGCTTCACCGGGTCAGGGAGCCTACCCTCCTCTTGCAAGGCTCTGTAAGCCATAGTGGTATACCACTGTGTACTACTGTGTACTACTCTTCAAATTATACTTGGAACCAGTAGTGCGAAAACAGCTGACGAGCTTTCCCAACACGCCTGAATTCGTATGAATTACTAACAAATAGATGTCGATTCAAACTGATATTGGGATTGATCAAATCAAGTATTCTGCGATAGAACTGCCAGTAGCAAATGTCTTCATATTCCATGTAATGATTGTTTAAAGCTTCAACAAGACCAACGTTCGAATGATTTCTGCAATAAAAGTAAAACCCATCATGGATGCGCCATATCACCTCTTTTTTCGCAGTCTCCGCCCATTGTTTCCTTGGCCCAGTGTATTCAAGAACTAGTCGCTTCACCGGGTCGGGAAGCCTATTCTCCTCTTGCAAGGCTCTGTACGCCATAGCGCTATAGTAGATCCTTTTCTATGTCCAAAAGAGTCAGCCCGGGCATGTGCGATTGGGTTCTACTTCTAAGGCAAAAAACAGCTTCTAGTGCGACATAATACAGCAATTGGCAACCATTAGCCCCACAATGCTATGACATCCGCAGCCTCACTAAACACTCCTGTTTCTTTGCGCGGGTTTTGTAGTTTGGCTAGATTTCCTGCGTCCGCTGCAGCTTTTCCAAGGGCTTGACCTGCTGCTTCGTTTGAGGCTATCATCCTCCCTAATAGCACAGATAGTGATGGATGTTTTCGCCGATATTCGGCTTGCTTAGCGGCTCGTGCTTTGGCGTCAATCCTAAACTGTGCTTGCGCCTTTTTGTCCGCCGCAACCCGCGCTGTCTGGTACTTGGCGTCCAATGCCGCACTGGCTGCATTAGCAAGTGCTGCTTGTTTTTGATGTTCTTGGACTTGTCCTGCGCGCTTGGCTAGGCGTGCTTTTTCGATCGCGTCCTGCCGCGCATCATAAAGTTGTCGCGCAGTTTGTGGGGTTCCCATGCCCTCTTTTTGGGAATTCTTGTTGAAATAGACCACAAGAATGAGAATGGTCGTTACTAGAAGTGCTGCGCATAGAGTTGACGAAATCATGCTTCGATGCGACTCTATTAGTGTATGTGAAAAAAAGAAAAGTGATACTACTCATGACGATGTGTTTAGCGGAGAGGTCGTGTTACTCGCACAGTTTTTGCAGCCCGCTGTGCATTCAGTTGTATCTGAAGGTTGTGGATAGTTTCTGCCATCCACTGATGCGGGATCAGATCGTAATCCGCCATGTCGATTCCTCCGCTGTCATAGATTTCTCGCACATGGCTCTCGCAGTTCGCAAATTGCGAATTCGGCGTCATTACCATCTCCAGCACTGGCCGCGAGATGTTCTTGGCCGTTGAAAGCATCTTCTGAAATTCTGCCAGTTGCGTTAACACTTTCCATTCAAAGTGGATTGGCATGATGTCCACTGCATTTTCCATTGTAATTGGAGATGGGAGTGTCATTCTTGCCGGGTGGAAGGTCTGTAGCCATTCTCTGACTTGTCCCGGAGTGTAGTTCTTTATTTCTATCGTGTCTCCTCCACTGTCCCGATAGGTTGCACTCATCATGTTCATCACCCATTTCTTCACCACGAAGTGGACTGTCCCATCTGATGTCTCCACCACGATTTCGAGGTTTTCGTCGTCCTCTCCATTGTAGATGGTGTCTTTCGTTTTCTGCTTCTTAGCGGGGGGTTGACTCATTGTGTTCGGGAAGTGTTTCTAGCCGGGGATATATGTCTCTGTATTGCCCCTTCAGTTTTGGCTTTCTCGAAAAAACTACCCAAGGTCAAATGCGAGTGGCTTAGGGCTTTCCTGGCAGCTGCTGGAGAATTGCTTGGAGCTGGTCTTTGTTTCTGATTAAAACTGCCTTTAACTCTCCTTCGCTTCCGGCCATCTGCTTTACTCGCTGAGGGTCTTTCTCTACTCTCTCGAGTTCCTTAAGGATTTGGCCGCAGGCGTCCATATCTGTTCCGGGTGGGGTGTCGCCTACTCCTTCGATAGGCTGTTTATCGAATAGCACATCTACTGATTTTTGCATCATGGGAGGGAGAACCAATGAGGATGGCTTGATTTCCCAACCGAGGGCGCTATATACCAAGGCCTCTTTTCTCTTCTTGTTTGGCATGTAGCAAGTGATGTTCTCCGGATGTTCTTTGTCGCTGTAGATCAGCATTGCTGTTTGGAGTAAGGCCTGGATTGCTGCGTCTCCTGCTGAGAATTGCTTTAAGGAGGCAAGGATCTCGGCGATTTTTGCCCTCGTTACGTGGTCGATATTCTCTGCTCCGAAGATGTTGAAGGTTATGTCCTGCTTCTGAATCTGATTGACTGTACCTCCGTGATTAATTACGTTGTTCTGCTGGATCTCCTGTTTGGATTCTGTGGGATTCTGATGTTCTTGAGGAATTAGCTGGCTAAGCATGGTGGCTTGCTTTTCAACAAGGTCAGCCAGCCGATCTACTTTCTCTTCCAGAATGGAATTCTGTTTCTGAAGGGTGTGGGCCATAAGTATCTCCATTCCTTCATCACTAGTCGCGATCTTGCAACTTTTGCGTATGTGTCGGTACATGTTTGTTTTCGACGCAAATTGCCGCCCACAATACCGGCAGGGATGTCCTTGTATTGGAAGATTGCCATCGTTGATAATGATAGGAGCACAGGGGGTTTTCCTATTTTGGTGAGCCTTGAGTCTACATGGCGCTGTAAATACCTTTTGGCAACTAGTACATGTTCTGTCTGCCATGCTGTTAAGATATGATCACTATCTGTATATTTAAGAATATCTGTTGTGTTTATTTGATCATTCTTGAGATCATAATGTGACAATCACAGTGCATAACACGCTTACAGATGTGATACCTGTATATATTCGGTTTCTCAAGTATGGTAATATACCCGTTTATATACACTATTATATATCTGTTAACCCCTATTCCTGTTTAAGATCATAATTTGACAAGGAAAAGGGGGGGAAAAATTCTGGAGATAAAATCAAGTCCGCTCAGAAATTTTTCGCTTTCTCAGATTCGTTTTTCTTAGCTCGGGTAAGGTTTTGGTGGTCCCTCAATTGTGGTTCTCTCTTTTTTAGTTTCTGGAAAAACATTCCTAGCGCCATGCTATAATGTAAGGCCCACAGTGCGAGTTATTAATCTAATTAATACTTCTAACTAGAGACTTTATTGCCCGTCATAGTCTATGAAAAAATAGTGACACCTCTCAGCCAGTTATTCCATGCGCTGTGTGTAGCCATTGAAGGACGTGTTGATAACCGTTCTCCACTGCATAGTGAAATGCCCGATTATTTACTCTACGCGCTTCTTTTACTGTTAATTGAAACGTTGCATGTAGCCATTGTAGGACGTGTAGATGTCCATATTCCGCCGCACAATGAAATGCCAAGTTATTATCACTACGTGCATCGTTCACCGTTAGTTGAAATGTTGTGTGGAGCCATTGTAGGACGTGTAGATGACCATTCTCCGCCGCATATTGAAGTGCAAAGTTATCATCACTGCGCGCGTCTTCCGCTGTTAGATGGAACGTTGCATGTAGCCATTGTAGGACTTCCAGACGACCATTCTCCGCTGCCCAACGAAATGCCCTGTTATCACCACTACACGCGTCTTCCTGTGTTAGTTGAAACGTTGTGTGGAGCCATTGAAGGACGTGTTGATGACCCTTCTCCGCCGCACCTTGGAATGCATAGTTATCTGCGCAGCGTGCGTCTTCCACCGTTAGTTGAAATGTTGTGTGTAGCCATTGAAGTACATGTAGATGACCATTCTTCGCCGCCCAATGAAATGCACAACGTACATGTAGACGACCAATCATCGCCACCCAACGATTGTCACTGCGCGCGTCTTTCGCAGTTAGATGAAACGTGGTATGTAGCCATTGAAGGACTTTCAGATAACCGTTCTGCGCCGCATAACGAAATGCACAGTTATTACTGCTGTGTGCGTCTTCCACAGTTAGTTGATACGTTGTGTGTAGCCATTGTAGGGCGTGTAGATGACCATTCTTCGCCGCACGATGTAATGCGCTGCGTAGCCATTTCTGTCCTGGTCTTAGTGGTAGCAACTCCTGCACCGTTTTTAACTCTTCCAGTGAGTCATCCGTTGCGACCTGCAATTTTGCTGGCCCTGCCAGAAAGGCGATTATTTCTCTTATCGGGGATGGGATCTGCTGCTTGAATTCCATGCTGCTTAGATTCCGTGCTGCTTAGATTCCGTGCTGCTTAGGTTCTGCGCGGGGTTATCATAACAATACTTTGATTCAATTATGAAAAAGAAGGTCCAAATCTATGTTCCGAACCGCGCTTCATTGATGGCTTCTAACATCTTGGAGTCTACGAAAGTTACCCTTTCAAGAGCATCACTAGCCCATAGCCAGTTATCTCCAACCACAGTTAACTCAGGCAAATTATAGTTTGTCTCTTTGAGATTATCGCAGTTAGCAAGCCAGTATGCCCCAACAGAAATTAGTAAAGGCAACGTGATGGTTATCTCTTCAAGTGTCGCGCAGCTTCTTAGCCAATTCCCTTTAACAGAAGTTAGTGACGGCAATGCGAAAGATACTTTTTTGAGTGCAGCGCAACAACGTTGCCAATTCGCTCCAACAGAAGTCAGTGACGGCAACGTGAAAGATACTTCAGTGAGCGCTCTGCAACCCTCCAGCCAGCCCCGCCCAACAGAAGTTAGTGACGGCAATGCGAAAGATACTTCAGTAAGTGCTCCACAGCCTGCCAGCCAACATTCCTGGACAGAAGTTAATTGAGGAGCAGTGATAGATATTTGTTTGAGCGCTGTACAGCCTGCCAGCCAACAATCCCCAACAGAAGTTAGTGAAGGCATCACAAGCGTTACTGAACAGAGAGTATTACAGCTAGCGAGGAAGTCATCACTGATGGTCGTAATATCAGTACCTGCGACAATAAACACATGCTCCAACTTGTTTTTCGCAATATAGATGGTAATGTCTTGGAAGTGTTCTAAGACAATAAGTTGTTTCGTATCCTCGATTGTGTCACCCGGATTATGGAAAGTTAGTTGTGCGGGCTCGCCGCGCCATCGCCGGTGGGTGTCAAGGACAGTTTGTGCCTCCGGAGAGGAAGTGCCGCACGACAGTTTCAAGAATTGGTCAAACTCAAGGAACTGGTAGCTCAGCAAAGAAAGTGGTGTCGGGAGTGGAGTACTAATGGTGCATCTTTTTTGATGCACTTTCCAATCACGCTTCTGACATGAGCGACTACAATAATGTGCAGATTGACACCTAGAACAGCGTTGAGCAGTAGGCGCGCCACAGATACATGTCATGGTAGATATACTTCTACACAGGGTACTAACCTAATAAATAGTTCAAATGTATCACTTATATATGCTGGATTTAGGCATGTATTGAGCATTATTCCGCACCCTGTAATGTAGGGTAATCCAATTTGCCCTGAGTTTATTAGATAGTTTGGACTAAGGGTTTGCGAATGTTCACTTCAGATGCTAAAAACCAGTCTAGCCGCAATATTTAATCCAAGTTTTAACCCCGGGGTAGAATAGTGCAATGTCCGGCAATTGTATTGCTTGCCATGTTAAGCTTCTGCTGCCAGATAGATACTGTGTCGGGTGCAAAACTATAACCCAATTCTTGATCCCTTTGTGCTATAGAGTGCAATCAAAGCGGCAATGCATTAACTGCAATGGTGTTCTCCTTCCTAACGAACATAATCTACATTTTGATTGCTGGGTGGAACTTGCGCTTATAGATGCAGTCAGCATAGGTTACGGTGTGGGTTAAAAACTGATGCTGAAATAGAATAGGTCTGTGAGCATGGATAAACATCTACTGATTGCATGTCTTACGGCTCTAGTTCTTCTGATTGTGTATTTCGCTGCGGTGGCGCGACGTTCTACGGCCCAGTGCACTACGCGTGTCGTTGGAGATGCCATGATAGTAGTGGGTATGAGTGGCGCCATACTATGTATGGGCATGGCTTTGGTTGGAGTATCCCTAACAAGAGCTGCAAATACGAAACGATACAAAGGAGGCGACAGTAATGCATTGATTGAGCGAGAGTACCTCTCGTGGAAGGCCACACGCTTCTTGATGCGCTCTATTTGCCGTCCAGGAAGTTCAAAAAAGTGCAGACTCATGCTTGAAGGATGGATCACTCGATACATTGATCCTGATGACCTGGGAAAAGATATTGGAGTTCTCCTCGGCCCAATGCAGAATATTCCTGCACTTAAGACAAAGCTGCGGAAAGAGTCTCCAGCATTACTAGGTCCTGTCGTAGAGGATATCAACAAACTTAAATCTCTGGTGGGTAAGAAAAGTAAAGACTGGGAACTCATTGGGTATACTAAAGAGGATCGATCTATCACTGAAACAGACGATGCGCTGTCATATGGCGAATATCGACTTAATGCCACCGATCGGATCCGCGAACTTATTGCCATTGGCGGCGCTGCTGCAGTGTTGCGAATGTCTCTCAGGTATGCATCAATTCTTGCCAGTTCTCACCACTGGGCTATTCCGAAAGGTGTGTTCGGTGCGCTGTGGGAGCTTGGAGTTCGCAACGAGGCATTTGCGTCGCCGTTTAACTCTCTGGCATTGGGCAAACCCGATTCGAGTTATTATACTATGTTCGGGGATGTAGATGCCCCGTTCGGAAGCAAAGGAGACTGGCTTAAAGCGCCATTGGACTCCTTGATCGAATCACCTGGTGGCTGGGAGATAAACCCTCCATTTCTTTATCAGCTGCTATTTGATGCCGCTGAACGTGCCACTGCTTTGGCGGAAGCCGGTCGAGATGTCTTCTATATTACGCGCCGAGTCGAAGGTAGCGACAGTCCATACGCTGTATTGGAAAACGCGGCCAAGGCATCAATCATTCTGTACTCTAACCAGCACGCGTATGAAGTACATGGGCCGACTGGGTATCAACTCCGGCGACCTTCCTTTGATAGCCATTTGCTGTACGCAGGACCTTTATCAAAGGAAGATGCAATGAAAGCACTTCTTCAAGTTAAAGCTGCATGGCCGCGGGCAAAAAAGCCATACGCGCCAAAACCACGTAGCTAAGCTGAGATAGGCGCATGTAATCTGTTATGAAATACGCCCGTACCACCTCCGCGCTTGAGTGGGTTCATGAACTTTTTCAATGCTTTTCCCCCACCAAGGCCAAGAAATGCAACAACAATTGCTACAATTCCGACAACGATCGCTACAATCCACGCGAACATCCCTTCTTGCTTCGATTTCGCTATCTGCTTAGCTGCTTGCTTAAGTGCAGTTACTGCGTTTGACACTTGGTTCGACGATTGCACCGCTTCTGCGAAGTTTTTTGCATACGCGTTGTAATCCACAAAGCTGACATTTACTTCGCACCCGGTAAGGTCAACAATTTGCGACTGAGATGCCGCTGGTGCGACCATTTGGGCAACAGTGTTATTTACTGCGACAGCTACATTCATGCTGAGATTCATGATATTTTTCGAATCTGTGCTACCAGGGTTCAGCGTCATTGCCTGTGACACTGCTTCAGCCATTTGACTTGCAACCTGCTCGACTTGAGTTTTTGCTTCGGCGGATTGAACTGCTTTCTGGGCACATGAAGTGCTTATCGTGGCAGCGGATGCAAAGTTAATATGGCTAATGTTAATATTGCTGTGTGGGCAGTTGCCTACAACTCGAAGCAACTGTTCTTGTGTTGTTGTTGGTACGCATTTTTGCGATGTAGAGTTTGAGACGTCTACCATCGTGGAAACGTTGTTATCAATAATATTTGACGCACTGACATTTCCCATGGTCGTCACAATTGCTATCGCACTATATATAGTGTACTAACTTTCGCGCAGCTATGAGCAAGGTTGTATGTATGAATGATAACAAAAAGCATCGCCGGTGGGGGCGACTTAATCCCAAAAAGTACAGCGAGGTGATGTATCATCACAATACTTCAAACTGGGCATGCCCTGGCGGCAAAAGCCTTAAATGTCCAAGCCCACATAGTCATTGGGAGAGCGAATCAGCGTCGAAAAGTGGATGTCCTGGTTATTGTTTCGGTGATTTTATTGGTACCTGTCAGCCTCGGCGTACAGTTAAATGCTACCGCGACGCATCTACTTATAAAAAGGACGCAGCTACACTTCTCAAATGCTGTGTGGATCCAAGTCCTAAGACGCAAATCGAATGCGCACCTGGTTACTGTCCAGCAAGTGACAAATGTGACGGAATTGCCAAGTCGTCATGCAGTGCAACGTTTGTTGACGCAGATGTGTGCAAACCTTGGTGCGCAGCTAATCCTGGCAAATGTGACCAGGCGGCTACAAAATACTGCGCTAAAGCTGCAAAGGGCGATCCCTTCTGTGCATGTATCAATTCCCCTGCGGGGGTTGCGGGTGCAAGTGGCGATGCGCTTGCGTCGTGCTTTGACGGTGCTTGTATCGCGCGCGGATACAAGATGAAGACGATGATCCCTCCACTACAACCTGCATGCCCTTCGATCTGCCAACAGGCAGTTAATTGTTACCAACAAGAGCAGGGTAGTTGTGCAATTGACCAGAACACTTTCTCGCTCACATGTGGAGGGTCGCTGCCTCCAGATTCGACGCCTGCGGATGGCAAGCCTGCGGATGGCAAGCCTGCGGATGGCAAGCCTGCAGACAAGGGTTGTCCTTTGTGGGCGCAATACGATCCCACAGCAGAAACGTGCAAAACGCGAATTCTCTTTATAGTACTTGCATTTATAGTGCTTATTATGGTCGCACTTGGTGTAATGACTCTTCTGAAAAAAGAGCCCCTCGACACCAGCCGCGCCAAAGCCACGTAGTTAAACCGCGCCAGGTCCGATGTTATTCGTTTTACCATATTTGAATAAACATCCCACACTGCTTATATCCACGACGTTATCGTTACCATGGTAGTGTCTGTCGGCTTTATTGTTACTGCATGTTTCGCGCTACTGTCGGTCACAGTCTCGGCTTTGTCTGTTTACCTCTTCCGTAGTCCCTGATTTAGCGATCCCCGATTTCTGGTCCGGAAAATCGCTGGACCAGGTAGTCTCGAAACTCATGTGGTGGCGTCGATTATATTCGAAATTATATATGCCGATGTGCGAATTCAGATTCTGGACCGCAACTTTTTGTTCCAACCGGGCGAATCAAAAAATTGCTGGACCAGCCAGTCTCTGAACTCGCACGATGGTACCACGCAAAATCAAAATTGTAGTTTCATGATTATAGACCAGGTGAACAATGGCCACTAAGCACTTATTCTCCAAATTAGTATACCCACGACATATCGCCTTCTCGAAGTGCATTCAGGAACGATGGAAGGTCCCGCAGGATTTCTTCCATCTCTTCATGCAGAGGCTTGGCCAACTCTCTTCCGGCGGAAGTCTTAATGAATTCTGGATATAGACGAAGCAACTTTTCATCTGCGTGAGCAACGACTGCGTCAATCAGGTCACTTTCTTCCACTTTTTGCTCAGCGCGCTCAGCAACATAATGGGCACACCTTGCGATGCCGATCTTCCCAATGGCCTGTATCTTATCCGCGTCTGAAACAA
>Ga0315336_1007089_pt1 | contig 11002 bp, 10 predicted proteins | sample ASW5metaG_FD_204512 | JGI IMG/M metagenome (GOLD analysis project Ga0315336, IMG submission 204512) | Ammonia-oxidizing marine archaeal communities from Monterey Bay, California, United States - ASW #5 | ecosystem: Environmental > Aquatic > Marine > Intertidal zone | place: USA: California... | reverse complement strand
GCAGCCTACTTGTCACAAAACCTGAAATCCCTGGCGGTCAACGGAACGCTGGTATTAATAGGTGTTATGGGCGGGGCCAAAGCAGAAGTGAACCTGGCCCAGCTTATGGTACGAAGGCAGAAGGTTGCAGGATCGGTACTCCGCCCGCGGTCGGTTAAGGAAAAAGGGCAAATCATCGCGGCATTTGCCCATGAAGTCTTGACCCTGCTGAGCCGTCGGGAGGTCGTCCCATTGGTAGACCGGATCTTTCCACTGGAGGACGTCTGCGCAGCGCATCAGTTGATGGAGTCATCCGGCCACTTTGGCAAGATTGTGCTCCAGGTGAATCCCTCGGCAAGCGTCCATTGATTAGCAGGGTTATCCGGTAGGCAACGTCACCAAACGCGGAATTAACCATGTATCTTTTCGAATACCAGGCCAAAGCTTTGATGCGCGAGTGGGGTATTCCGGTGCTCGAAGGTATGGTAGCGACCTCGGAACGGCGCGCACTGGACGTAGCGCGGGAACTGGGTGAGGGGCCTTGGGTCGTCAAGGCTCAGATTCATGCGGGCGGCCGCGCGCAGGGCCGCGTGGACAGTGCTGATGACCTATCCGGCGTCGAATTTACCGACACCGTGCTGGATGTTGGCCGTACCGCCGGGCGGATGCTGGGAGCGCGGCTCGCCACGCCCCAGACCATGGGACACGGTGAGACGGTAAACGCAGTTTATATCGAGCCTGAGGTCAAGTCCTTAGCCCAGCTTTTTGTCGCCTTTCTTGTTGATGGTGAGAGTGCTGAACCGGTATGTCTCGCAAGCGTTCGGGGCGGCACCCAGGTGGAGCGCGACGTCTTTGACCATCCGCACAGTCTGATACGGATGAAACTGGGTTCCGGTAGCGAGATTTCCCCGGCGGTTGGCCTGGAAATTGCGTCGCAACTCGGATTAAGAATATCCGTGAGGGATGCCTTTGCGCGGCTGATTCAGCAGTTGCACGCACTCTTCATGGCGTACGATCTGTCGCTCATCGAGGTCAATCCGCTGGCAATCCGAGAAAACGACACACTCGTGGCGCTGGATGCCCGACTGACGGTTGATGATAACGCCTTGTTCCGCCAGCCCGGTATGGCGGCACTGGCCTCTCGCACGGATGTCTCACAGGCGGAGGAACTGGCGGCCCGGTACGGGTTTAACTTCATTCAGCTCGATGGCGATATCGGTACTTTTTCAAGCGGTGCGGGACTTGCCATGGCGACCCTGGATGCGCTTGCACATCTCGATGGACGCCCGGCTAATTTTCTGGACGTACCGCCGGTACTCGAGGTCAGCCGGGTTAAAGAGGCATTCCTTCTGGTGCTGTCAAATCCAGAGCTGCGATGCCTGCTTGTCAATGTCTTTGGTGCGGGGATCATGCGCTGCGACACGATTGCGGACGGCTTGCTGCTGGCTCACCTGGAACAGCCAGTGAAAGTACCGCTGGTGATGCGATTGGCCGGGACAAACGCACCGCTGGCCGTCTCTAGGCTCGAACGCTCAGGCCTGTCGATCCAGTTTGTCTCGGATCTTGAGTCCGCAGCAAAGACGGCCGTTGAGCACGCGCACCGCCCCGCACTTACACCGAAGCCACAATCAATTACGGACCGCCTTTCGAGTTGGTTTTCCAGAACCCGGACAGGGTCGGGGCCATGAGCATTCTCGTTGATCCCTCGACTCGGGTGATTTGCCAGGGCATCACAGGCCGCCAGGGAACCTTTCACAGCGAGCGGGCCCTTTCAAGCGGGACCCCGATCGTCGGCGGTGTCCGCAGGGGAAAGGGCGGTGCGACGCATCTTGGGGTTCCGGTTTTCGATACTGTGGCGCAGGCTATGGAGGAGACCCAAGCGAACGCGAGTGTGATCTTCGTACCGCCCGCCAACGCAGCCGAGGCCATTATCGAGGCTGTGGATGCGCGGATCGCTCTTGTGGTGTGTGTGACCGAGCGGATACCGGTCCTGGATATGGTTCGAGTAAGGGCCCATATGACCGGGTCCAGAACTATTCTTGTCGGACCAAATTCTCCTGGAATCGCGGTTCCTGGCCTTGGCACGCTTGGCATCATGCCGCAGGGTATTTTCCTGCCCGGAACCATCGGTATCGTCTCGCGCTCCAGCACGCTGACCTACGAAGCGGTAGATCAGACCACCCGTAGTGGGCTAGGACAGTCTTCGTGCGTCGGGATCGGTGCCGACCCGGTTGGGGGCATATCTGCGTCGCAGTGCCTGAATCTTTTCATGGAAGACCAGCAGACCAAAGGGATTGTTCTGATTGGTGAGGTGGGCGGGACCGCGGAAGAAAAAGCGGCAGAGTTTTTGGCCACCGTCGTCAATCCCAAACCGGTGGTTGCCTACATTGCAGGGCAAACGGTTCCGGAAGGGCGGCGGATGGGGCATGCAGGCACCATCATTCACTACGGGATGGGGACCGCACGCTCCAAGATCGATGCCTTGCGCGAGGTCGGCGTGAAGGTTGTATTCTCACCGGTTGAGATCGGCTTAGCCATGGCAGAGTGTCTCCGTCAGGCCGGCCCGGACTCGCCGCAAGGGCAGGACAAGTCCTGATGACGATCGCGGTCAAGCCGATCCGCTCGGTATCGAGCCTCAAAGACCAGGTCTATCACAGCCTGCGCGATGCCGTTGCGGGTATGGATATTTATTCCGGTGATGAGCCTCCGCGGCTCGATGAGAGGAAACTAGCAGACAGCCTGGGGGTCAGTCGTACTCCTGTCCGGGAAGCGATCTCGCGGCTGGAGCAGGCCGGTCTGGTCATGAACATTCCCCGGCGGGGCACCTTTGTGGTTCGAAAGACCAAAGAAGAAATTCTCGAGATCATTTTTGCCTGGGCATCAATTGAGAGTATGGCAGCGAGACTGGCCACGCTCAGGGCAAGTGATCGGGAGATTGCGGGTCTTTGGGAGATTCTGGGGCAGGGAGGCAACACCGCTGAACCTGCGCCCATCGATGAATACTCCAGAACCAACATCCGGTTCCATCAGGCCATTGTGTCACTGGCGCACAGTCCGCTACTCACTGATCTTGCGGACAGCCTGTTTATTCATATGCGTGCCATTCGCTCACGCACGATACAGGACGACGATCGCGCACAGCGATCCATCATTGACCACGCCAGAATTATTGAGGCCATTGAGCAGCGCAAGACCGAGGCGGCGGAAGCCCTGGTTCGAGAGCATGCCTTACACCTCGCTGATCACGTGGAAAAAAACGTCAGTTATCTCACCTGACGGTGGATGCCCCAGTAAACATCAACATTCGTAAATGTAGAGAGCACCAAATTCATCATTTGACACAAATCGGAGACCCTGTTTATGAAAGCGCTTGAAGGTGTGCGGATCCTTGATATGACCCATGTTCAGTCGGGTCCAACCTGTACCCAGTTGCTCGCCTGGTTCGGGGCGGATGTGATCAAGGTCGAGCGGCCGGGCGTGGGTGACGCGACGCGCGGCCAACTGCGCGATGTTCCCGACGCTGACAGCCTCTATTTCACCATGCTGAACCACAACAAGCGCAGCCTGACGCTGAACACCAAGGACGAGAAAGGTAAGCAGGTATTTACACGGCTGATTGAGACTTGTGATGTGATGGTCGAAAACTTTGCCCCCGGCGCACTTGACCGGATGGGTTTCTCCTGGGAGAGCATTCAGGAGATCAACCCAAGAATGATTTATGCCTCGGTCAAGGGGTTTGGGCCGGGCCCCTATTCTGAATGCAAGGTGTACGAGAACGTCGCGCAGTGTGCCGGCGGTGCTGCCTCGACCACGGGATTTGTTGACGGTCTGCCGTTGGTCACGGGCGCGCAGATAGGGGATTCCGGTACCGGTCTGCATTTGGCGCTTGGTATTGTGACTGCCCTTTATCAACGAGAGCATTCGGGCCGGGGGCAACGGGTGTTGGCAGCAATGCAGGACGGGGTGTTGAATCTGTGTCGGGTCAAGCTGCGCGATCAGCAGCGCCTCGCCCATGGACCCTTAAAGGAGTACTCACAATACGGCGAAGGCATCCCGTTTGCGCAAGCGACACCGCGCGCCGGAAACGATTCGGGTGGTGGCCAGCCGGGCAGAATCTTGAAGTGCAAGGGTTGGGAGAGCGATGCGAATGCCTATACCTATTTCATCACCCAGGCTGCGGTCTGGGAAAAGATCTGCGATATCATCGGTCGTCCCGAGTGGAGGGAAGATCCGGATTTCGCAACGCCTCCGGCGCGGCTTCCCCGCCTGAATGAGGTATTTGAGGCCATCGAGCAATGGACCATGACCAAAACCAAGTATGAGGTCATGCAAATATGCAACCCGCTGGATATCCCGGTGGGTCCGATCCTGTCGATGCAGGAGCTAAGCGAGGAACCCTCACTGCGTGAGACCGGTACCATCGTCGAGGTGGAGCATCCCACGCGCGGCAAGTATCTTACTGTTGGCAACCCGGTCAAGTTATCCGATTCACCCAGTGAGGTCAGCCGCTCTCCGCTGCTCGGAGAGCATACGGGTCAAATACTTCAGGAGGTCCTGGGATACAGTGCGGAGGAGGTCTCAGAACTGCGCGAAGCGGGAGCCGTAGGGCAGGAGGACTGTACGTCCTGATCCCCTCCCGGAGCACCGCGTCGGTCAGTGCAGTAGTGTGCTTTTCGTCAGGCTGACCGTACCTTGGGTTTTCTGCCCGTGTATCTGGCGTATCTGCAGAGTCAGGTAGTGCAACTCGTCAGCGAACCAGTAAAACAGTTCACGGGAGCTATTTCGGTCGATAAAGAACCGCGTCGACGAGATCGCCTTCGAGGCGATGTTCAGTGTCTCGTCTTCTTCCTCGATAAAACGGTAGGTGCGGACCCGGTGGCCTTCGTGCACTGTTAATGCAAAGTCCCGAGTACCGTCATTAAGTATCAGGCGACCCGCCAGTTCGAAGCTCAACGGATCCTGCATGTTGGGTTCTAGTGGAAAACTGCGTGTTTCGCCTTTGGCGTAACCCTGGCTGATTCCTGAATCCCAGTCGAATTCAATTCGGATATCGCGCTTGGGATTCTTTTTTTCTTCACCGATAGAATACAGCATGGGACGAACTACCCCGTCGTGTAGCGTAAAACGGGATATCTCGTAGACAGGGCCATAGCCAGAAAGCCGGGCGAGACCCTTGAGTCGGGTTGTCGAGCGCAGGATATACTCATGACCGTTCTTTTCCAGTGAGACCGTGCGGCTGGCACGGAATCCCGAATAATCAACCGAATATTCTGTCCGGAATGGCTCTAGTGTTGTGTTGGCAGCAGCATTGCCATGCGGGAAAGAGAGAAGCGTCAACAGGACAAGCCCGATACCCAGCCTACAGGGCAGCATCGCCAAGCGTGCGACGGATTGAGGTGCCAATTGCATTCGACTTTTGTCAGTAAATCCAGAACGACATTCGATGTATCTGCCGTGAGTCTGGTTGGTTACCTGCAGACAAAAACCCGGCAGAAAGCGTGAACGTGCGTGTCCTTATCTACAATATACACAAAGGGGTTGGGGGGGTCGACCGCCGCTATGATCTGTCACGCATTGTCGAGGTGATGGGTCATTACCAGCCGGACATCACGTTGCTTCAGGAAGTGGCGCGATACAGCCGAACTTCGACCGCGGCCTTGCAGGCCGATGTCCTGGGCGAAGCGCTGGGCTTGGCCCATCGCGTATGGATACCCAATGTTCGGGTTGGACACTCGCGCGGGTACGGAAATGCAATCCTGAGCCGCTGGCCGATAACGGATTCGCACAACATCAACTTGACTATCGGCCCGAAAAAGCGTCGTAGCGCGCTGTATGGCAGGGTGCGCGTCCCGTTGACCGAAACTCATACTGAAAGGACGCACAGCCGTACGGTTCACCTTTTTAATCTGCACCTGGGTCTGTCAGGGATTGAACGGCGAATGCAACTTAACAAACTACTCACCCACGAGGGTCTCAGCCGCATTGCACCGACAACACCTGTTGTGGTCGCGGGGGACTTGAACGATGTGTGGGGCACCCTTGGCCGACAGATCATGCGTCCCGCGGGATTCCGGGGAACGCGCCGAAAAGCCCGGACATTCCCCGCGTACGCGCCGGTACGGTCTCTGGACAGCCTGTATGTGCGCGGTGAGATTACCATCGACAGCCTGACCCCCTCGCGACTGGCGATGGCACGTCAGGCCTCAGACCATTTGCCGCTGGTTGCAGATCTTAATCTCTTCTAAGGACGCGCACCTCGCGCCTGTGTTGTGCAAATAAAAAAGCGGGGCTTCAAGCCCCGCTTTTGAATCCCCGGAGGGGGTAAAGCTAGTGCCGCCTTTATTTAGTGGCGTCCAGAGCCTGGTCAATGTCAGCGATGATGTCATCAATATGTTCGATGCCAATCGACAGTCGGACCAGGTCATCCGTCACACCAGAACTTGCGAGCTCCTCAGGAGCAAGCTGGCGATGGGTCGTACTTGCGGGATGGCAGGCAAGTGATTTGGCATCCCCGATGTTGACGAGCCGGGTCAGAAGCTGTAGCGCATCGATGAACTTGGGTGCGGCCTCAGCTCCACCCTTGACCCCAAAACTCATTACGCCTGACGCCCGTCCACCCATGTACTTGTCAAGCAGAGCCTTGTGCGGGCTGTCATCCAGTCCTGCGTAACGTACCCACTCGATTTGGGGATGATCTTTGAGATGCTTGGCTACTGCCAGAGTGTTCTCGCAGATCCGATCCATTCGAAGTGCCAGTGTCTCTATCCCCTGAAGGATCAAAAAGGAATTCATGGGAGTCTGACATGCGCCCATATTTCGAAGGGGAACGACACGCGCACGAATGATGTAGGGTGGTAGTCCGGTCTCGGTAAACACCACGCCGTGGTAGGAGACATCGGGCTCGTTGAGCCGGTTAAAGCGCTCCTTGTTCGCCACCCAGTCGAACTTGTTGGCGTCAACAATAATGCCTCCGACAATGGTGCCGTGCCCGGACATGTATTTGGTAAGTGAGTGCACCACGATGTCACAGCCGTGCTCAAAGGGTCGGCAGAGGTAGGGGGTCGGAACAGTGTTGTCGACGATGACAGGGACACCGTGTGCGTGTGCAATGTCGGAGACCTTTTCAAGATCGACTACGTTTCCGGCTGGGTTTCCAATGGATTCGCAGTAGACCGCTTTAGTTTTACCGTCGATTAACGCCGCCATTGCGTCTAGGTTCTCCGGATCCGCAAACCGAGGTTCAATTCCAAACTGCGGGAAGGTGTGAGCAAATAGGTTATAGGTGCCGCCATAAAGCGTCGACATACAGATGAAGTTATCGCCGGCCTCGGCAATGGTCATCAAGGAATAGGTAGTAGCGGCCTGTCCAGAAGACAGGGCGAGCGCAGCGACGCCTCCTTCCATGTCAGCAACACGCTGTTCCAGCACATCGTTAGTCGGATTCATGATCCGTGTATAGATGTTGCCCAGTTCTGCAAGGTTAAAGAGATTCGCGCCATGCTCTGTATCACGAAACGCATAAGATGTAGTTTGGTAAATTGGGACGGCCACCGCGTTTGTGGTGGGGTCCGGGGTGTAGCCTGAATGAACCGCTTTGGTTTCAATTTTCATGTATCCTCCCGTTGTGCGTTGATGGCCGATGAAGCAAATGCCCCGGCGCGTTCCAGAGAGTCAAACCGCATACATCCGGGATGGTGTGTGTAAACAAACCCGTTGAAATGTGCCTGACAAAAGACACCATACAAATGTCTTGGGATTCGCGCAAGTGCCCGGCAATGGGCCTTGGCCCAACTACATAAACTGATGTGACCAGCAACTCATGATCTCGTTGATGCACGACGGCCAGTGGCTGCTTTTTGCAGTGATTCTGGTCGCGCTCGTGATCTCGCTTTCGTTCCATGAGTTCGGTCACGCGTTCGTAGCTTTACGCTTTGGCGACGATACAGCACGGCGGGCAGGCCGTCTCACGGTCAACCCAATGGCGCACATCGACCCCCTCGGGCTCCTGATGGTGGTGTTCGTAGGGTTCGGATATGCAAAACCGGTCCCGACTGATCCCCGGTTGTTCAATTCCCGCTATGCCGAGCTGCTGGTCGCGGCCGCGGGCCCGGCGATGAACCTCGTGCTGGCGGTTGTCAGTGTCAACGCCTACCTGCTGGCGCTCAAGTGGGGCTGGGTTGCATTGGGGGACCTCGGGCCGAGGCTGTTTTTCATTTACCTCGCCCAGATCAACCTGCTGTTGATGATTTTCAACCTGTTGCCGGTAGGCGCCCTCGACGGACACTACATCCTACCGTATTTGTTGCCCCGCAGATGGTCTCAGGCTTACCGCTACTACAATACCCGCTATGGTAACTTCGCCCTGCTTGGCCTTGTGGGATTGGCCATTATGGGGATTCCGATCTTCTCGAAAATCATCGGGCTGAGTGCCGGTCTGCTGCAATGGATCGCTTTTGTCTAACTCACGACACAGGGTTTGGTCATGCATGGGTCAGAAGATGAAACTAAGAAAGCGGTATCGCTTGAGGACGAGTCGTCGGCAGCGCTGCTGGAGCGTGCCTATGGGCTCGACACCCCCGGCGAGGCGCGCGAGTTATATCGGGACTGGGCGAGCACCTATGACGACCATCTTGAAAAGGGGCTTCGTTACCTGGCTCCCCATCGGCTTGCCCGGATCCTGGCCGGAGTGGTTCCGGATCCAAGCGCGCTGATCCTGGATATCGGCTGTGGTACAGGGCTGGTTGCGGATTACCTTTCGGGTCATGGATTCATGGCAATGGACGGGCTCGATTTTTCCCCAGAGATGCTCTCGGTCGCTGCAAAAAAATCGATATACTGCACCTTGATCGAGGCGGACCTCGAAAAGCCGCTGGATATTGCGGACGAGGCCTATGACGCGGCAATCTGCTGCGGTACGTTTACGCACGGACACGTCGGCCCACGGGCGTTGTGGGAAATCTGCCGGATTCTCAAGTCCGGCACACCATTCGTCTGTACGATACATGGACACCTCTGGCACGATGCCGGTTTTGCCGACGAGATTGCCAAACTTGAAGCACAAGACATGGCGGTGCTCGAACAGGTCAGCGATGAACCGTATTTCGACGGGGCGCCAGCTGACGGCAAGTTCTGCATTCTGCGAAGGCGCTGATGGCCGCCGACACGGTGGGTCATTGGATGATAAGCCAGATGCTACAATCTGTTGCTGCCGGAGACAGCACCCGGTACGCACCAGTATGGCGGCGGCAGTCGGCCTCCCCGGTGGCGAGAGGTTGTGAACCCGGTCAGGTCCGGAAGGAAGCAGCCGTAGCATCCAACTCGGGTGCCGGGGTCGGGCAGGCTGGCGCCGTCTCCAGTGTCCCGCGTCGGGGTCTGGCTGTACTCAACAGGGTTAACCGGATCAATATCGTATCGCGTCTTTTATGAGTTACCAGGCACTTGCCCGAAAGTGGCGGCCCCGCCGTTTTGCCGATGTGGTGGGACAGGATCACGTGGTCAACGCGCTGACCAATGCCCTGAAGCAAAACCGGGTGCACCATGCATTTTTGTTCAGCGGGACCCGCGGCGTGGGGAAAACCACCCTGGCCCGGATCCTGGCCAAAGCCCTCAACTGTGAGCAAGGTCAGGGGCCCGAGCCCTGTGGTGAGTGCGGGACCTGTCAGAGTGTGGACGAAGGGCGCTTCATTGATCTGATCGAGATCGACGCAGCCTCGCGGACCCGGGTCGACGACACCCGTGAGATTCTCGACAACGTCCAGTATGCGCCGACCCAGGGACACTACAAGATCTACCTGATAGACGAGGTGCACATGCTCTCAGGGCACAGCTTTAATGCCTTACTGAAGACTCTTGAAGAGCCTCCGCCACATGTGAAATTCCTTTTGGCTACAACGGATCCCCAGAAACTGCCTGCAACCATTCTGTCGAGATGCCTGCAGTTCAATCTGCGGCTTCTGACGGCACAGGAGATCGGTGGTCATCTGGAACAGATAGTCCGTTCGGAAGATCTCGATTTCGACGAGACCGGGTTGGAGATTCTCTCAAGGGCAGCGGATGGCAGTATGCGGGATGGTCTGAGCCTTCTGGATCAGGGCATCGCCTTTGGCGACGGCTCGGTTACCGGGAGCGAAGTGCGGGACATGCTCGGCATGATTGAATCACATCACGTCGATGCAATCCTGCTGGCGCTCGCGGCGAGAGACGGAAGCCAGTTACTCAATACCGTTGCCAGTATGACAGAGCGGCCGGTCGACTACATGCATGCTCTGGACGAGTTATTGGTCGTCCTGCACAACGTATCGCTGTTTCAGATTCTCCCCGAGGCTGCGGCTGCTAAACATGCGGATTCTGATCTGGTCAGGCAACTGGCTTCATCTATCGAAAAAGAAGATGTCCAGCTTTATTACCAGATCGGTCTCCTGGGTAAACGCGACCTTCCACTGGCACCGGATCCGGCCTCGGGATTTGAAATGACCCTGTTGCGGATGTTGGCCTTTTGCCCCGAGGGGGAATCCGAGATCAGCTCAGACCCGGGCCGGTTAAAGGTCAAGCCGTCCGAGTCTTCGACTGCGCCCCGGAAAGCGACGGGCAACGACGCTTCGGTGGTCGAGTGCTCCTCCGGAAGTGGTGCGCAAGCGGGGTCGAGTGAAGTCCGGACCGCACGATCGGACTCTTTGCCAAATGGGGGCGCTTCGGATATTGCACTTTCAGACCCTGCTGTATGGACCGCTTTTGTCGAGGATAGCGGGTTTACCGGCGTTACCCGCGAACTCGCCATGAATCTGTGTCCGGAATCCTACGATGCACAAGGCGGGGTTCTGACACTGTCCCTGACCCCGGGCCTTGCGTCCATGCGCAGCCCTTCCCGGCAGAAGTCGCTCGAAAAAAAGCTGGAAGCGTTTTGTGGGGTTTCCGTCAGGCTCGAAATAGCCGAAGGCAAGGAGGTCTCAGGTGAAACTCCGGCAATGGTGCAGCATCGCCGCGAGCAGGAAGAAAAAGAACAGGCTTATAAGACTCTAATGGA
>Ga0315336_1007086_pt1 | contig 11004 bp, 8 predicted proteins | sample ASW5metaG_FD_204512 | JGI IMG/M metagenome (GOLD analysis project Ga0315336, IMG submission 204512) | Ammonia-oxidizing marine archaeal communities from Monterey Bay, California, United States - ASW #5 | ecosystem: Environmental > Aquatic > Marine > Intertidal zone | place: USA: California... | reverse complement strand
TTGCCGAGCGCTTGGCAAAGGTCGTCGAACAGTACGGGCCGGAATCATTCGCAGTCTCCACGTCGGGTTGGAACACCCAGACCACGCACAGCATGGACCGTCGGTTCATGAATCTACTGGGTAGTCCGAACTGGACCAGCGGTGTGGCGCTGTGCGCAGGGAATACTGCCGCCGTCAACAAGCTGACCTACGGCTGGTTTCCGTTCGGTGACTTCGCGAACACCAACTGCATCGTGTTGTTCGGTCACAACCCCCGCAAACACAGCTGGACGCCGATCTTCAACCAGATCAACGAGGCGCGGGCCCGCGGTGCCAAGGTCATCGTGTTGGATCCTCGTGTGTCGGACCAGGCCGAGGTCGCGGATCTTCATCTGCGACTGCGTTCCGGAACCGACGCGGCGATGTGTCTCGGCTGGCTGGGCGTCATCATAAATGAAGAACTGTACGACAAAGAGTTCGTCGCCGAGTGGACGGTCGGCTTCGATGCGCTGCGTGAGCGCGTCGCAGAGTACCCGCTCGAACGCGTTTCGGAGATCACCGGTGTTGATGCTGAATTGATCGCCGAGGCCGCACGGATGTATGCGACCGCCGACGGCGCGATCATTCCATGGACGCCGATTACCGACATGCAGATCTCGTCAACGTCGGCGATTCGATTGCACAGCATTCTACGCGCCCTCACCGGTAACCTGGATGTGGTCGGAGGGGAGACGTTCTCGGGCTTCAGCCCCGACTACATCTCTGAATCACAGCTGGGCCTTCACGAGCACCTGAGCCAGGAGCAGCGCGACAAACAACTCGGCTCACAAGATCATCCGGCCTACACCTACCGAGCCCAGGACATGCTGGGCGACGTTACGGAGAAGGTGTGGGGCTATCGCTACGCCGACCTCGTCATGGGGTGCTACATGGCCAATCCTTCGGCGCTGTTCCGGGCCATGGCCACCGAAGCGCCATATCCGGTGAAGGCGTTCTTTACGTTGGGCAACAATTCGTTGCTGAGCTACCCGAACCAACATCAGATCTACCGTGGCATGATGAACCAGGATCTAATCGTTGCGCACGAGATCTTCATGACGCCTACCGCGATGTTGGCCGACTACGTTCTGCCCGGCGACGTATTCACGGAGCGGAATCACATTGCCGACTCGTGGAGCTGGGTGGCGCGTCTGACGTTGTCGCAGAAAGCCGTCGAGCCGCCGGAACACGCGTCGAGCACGTTCGAATTTTGGCGAGACCTTGCACACCGGATGGGCTTCGCGGAGCACTTCCCGTGGGAGTCGATCGAGGATGTTCTCGATCACCGACTCTCACCATCCGGAAAAACGTTCGACGAATTTTCCGCCGAGACCTACATGCAGATGCAGGTGCCGGAGTACCGTAAGTACCGCAAGACAGGATTCGCGACGCCGTCGGGCAAAGTCGAACTGTCGTCGAGTATTCTCGGTGAACTGGGCTTCGATCCTCTGCCGTATTACCGCGAAGGGCCGCCCGTGAGTGACGAGTACCCGTACTATGTGTTCACCGGCGTGCGCGAGGACGCATTCTTCCAGACCGGTCAGCGCCAGGTCGAGGTTCTCCGCCGCCGCTCGCCGAGTCCGAAGGTGTTCATGCACCCGACCGATGCTGCGCGGCAGGGAATTGTCGATGGCGAGTGGGTGGATCTCCAGACCGAAACCGGCAGCGTTGCGGCGAAGGTTGCGATTCAGGAATCGATGAAAGAGGGGCACATCCGCGTGCCGCACGGTTGGTGGTATCCCGAGATGCGGGGTGGCGAGGCGCCGCTGGCGGGTGCGTTCATCAGCAGCGACGCCGTCCTGTGCCCCGACGATGTTGGGTCTCTCGATTACGAACAGGGCATCCCCCATTTCAAGGGATTCCCCGGTCGCATCGTCAAGCGCGATGGGCCGCCGCCCGGAATGTCGCAACAGGTGCTCGAGGGCTGAGCGATGAAAGCACTACAAAAAGCGGCTGCCGCTCGTCTAGCGGAACTGCGTTCGCGAATGATCGTTCGGCTGGTCAATCGCTCCTGCAGGGTGCAGCCGAACGTTATCGACCGGATCGCGCTTCAAGCCATCGAGAAGCTGGTCGGACCGGCCGGTCAGCCCGACCCCGACCTCGAGCACCCCGATATTTAGGCCCAGCCCAACTTTGACCCACCTCCTAAAGCCAAGTAGATCAAGTCCGCTAAGGCTGGCGCAGAACCCCACGCCCGGAGGAACCCATGAAGACTAAAATTACTGAGATGTTCGGCATCGAGCACCCCATCATCCAGGGCGGCATGCACTACGTCGGATTCGCCGAAATGGCAGCTGCGGTATCGAACGCGGGCGGCCTCGGCATCGTTACCGGGCTTACCCAGCCCACCGCCAAGGATCTCGCGAACGAGATCGCACGCTGCAACGACATGACCGACAAACCGTTCGGCGTGAACATCACGTTCCTGCCCATCGTGAAGGAGCCGGACTATCCCGGTTACTTCAAAGCGATTGTCGACGGCGGCGTGAAGATCGTCGAGACGGCCGGCAACAATCCTCAAGAGTGGCTCCCGCTTATGAAAGAGAACGGCATCCGGGTGATCCACAAGTGCACCTCGGTGCGCCACGCGCTCAAGGCACAGAGGATCGGCTGCGACGCTGCGTCGATTGACGGATTCGAATGCGGCGGCCATCCCGGCGAGGACGACATTCCCAACATGATCCTGCTGCCGCGCGCGGCCGACGAACTCGACATTCCGTTCGTGGCGTCAGGCGGCATGGCCGATGCGCGCTCTTTGGTGGCATCGCTCGCGATGGGCGCCGAAGGCATGAACATGGGCACGCGCTTCATCGCCACCAAGGAAGCGCCGGTTCACGAGAACGTCAAGAAGGCGATCGTCGCGGCCAACGAACTAGATACGCGGCTCATCATGCGCGGCCTGCGCAACACCGAGCGCGTACTGACCAACGAAGCTGTCGAGCGCCTTCTCGAAAAGGAGCGGACTCTGGGTGCAGACCTCAAGTTCAACGACATCATGGACGAAGTGGCCGGCGTGTACCCGCGCATCATGAGCGAGGGGGACGTCGACGCGGGCGCATGGTCGTGCGGCATGGTCGCGGGGCTTTGTTACGACATCCCCACGTGTGCCGAACTGATCGACCGCATCATGAGCGAAGCAGAACAGCTCATTCGTGAGCGCCTGGAGGGTTTTCTCGCGGCCTGAGTGAGCAGACCGCCGCTGCGCGAGATCTTGTGCCCTAGGGCGGGCTTCCGGTGTCGAGTGCACGATGAAAGCGAGACTTCCACGAATCGATTTCAGCCGTGCCGATGTGCATTGGATTCCCGCCGCGCCCGAATTGGCCCACCAGCTAAACGGCGGATCGTTGCTGCTGCCCTATCTCGAGCCCTATTTGATCAAGGTGATGAAGTCCGCGCGCTCGCGCCTGGCCGAGCGCGCGCCCGAACTCCTAGACGACCTCGCCATCTTTAACCAGCAAGAGGCGAACCACTACAAAGTCCACGCAGCCTATAACAAGGTGATGCGCGAGCAGTACCCGGGGCTCGAACGCTTCGAGGACGAGATTCGTGCGGACTTTCAAGGCTTTATCGAAGAACGGTCGCTCGAATGGAACCTTGCCTACAGCGAGGGCTTCGAGAGCCAGGGTGTGGTCCAGTCGGAGTTCTTCTTGGGGGAGATCGACGACCTACTCGAAACCGCCGACCCCGCCGTCACCGAACTATGGCGTTGGCACCTGGCCGAAGAGTTCGAGCATCGCAACGTAGCGCACGATGTTTTGAAGGCGCTGTACCCGGGGTGGCGACGACGCCTTGGCGGATTTCGTTACTGCGTACGCCACCTGTTCCGTTTCACCTCGCGCGTTCGCGATCACATGCTTGCCATTGATCGTGAACGCGGTCGTGTGTCAGACACTCCTGCGCATCGCGCGGCGGTGCGCGCCGTCGAGAGGCGCCAAGCCCGCTTTCATTTGCCACGCGTCGCCAAGATCTTCATGCCCTGGTACACCCCGCGCCCACGCCGCATGCAAGAATCCGCGCGACGCGTGCTCGCGTCGTACGAAGCCTGAACTCCCGCTCAATCGCCGTCTGGGTTGCACCAGCCGCCACAACGTATTGCCAGGGCCGGGCCCATGAGGCATTCGAAACCTATGAACGTGAGTGCGTACGAAACGATGAAGCCGCGCATGCAGGCTCTTTTGTTCCTCAACGGCCTGGGACTGTTCATCGCCGGGGCGGTTTTTGGCTGGGTGTGGTTCTTCCATCTCATCGGAGAGATCGTTCTGTGGCCGCTGCCGATTCAGATCGAAGTCGACATCCCGGGCGATTCGCGCGCGTTTCGCATGGGACACATGGAAGCGATCACCCAGGGGCTCCTTCTGATGGGCCTCTCTTTCGGCGGGCAGTTTATGAAGCTCGGCGCGCGCGGCTTCAGCGCGTTGTTCTGGTCGGCGCTCATCTGCGCGTGGCTGTTCACGCTCCCCGCGATGGCGAATACGTTCTTTGGAACGCGCTCGCTGGCATTCGGGGGAGGGCCGTTTAAGCCCGGCGTCGCCAACGACGTGATCTATCTTTTCGGTTGGCCACCGGTGGTGGCGGTGCACGTGCTGTTCGCCGTCGCGACGATTGGAGTGGTGCGGTACTTGCGCGCGAGCGGATGACCGTGAAGCGGTAGGTTATCCAGTTTCGAATCCGGGAGTAGCGATATCTCGAGAGAGCAAATGGCGCTAGCGCCAGATCATCGTCGCGGCAGCGCACATCCATTTGCTGGACTCGATGGCGAAGCCGAGTACGCGTTCTCCCGGCTTAAGCTCTCCGCTTGTACTCAATTCGTCGAGCATGATTAACGCACTAACGCCGCCGATGTAGCCGATGCGGTCGACGTTGGAGCGCAGAGTATCAGGTCGTATTCCGAACTTCTCTTCGATAGGTCCCATCAGCGCATCGCGTAGCTCAACGGACGCGAGCGGTAAGATGAAATGCTCGACATCGGTGTACCGTATGTCAAGCGCATCTTCGAGTCGGGTAGCGGCATCGAACGCGATCGCCATAGATTCGAGGACCACTGTATCGTCGTTCTGCGTGACGTGTTGGGTTCCAGCGGCGAAGCCTGAGCGGATATCGAGGTTCGCAGTGCCGAGGGGCAGCTCCATCCCGGGTGATTTTCCGGCGCCCGTTGATTCCGTCCAAACGCGTAGTTCGCAATCTTCTGAGTCGCTCGCTTCGAGCGTGACGGCGGCCGCACCGTCCGAAACGATCCAGCGTATTGCTCCAGAAAGTCTGTCCGCTTCGGAGTTCGCCCACGGTGGCCATCCGAAAACGGAAGAGATTTGCACACTGCAAAGGAGCACCTTTCGCGCCCGACCAAGTCGGATGGCGTCTGCGGCTGCCTGAAGCCCTTTGTACGGTGCCGTGCAGTTTGCCGATATTTCGAGCTCGGCGCATCGCTCGATGCCCAGAGCTTCCTGGACCAGCGTGCTCGTGGGCGGGATCAGCTGGTCGGGAACGATGGTTGTCACCACCAGAAGATCGATGTCGTTCGCTTGCCAGCCGGCCCGATCCAGCGCGACGCTCGCTGCCTTTACAGCCATCGAGGTGTTGGTTTCGTGCTGGTAAGGCGGGTCGGGGTCGAGCCCGAAGTGTCTCCCTTGGATGCCGGTGCTCTGTAGAAGCTTGTCCTGCTGCTCGTGGGTCAGCCCGTCGTTGTATCGGCGCAACAACGCGCGGACGCTATCCTGGTCGAGGTTCGGTCCAGGAAGGTAGGTTCCGGTAGATGCTATTCGAATACCACGCATGTTTGGGCGGCCGGCACAGCCTGCCACTAAGATGTGCGCAGGCGCTCTACCAGGTCTCTGTTGTACGCCACATGGGCTGCAGCATAGCCCGCCCCCATGGTCGTCATCAGAACTATTGTTACATACCAGAGAGCGGTTGCGCTCGCGAAGTGGAACTCGAGATAGTAGCCCAACAGGTAGCGGAAATTGAACATTACCCAGATCCAACTGGTTACGAGGCCGGCGGCAATCCCCATGACGGCACCGAAAGCCCCGATCATGACTGATTCGAGGACGATCGAACGACGGACGAGATCGCTTGGCGCACCGACCAGCTGCCATACCGCCAGCTCGTGCCGGCGTTCAACGATTCTCGAGACGAGCAGATCGAAGATACCCGCCACGGTTACGATGCACAGGAGCAACTGAAGAGCCGCGGTGAACGCAAACGCGCTATTGATCTTGTCATCGTGGTACTCGAACACCTCACGCAGGGTGAGTACTTTGAGCTGATGTTGACCCCCTACTGCCGCAACAATCTTGTCTCGCAGTTCGTGGATGTTGGCATCGGGGGCTGCCTGAACGTGGATCCGACTAAGATCGTCTAGTTGCCAGTGGTGCTTGAACGTGTCGATTTCGATCAACACGGTGCCACGATCAGAGACATAGTCGGGAACGATACCAGTAATCTTGAAACTGGTGCTTCCGGTCGGCGTTGTCAGTGAGATCGTGTCGCCGACTTGCAGACGCGTGCGGTCGGCTAGTGCGGTCGAGATGTTCGCACCCTCGCCGCTTAGAAGAAGCGGTTGCGCGCTAACTGCATCGCCTTGCTTGTACCATCCGTCCGGAAAGCGCGACGGTGCGAAGAACGCAGGGCTCAACCCGGCAACCCCGATTCGCATGTCCTCGTACAGCTGCCCAGAGAAGACACGAATGCGATCAATTCTTTCGACGCCGGGAATCGACTCGATCTTGTCCGCTAACCCAGACGGGATGGGTGTTTCGAGCCAGCCACCAAAGGTAGACGCTGCGCTGACCGCCAAATCCGCGCGCAAATACTCGCCTAGATAGCTGTTCATGGAAAGGCGGAAGCTGGTGGCCAGTGAGGACGCGAGAACTCCGATAATCACGGCGAGTGCGATTGCCGAGGTCGTGATTCCCGTGCGAACCGGCGCACGGTGGATACTCTGTAGAGCGAACACGAGGGCAGGAGCGGTATTCTCCGGGATGCGACGCAGCAACGCGCTGACCGTGGAATGTAGAAGCGGTATCGCAATCACGAGAATCGATGCGTTCCACAACGTGGCGCCGAAGTTTCCCCAAGCCACCGACTGGTAGAGGTGTTGGATCACCAGTGCTCCAATGCTGACAGCTACAAGCGCGATCCATATGAGGACGAGCGTGCGCGGGGAGGCGAGTAACTGTTCTTTCTCTAGGGTCTCTTGGACCGCCTCGATCGGCTCTACGCGCGCGAGGCGGTACGCCGAGAAGCTCGAGCTCAGCATCGCTGCGCCTATTCCGAGGAGCAGGAACTGATACAGATGTCCCAAATCGAACGCGAGTGATTCAGCGCCGAATCGCAACTGAAAGATCACCCCCATCGACTGAGTGACCATCGGAGTGATGAGCAGTGCAAGGATGACACCTATCGCGATTCCTGCGATCGCACCTAGGGTTCCGAGAATCGCTGCCTCGATCGTCAAGATCGCTACAACGAGACGACGGTGTGCACCAATCAGTCGCATGTTCGCGATGACGCTTGAGCGGTGCGCTGCGCCCGTCGAGGTGGTGTTGTAGATAATGTAGAAACCGGCGATCAGGCACAGTGAACTCACGCCCAGGAGCATCGCTTGGAACGTGGCGAGAACGCCTTCGTAAAGGGTCGCCCGGCCACCAGGCAGTCGAACCGATAGCGACGAAGGAATTTTTGCAGCGAGCTCTGCCGTTGCGGCTTCTGGGTTGACGCCGTCTCGCAGAGTGACGTCTATCTGGTCGATGATGCGGTTCTTCCCGAGTGCTGCTTGTGCAGCGAAAATATCCATCACGACGACACGGCCACCGAATGCTGTGGCTAGCCCGCTCGCTTTGAGAACGGCCTGAACTTTGAATGTAGCTATTCCGGTCGGCGTGGAGAGTTCTATAGTCGAGCCCTTCGTGAGCGCGCGTTCTTGAGCAAAACGCTCCGTTATCAAGATCGAGTGAGGATCGCCGATCCATTCCAGTGCGAGCGCACGATCAATGTCGTACGAGAAGTCGTACGCGGACATGTCCTCGTTGCCGAGAAGGTCAGTTCCGAATACTTGCAGTGCAATCGCGGGGTCTTCGACTAGTGAAACAGCACCGCCCACGAGCGCGACGGCGCTCGCGACGTTCTCATCCGCGCGAACGACCTCGAAGACGTCATCGGAAAATCCAAGCTCTCCCAACCCGAGCGTGATCTCCAAGTCTGCTGGGCCGCCCAGAGTTTCAAGATTATGACGGAAGTTGGCAACGACTGCTTGAGTGATGAGACTCATTGCGACCATCAAGGCGATGCCGACGGCGATGCCCGAAATGATGAGTAGTGTACGCCCCCAATTCTGTCGCGCGTACGTTAGACTGTAGTGACGTAGAAGCGTGATCATTGGGGCCGCTCTGCGAATGCCACTAGTCGCCCAGCGGGATTTCTTGGTCGACGGCTCCATCGACGAGCCTGAGTACAAGCCGAGCCATCGCTCCGAAAATGGGATCGTGCGTTACGATGAGCACGGTAATACCGGTTTCTTCGTTAATATCTGCGATGAGGTCCATCACTGCGCGACCGGCAGTTCGATCGAGATTGCCGGTGGGCTCGTCTGCCAACACGATACTCGGGTTGATAACCAGCGCGCGTGCGATTGCGACGCGCTGCTGTTCGCCGCCCGAAAGTTCTGAGGGAAGATGCGCTGCACGGTGGTCCATTTTCACCAGTGCCAGCGCGCGCTCGACACGTTCGGTGATCTCGCTCTGGCTGACGCGATCGATGACTAGTGGTGCCGCGACGTTCGCCGAGGCAGAGAGAAATGTGATTAGGTTGAACGACTGCAGCACGTACCCAACCCGCCGGCGCCGTAGATCGGCGAGCCCGTTGTCATCAAGAAGTCCGATCTCCTGGTCTTCAACTACAATCTGGCCGGACGTAGGACGGGTAAGGCCCGCGATGAGGTGCAGTACGGAACTCTTGCCCGAACCACTTGGTCCCATGAGCGACCAGAATTCACCCTGTGGTAGCGAGAAGGAGAGGTTGTTCACGGCCCGGACTCGAGTGGATCCCTCGCCGTAGGTCTTCGTAACGTTCTGGAACTCTATCACTGCTATCCGAGATCGAGGCGGCCTCCGATCCGGGGCCTGACCACACGTCGTGGGGGCGCCTCAGGTGGTGCGCGCTTCCTTTCGGGGAGAACTATCGGATCTTCTGTAACAACGCGACCTTATAGCCAAGAAGACTGTCGCTCGGGGACGATCCATATATGCATTCGGGTATATGGTTGGGGCTGCGTCCGCCGTTCAGCCGCAGTTGGGGGGCCTTCGGCGCCCGATGGAGGTCTGACGCGGTGCGTTGCCCATACGTCGCCCCGAAGTAGCTAGTTCTAGCGGAGTAGGGGGAATCCTTGACTCACACCGAGGCGACGTGTTCGTATGCTGAAGGACCTCTCTTGTTTCTGGCACTGGGGTGTGGGGACCCCACATAAATCTGAGAGGCGGGGCAGCACATGACAAAGGGAAACCTAGCGTACGCCGTATTGGGTCTCGTTTCTCAGCGTGACGAAGGCATTCATTGTTACGAACTCACGGGTGAGTGTCAGGCACTCGACGATCATTTCTGGGAGTTGAACTATGGCCGCGTCAGCCGTGTGCTCGATACTCTAGAAACTGATGGTGACCTCGCCAGTCGCGAACAGCCGCAGTCAGGCAAACCGAACCGCAAGGTCTACCGGATTACGCAATCGGGCAGTCGGAGCCTCGACGACTGGCTTCTGGAACCAGTATCCGACGAACCCAAACCCCTACGCGATGAGCTTTCGCTAAAACTACTCTTCCTTGGAGCGAATCGAACCAGCGAAGTGGGCGAACTGATCCGGCAGCAGCGTTCGATCCTAATGGATCGGCTCAACCGTGTGACCAGACGCCGCCGTCGCCTTCTGAAGACAGGGATCGAAATGCGCGTAGTGGAGATGGTGATCCATGGCGCAGAGCTTCGGGTGCGGGCGGACCTAGCGTGGCTGGATCACGTGCAGTTGACGGTATCCGAAGTCGAGTAAGCTTCGTCGCGTGGGCATACGCGACATTTCGTACCGAGTCCCAGCGCACTTCAACGGGCATACCGTACATGGTGCCGCGGCCTATGAAACATGTGAAACGTCGTGGAACGCATAGTTTCAAATCGCATATGTCGGACAGGGGAGGGCGTAAGCGTTTCGAGCGGCATCGCCCCGCCACCGGCGATTTTGGGCCAAAATGCCGCAGTGCATTGCATCTACTCACTGGCATATCGTTTGCTCCTCAGTCGCCCGACTCTTGGCCGCGCTTGAGCGCAACGCGTGGAACCGTCAGGCCGCGGCTGTTGAGCTCGGGATCTCGCGCACGACTCTGTGGCGTAAGATGCAGAAGTACGGACTTGGCTAGGCCTGACCCGCTAGTCGATTTTTCAAGGGTGTTCGACTTCGCGTAGAGTAGAGTTAGCGCTACGCGCACCAACCCCTCTCACGACGCTAGGTGTTTCAAGCGCTGGAACACATCGCAGCGGTATGAACCGCCGTGAAACATCGCGTTTTGATTTCTGTATCTTGTGCGGCTGCGGCCTTCTGAGCTAACTGCCCCAAGTGTTCCCAATTCGGCGGATTACCTTACCTACACGGCATAAAACCTGCGCGCTGAGCAAATTGGCCCCCCATTTGCAGTGTCATACCGCAGAGCAGGCCGCAGGGAGTGCCAAAGGCACCGTCGACGTCAGCCGTCCTTCGGTTGGCCGACCGCGCCCTCCGGGGACGGAGCAGAAGGGGAGCAACCATGGGAACAGAGGCCAACATACGAAATGAGGTGAAGACAGAACTCGACGCGAACCGGCTTTCTGCCAGTGCAGCATCAGAGCTTACCGGCATTCCTTACCGATCCATCCTGCGTTCGTTGGACCACGACGCCAAGCCAACCCGCGGGCTGCGTTCGAAGCTGCATAGCTATCTTTGTCATATGCCGAATCGCAATAACTCAACTCTAG
>Ga0315336_1007084_pt1 | contig 11005 bp, 3 predicted proteins | sample ASW5metaG_FD_204512 | JGI IMG/M metagenome (GOLD analysis project Ga0315336, IMG submission 204512) | Ammonia-oxidizing marine archaeal communities from Monterey Bay, California, United States - ASW #5 | ecosystem: Environmental > Aquatic > Marine > Intertidal zone | place: USA: California... | reverse complement strand
CCCCCGCTCCCCAGGAGCACTCCATTGTCGACTCGACCCCTCGCCCTCGGCCTCTCCGCTTGGCTGCTCGGCCTGGCGAGCGCAGCGCGCGCCACGGATCAGGAACCCGTCCCCTCGACCATCCCTCCGATCCCCGCGGTCGTCGTCTCGGGCGACGGCGTGAAGGACGGATCCGGCGACGCGATCTTCGAGCCCGTGTTCATCGAAGGTGCGGAGGAGGTCGCGATCGAGAATCCGGGCGACGAGGTTCCGCGTCCCGAGCCGGCGCTGGTCGAGTCCGGCCCGGAGGGTGACGTGGTGCTGCGTCCGGCGACCGGCAACCCGTTCTTTCTCGGGTTCGCGGCCGGACCGCATTACCCGGCCGAGGGTGAGAAGATCGACCCGAAGCTCGGCGAGGCGTTGGCGATGTTCGGCGGCGACATGCGTCCCGCGCCGGTCGTCTACGGGTTCTGCATGTTCGAAAAGCGCATCACGGCGGAGCGGATCGCGCGGCTCGAGGAGCTCGGGGTGAGGAACCTCGGCTTCCATCCGCATCACTCGCTGCGGGTCGCGCTGCCGCCGGAGATGATCCCGACCGTCTCGAACCTCGACTTCGTTCGTTGGGTCGGCGTCGCGCGTGACTGGCAGAAGGTCCATCCGGCGCTCGATCACGAGTACTCCAAGTGGGACTCGAGCACGAAGGTGGCGGTCTACATCAGCGTCTTCGAGGACGACATCTGTGACGCGTCGACATCCGTGGCGGCCGAGGGAGCGAGCCTCTACGACCCCGCCGGCGGCGTGCGCCCCGCTCCGGTTCAGGCGAGGGGCCCGCGGATCTGGACTTCGAACGGCTGGCAGCAGAAAGCGCTCCAGGAGCACGGCGTCGCGCCGACGGAGTATCTCCGCGGCGTCAACGTGTTCCGCGCCGAGATCACTTGGATGACGATGCAGGGGTTGCTCGGCCTCGACTTCGTCCAGTTCGTCGAGCTGGAGCCGCTGGCCGAGCTCAACCACGACGAGTCGGTTCCGCTCATCGCGGCCGACAGCGTGCGCGCGACCTACGACGGCGGGACGACGGAGCAAGCGCTCGTGGGCGAGATCGACTCCGGCGTCGACATCGGCCACTCGATGCTCGACCATCCCGCCGTCGTCGGTTGGGACCATTCGGCGAACGCGACCGGTGTCTTCACCGACGTGTGCGGGCATGGCACGCACGTCGCGGGGACGATCTTCGGCAAGCCGACCGGGCTCCCGGGGTTGACGGGCGTCGCACCGGACCTCGGGTGGGCGAACAACGGTCGTATCCGCATCGTGAAGTACCTCGATTTCGTGTCGTCGACCGGCAAGTGCTCGGGCTCCGGCACCTCACACGCAACGCTCTACGGGCGCATGCGCGGCGACTACAACGATGGCTCCGTGACCTCCGGTCCGCCGCACGTCATCAACAATTCGTGGGGAGCCGACCCGAGCGGCGGCGCATGGGTCGGGACGGAGACGAACGCCCGCATCGTCGATGATGAGGTCCACAAGGAGGATCAGGTCTACGTGTTCGCGGCCGGCAACGCCGGGAGCGGGGCAGGAACGATCGGTCTTCCCGCCTGCGCGAAGAACGTGATCACGGTCGGCAGCGTCGTCGATTTCGTCGACGGCTCGAGCTTGCCGGGCGAGCTCGCAAACACGTCCAGCCGCGGCTCACTCTCGGACAACCGCTGGAAGCCGAACGTGACCGCCCCCGGGCGCTGGATCGCTTCCGCGCTCGCGGGGACGTCGGCGTCCTATACGAACAAGTCGGGCACCAGCATGGCGGCCCCACACGTGACCGGCGTGATCGCGCAGTTGAACGACGGTCAGCCGGCGTTCCGGTACGACCCGGCTCGCACGGCAGCGGTGTTGATGGCGACCGCCACACCGAAGGACAACGAGCTGCTCACGTCGCAGAGCGAGTTCCATCTCGATCAGTACGGTGCGGGTCGCGTCAACGCGCACTACGCGCGCTGGTCGACGAGCGACTCGACGTTCAGCGCCTGGACGTTCACGAAGTCGCCGAGCACCTGGTCGTTCGGAGACTTCACGGTCCCCGCGGGGACGACGCGCGTCGTCGTAGTGATGCACTACGTCGAGCCGGCGGCGGGCGCGGGCGCGTCGAAGGCCCTCGTGAACGACTTCGACCTCTGGATCGACCGGACCCCGATCGACACCGCCAATGGCAACACCGGTGAGTATTCGGCGCAGCAATCGGTGACGGACAACACCGAGATCCGGATGATCGACAACCCCATCGCCGGCTCGTGGCGGTGGAAGGTCTACCCGGACAGCGCGACGCAGTCGGTGAAGATGGCGGTCGTGGTCCGCTTCATCTCGGACGACACCACGCCGAACGGGACGCTGACGCTCTCCGCGTCGGACACTTACATCCGCCCGTTCGACAACGTCGACGTGACCGCGAGCTTCTACAACCCCGACGTCGTCGCGTCGGCGGTGTACCTCGACTCGTCGGTGACCTCGACGCCGAACTACCTCGCGACGTCCTCGACGCTCCTCGACGGGATCGTGACCGACCTCTCGACCAATCAGACCGGCGGCGTCGACCTCCTGCTCGGAGACATCACCGACGGGAAGACCCGATCGGCGAAGTGGACGCTCGACTGGGCGAGCGAAGGGGTCAAGTCGTTCGGCGTGTCCGCGAAATCGGACAACGCGGATTCGGAGACCGCGACCGTCAACATCACGGTGGACGGGACCGACCCGTCGCAGGCGTCGAGCATCGGGTCGTCGACCCATACGCCGAACATCTGGAAGAGCGACACCACGATCACGTACACGTGGTCCGCGGCGACCGACAACCTCTCGGGGCTGGCCGGGTACTCGCATTCCACGACGAGCAACGCGACGGCGCTCCCGGATACCGGGATGGATATCGGCGCCGTGACCTCGTTGAACGCGACGTTGGCGTCGTCGGCGCAGGGCTACTACTTCAACCTGCGGAGCGTCGACAACTCGGGGAACTGGGACAACACGTCGGGTTCCGCCGGGCCGTATCTGATCGACGCGATCGACCCCTCGCAGGCGACCAATCTCAAATCGACCACGCACGCGCCGAACTCATGGAGCAACGATCCGACGATCTCGTACGCGTGGACGGCGGCGAGCGACACGATGGCCGGGCTGGCGGGCTACAGCATCACGACGACCTCAGGTGCGTCGGGTCTGCCCGATCAGTTCCAGGACCTCGGGCCGGTGACGACTCACGGACAGGTCCTGTCGTCGAACGCGAACGGGTACTACTTCAACCTGCGGTCCGTCGACAACGCGAGCAACTGGGACAACACCGCCGCGTCGATCGGTCCGTACCTGATCGACACGATCGCGCCCTCCGCGGCGAGCAGCGTGATGTCGACCGACCACGCGACTGGTGTGTGGTCGCAAGACACGTCGATCTCGATGGCGTGGACGGCCGCGGCCGACGCGCACTCCGGACTGCTGGGCTACGACACTCTCGTCGACACCTCGCCCTCGACGGTGCCGAGCGGGTCCATCGACGCCAGCGCTTCGACGACCTCGAAGAACTTCCTCGTCGGGTCGTCGGCGTCCCCGTACTACTTCCACATCCGTTCGAAGGACGTGGCGGGGAACTGGGGAGCGACGGTGCATCAGGGGCCGTACTCCATCGACAACGGGAGCCCGACGCTTCCGGGGAACGTCCAGTCGCCGACGCACCCCGCCGCGGTCTGGTCGAACGAGTCGCACGTCGCCATGACATGGAGTTCGTCGACGGACACTGCATCGGGCGTGGACGGTTACGCGGCGGCGTTCACCAACTCGGCGCTCGGTGACCCCACGACGTTCAACCTCGCCGGCAGCGCGACGTCCACCAACGCGACCCTGGCGAGTTTCTCGCCGTGGTACTTCCACCTTCGCGCCAAGGACGACGCGGGGAACGAGGGGCCGGTGGCGACGTACGGGCCGATCAAGATCGACCTGAACGCGCCGAGCGGTCCGTCCGCGCTGAGCTCTTCCACGCACTCGGTCGGCGTGCTGTCGGACGTCCTCGGCCTGACCGTGAAGTTCGCGGCGGCGACCGAGGTCGGCGGCGAGTCGGGCATCGCGGGCTACGCGACGGTGGTCGACGAGGGCTCCTCGACCGTCCCGACCGGTGCACTCAATCTTGGCGCGGCGGCAACCGGCGCCAACGACACGTTCCCGCCGGCGTCGGGAACGAAGCAGTACTGGTTCCACGTCCGCGCGCAGGATCAGGCCGGAAACTGGGGGACGGCCCAGCACCTCGGACCGTTCGTGATCGGGGTGTGCGGGGCGCAGGCCTCGAACACGACGTACGGCGCCGGTAAGCCGGGGACCAGCGGCGTTCCGCTGCTCGTGGCTCTGGACCTGCCGGTGCTCGGGACGACGTCGACGGTGATGATCAAGAACGCGCGCCCGGGTGCGCTGCCGCTTCTGATTCTCGGTTTCGCGCCGACCAACGTTCCGTGGGACGGCGGGACGTTGCTCGCGTCGCTGAACCTGATCATCGACATCCCGGTCGGGATCTTCCCCGACGGGACGCTGCCGCTGATCGGCGCCCTCCCCGTCGATCCGACGCTCTGCGGGGTCAGTCTGTACCACCAGGTCTTGATTCCAGACCCGGGAGCGACGGGCTTCTACGGGATGGCGATGACACCCGGCTTGAAGCGCACGTTTGGCTCCTGAGCGGCGCGTGTGTCCGGAGTGTGGATGACGGTGTCGGGCGTTGTCGGACAAACGGCTGCGCCCGACGTTTGGCGTGAGAAAAAAGAACGATCTTCCTGTCGCCTAAGAGTCTGTTTCCCGTCTTCGAGGGTGAACACGCCAATCACGAAGAAGGAGGTGCGTCGCGGTGGCGGCGCGCCCTCGAAACAACCCCCACGAGGAGTCCTCACCTTGCATACGCGATCCATCGCACTCGGATTGTGTGTCGGCTGGCTCGGCCTGTCGAACGCACCGTTCGCCGTCGGTCAAGACGCCGATCTTCCGCTCTCGCCCGTTCCTGCCGTCGTTGTCTCCGGCGACGGTACTCCCGACAGCGCAGATACGGTCTCGCTCCCGACGCACATCGAGGGCGCGGCGGACGTCATGATCGAATTGAACGACGAGATCCCGCTCCCGGAAGCGGCGATCGTCGAGCCCGGCCCGAACGGCGACGTGGTCGTGCGTCCGGCGACCGGCAACCCCTTCTTTCTCGGTTTCGCGGCCGGGAACCACTACCCCGCCGACGGACAGAGGATCGACCCGCTGCTCGGCGAGGCGCTCGCCGGCTTCGGCGGCGACATGCGTCCGGAGCCGGTCGTCTACGGCTTCTGCATGTTCTCGAAGCGGATCACGCCGCGGCGCATCGCGCGGCTCGAGGAGCTCGGGGTGAAGAACCTCGGCTTCCATCCGCACTACACGCTCCGTGTGGCGATGCCGCCGGAGGCGATCCCGTCCCTTGCCAACCTCGACTTCGTTCGCTGGGTCGGTGTCGCACGTGACTGGCAGAAGGTCCACCCGGCGCTCGATCACGAGTACGCGAAGTGGGACGCGACCACCAAGGTCGCGACCTTCATCAACGTGTTCGAAGACGATCGTCACGCCTCGTCGACGTCGGTCATCTCAGGACAGGCGTCGCTCGTCGACGGTGAGAACGGGGTGCTGCCGGCCCCCGAAGAGGTCCGCGGCGCCCGTGTCTGGACGTCGAACGGTTGGCAGCAGAAGGCGCTCGAGCAGCGCGGTGTCGTCGTGGGAGAGTTCATCCCCGGCGTGAACGCGTTCCGCGCCGAGATGACCTGGCAGACCATGCAGAACCTGCTGGACCTCGACTTCGTCCAGTTCGTCGAGCTCGAGCCGATCGACAGGCTGAACCACGATGAGTCGGTGCCGATGATCGCGGGCGACGGTGTCCGTGCTGCCTTCGACGGTGACACGACCGAGCACGCAATTATCGGTGAGATCGACTCCGGCGTCGACGTGGGCCACTCCATGCTGAACCACGTCTTCGGCGTCGGCTGGGATCACTCGACCAACTCGACCGGAACCTGGAACGACATCTGCGCGCACGGCTCGCACGTCGCCGGCACGATCTTCGGCAAGCCTCCGTCCGGGAACGCGGGGCTCACCGGGCTCGCCCCCGACCTCGGTTGGGGAGCCGATGGCCGCGTCCGCGTCGTCAAGTACCTCGACTTCGTGTCCGCGACCGGTAAGTGCTCGGGCTCGAGCACGGCGCACTCGACGCTCTACGCGCACATGCACGGTGACTACAACGACGGCGTCACGACGTCGGGCCCGCCGCACGTGATCAACAACTCGTGGGGCGCGTCGACCAATGGAGGCGTCTGGATCGGTTCCGAGACGAACGCCCGATCCGTCGATGATGAGGTCTACAACGAAGACCAGGTTTACGTCTTCTCGGCCGGCAACAGCGGCAGCGGGGCGTCGACGATCGGCCTCCCGGCGGTCGCCAAGAACGTCGTCACCGTCGGTAGCGTGGTCGACTTCGTCGACGGCACCAGCCAGCCCGGCGTGGTCTCGTCCAGCTCGAGCCGCGGTCCGTGCGGCGACGGTCGGTGGAAGCCGAACGTCACCGCGCCCGGCAAGTGGATTCGCTCCGCGCTCGCGGGCACGAGCAACACGTACGCCGACTACACCGGCACCAGCATGGCGGCGCCTCACGTCACCGGCGTGATCGCGCAGCTCGTCGACGGGCAGACGACGTTCCGCTACCGCCCGGCGAAGACCGCCGCGGTGCTGATGGCGACGGCGACTCCGAAGGACAACGAGGTGCTCTCCACGGAGAACGAGTCACACCTCGACATCTACGGCACGGGCCGCGTCAATTCGCAGTACGCGTACTACGCGACGGCCGACTCGACGTACTCGTCGTGGTCGTTCACCAAGTCGTCGAGCGGCTACTCGTTTGGGGACTTCACGGTGCCGTCCGGGACGAACCGGATGGTCGTGGTCATGCACTACGTCGAGCCGTCCGCGAGCTCGGGCGCCTCGACGGCGCTGCGGAACAACTTCGATCTGTTCATCGACCAGACGCCGGTCGACACCGCCAACGGGAACACCGGCGAGTGGTCGGCGCAGCAGTCGACGGTCGACAACACCGAGGTCCGCACGCTCGACAACCCGATCGCCGGCGCCTGGCGCTGGAAGGTCTGGCCGACCAGCGCCACGCAGTCGGTGAAGATGTCGGTGGTGGTTCGGTTCATCTCGGATACGCCGCTGGCCAACGGCACGCTGACGGTGTCGGCGTCCGACACGTTCATCCAGCCGAACGAGGAGGTCGACGTGACCGGCTCGTTCTTCAACCCGGACGTCGTCGCCTCGGCGGTCTACCTCGACTCGTCCGCGACGTCGACGCCGACCTACGTCGACACGACCACCACGCTTCACGACGGGATCGCGACCGACCTGTCGACGAACCAGACCAATGGCGAAGACGTGCTGCTCGGTGACATCACCGACAGCAAGACGCGCGCCGCGACCTGGACCTTGCGATGGGCGACCGAGGGAGTGAAGGAGTTCGGCGTTACGTCGAAGTCGGACAACACCGACAGCGAGACGGGCACCGTCTTCATCACGGTCGACGGGACCGATCCTTCGCTGGTTTCGAGCCTCCAGTCGTCGACGCACACGCCGAACGCCTGGACCAACGACACCACGATCACGTACACGTGGAACGCGGCGACCGACAGCCTGTCGGGCCTCTCGGGCTACTCCGTGGAGACGTCGGATGGCGGCACGTCGCTGCCGAACACGACCCAGGACATCGGGACGGTGACGTCGTACGCCGACGTGCTGTCGTCGACGTCGACGGGCTACTACTTCAACATCCGGAGCGTCGACAAATCCGGCAACTGGGACAACTCGTCGTCGTCGACGGGTCCGTACCTGATCGACGCGATCGACCCGACCGAGGCGACCAACCTCGCGTCGTCGACGCACACGCCGAGCGTCTGGTCCGGTGATCCGGACATCAAGTACACGTGGACGGCCGCTACGGACAGTTTGTCCGGCCTCGACGGGTACGGCGTGTTCACGAGCGCCAGCGCGGCCGGGGCTCCCGGAGCGACCAAGGACATCGGAACCGTCACCACGTTCTCGGAGACGTTGGGAACGAATTCAGGGGGCTGGTACTTCAAGCTGCGATCGGTCGACAACGCCAACAACTGGGACGATACGTTCGCGGTCACTGGCCCGTACCTGATCGACACCGTCGCGCCGACCGCGGTCGGTGGCCTGATCTCGACGGATCACACCGTCGGGACGTGGTCGTCGGACACTTCGATCTCGATGGGCTGGACGGCTGCGGCGGACGCGCACTCGGGTCTCGCTGGCTATGACACGATCTTCGATCACTCGGCGGGCACCGTGCCGAACGGTGCGCTCGACACGGCGCCGGGGGCGCAGGCGAAGTCGGTCAATGTCGTGAGCTCGGCGAGCGGTTGGTACTTCCACATCCGTCCGCGTGACAACGTGGGCAACTGGGGGACCACCGTCCACGCCGGGCCGTACTTCATCGACAACGGCAACCCGGGCGGGCCGAGCAATCTGACGTGCTCGACCCACACGGCGGGCGTCTGGTCCTCGCAGACCAGCGTCACGATGAAGTGGACCGCGGCGACGGATGGGGCCTCGGGACTGGCCGGCTACGATACGGCGTTCACGAACTCTCCGACGACGGTGCTCGCGGGCATCATCGACACGGGTCCGGGAGCGACGTCGAAGACGACCGCCATGCCGAGCAACGCGAATGGTTGGTACTTCCACATTCGCGCGGTCGACGCGGCGAAGAACCTCGGAACGACGCAGCACTTCGGCCCGATCCAGATCGACGCCGTGAACCCGACCGGTCCTTCGAACCTGAACCCGACGACGCACACGGTCGGCGTCTTGTCGAACGCGCTGTCGTTGACGGTGAAGTGGACGGTGGCGTCGGACGCACACTCCGGCCTCGCCGGCTACCAAACGATCGTCGATGAGAACGCGGCGACGGTGCCGAACGGTGCGCTGAATGTCGGTGCGGCGGCGACCGGAAGCGTCGAGACGATCCCGACGCCGACGACGACGAAGCAGTATTGGTTCCACGTTCGGGCGCAGGATCAGGCCGGCAACTGGGGTCCGCCCCAGCACGTCGGTCCGTTCGTGATCGGCGTCTGCTCGAACACGGCGACCAACGTGAGTTACGGAACCGGCAAGCCGGGCACGAACGGGATCCCGCAGCTCGTCGCGCAGGATTCTCCGGTGCTCGGTGAGGTCTCGACGGTCACGATCACCAACGGGTTCCCGGGTGCGAAGCCGATCCTGATCCTCGGGATTTCGCAGACCAACATCCCGTGGGACGGTGGGACGCTGCTGGCGTCGCTGAACCTGTTGATCGACATCCCGGTCGGGATCCTTCCGAACGGCACGCTGCCGCTCAGCGGGCTGCTTCCGCCGGATCCGAGCACCTGCGGAGTGACGATCTATCACCAGGTTCTCATCCCTGACCCGGGAGCCACCGGCTTCTACGGTCTCGCGATGACGCAGGGCCTGGCGCGTACGCTCGGTTCGTAGGAGGAATCAAAGGTTGTGTGCCTGGCACACATCCTTTCATTTGGCGCACTGGGGCCCTGCTTCGTTCGACGACGGAGCGGGGCCTCTTTACATTGCATCCGACATGAGCGCCCAAGACCGCAAGGACGACGTCGACGCCAGGAACCGCGAGTTCCTGCGGTACGACCAGGTCGACAAGGTGCAGGACTATCGGCTGGCCGAGGCGGCCGGGACCGAGTCGTTCGACGACGCGTTCGTCGTGCGCACGATCGACCTCGGTCGGTTCGCGGCCGGCGACGATGCCACGCGACGCGCGATCGCCGACGAACTCGGCGCCGCGCTGCGTGAGATCGGGTTCGCGATCCTCGTGAACACCGGCGTCGACTCGGCGACGTACGACACAGCGGAAGAGCACGTCTCGCGGATGTTCGAGACGACGCCGCTCGAGCGGAAACTCGCGTTTCGGGCCGCGCGCGTCGGCGCCGTGAATCAGGGCTACTTTCCGATCGAGGAGACGTCCGACATCCACCCCGACCTGGTCGAGGGCTGGGTGTTCTGCCGCCGTGCGTTCGTCGAGGCCGATCAGGACGCGTTCTGGCCGGACGTCGCCGCCGCCCGGTTCTTTCGCGGGCACGCGGCGCGGCACGAGGCGTTGATCCGCCCGGTCGGGCGCGCACTGATGCTGGCGCTGGGGCAGGACGAGGAGTCGCTTGACACCCGGCTCGACGGGACCGACTTCGCGGTGCGGTTGAACTACTACCCGCCGATCGACGAGCGGGCGGCCGTCGGCGGGGCGGGGCGGTTGCTCGGACACGAGGACGTGACGCTATTCACCATGCTCCCGGCGCCGTCGATCGAGGGGCTGCAGGTGCTGAACCGCGCCAACATGAAGTGGGTCCGACTGACGGCGCCGCGCGGGGCGTTGATCCTGAACACCGGCGACTACATGCAGCGCATCTCGAACGACGTCTTTCCCTCGACGACGCACCGTGTTTCAAAGCCCCGGGACCCGGCGGCGATGAGCCGCGCACGCGCGTCATTCCCGATGAACGTCTATCTCCGGGCGGACGACGTTCTGGAGGTGCTGCCGGGGCTCGGTGATCCGAAGTACGCGCCGATCCGAGCGATCGAGTTCCACACCCGGACGACGGCGAAGTACTACGGCGACGACTACGCGGTCCGCGAGGGCGACTCTTGAAAGGCGTCTGGCGCGCCGTCGGGCCCGGCTTGCTGGTCGCGGCGACCGGCGTCGGCGCCGGCGATCTGGCGACCGGTGCGTTCACCGGGCAGGCGCTCGGGACAGTGATCCTGTGGGTCGCGTTCGTCGGCGCGTTCATGAAGTTCGTGCTCTCGGAGGGGCTGACCCGCTATCAGCTCGCGACCGGCGAGACGATCCTCGAGGGGGCGCTCGGTCGCGGCGGCGCGATCGTCCGCGCGCTGTTCCTCGGCTACCTCGTGATCTGGTCGACCTTCGTCGGTG
>Ga0315336_1007083_pt1 | contig 11007 bp, 7 predicted proteins | sample ASW5metaG_FD_204512 | JGI IMG/M metagenome (GOLD analysis project Ga0315336, IMG submission 204512) | Ammonia-oxidizing marine archaeal communities from Monterey Bay, California, United States - ASW #5 | ecosystem: Environmental > Aquatic > Marine > Intertidal zone | place: USA: California... | reverse complement strand
ATCAAGCTTTGGAAAATATTACTTCAAAAAAAAATAACGAATTTAATAATTATATTTCTAAAGATCCATTGGGAACAATTTTGATAATAGCGCCTTGGAATTATCCATATAATACCTCAGTTAATTCTATTGTTCCAAGTCTTTTAGCTGGTAATTGTGTAATTCTTAAACATTCATCCCAGACACCTCTTTGTGCAGAACAACTATATAAAGCCGCTAAAACAACGGGTTTACCTGAAGGGGTTTTTCAATTTTTACATCTAGACCATCAATCAACATCAAAAATTATTGCAGATAATAGAATTGATCATGTTTTATTCACAGGTTCTGTAAGTGGAGGTCGACAAGTGAAACGAGCTATTGGGGAGAGATTTATTAATGCAGGATTGGAACTAGGAGGAAAAGACCCGGCCTACGTGAGAAAAGACTGTAATCTATCACATACAATAGAAAATCTTACTGATGGAGTTTTATATAATTCAGGTCAGTCTTGTTGTGGTATTGAGAGGATTTATGTAGATGGTGCTGTTTATGATGATTTTGTTGAAGGTATAAAAAATATTACAGAAAATTATATTCTAGATAATCCATTAAAGAAAAATACTAATCTTGGACCAGTTGTGAGACTCTCTGCTGCTCAATCTATTCGAGAACAAATAGAAGATGCAGTATCAAACGGTGCCAAAGATATTATCAGTAAAGATAATTTTAAAATTTCTGAAGAAGGAAATTGCTATGTAAGTCCTTCAGTATTAATTGATGTTAATCATTCGATGAAATTTATGATGGAAGAAACTTTTGGTCCATCAGTTGGTATTATGAAGGTATCTAATGAAGATGAAGCAATTAGGCTAATGAATGATAGTCCTTATGGACTTACAGCTAGCATTTGGACTTCAGATAAAGAATTTGCTGAATCTTTTGGTCCAAAAATAAATACTGGAACCTTTTTTATGAATAGATGTGACTATCTTGATCCAGGTCTTGCATGGACAGGAGTAAAAAATACTGGGACAGGAGTTACGTTATCTGTATTGGGTTTTGATCACGTAACTAGAGCTAAGAGTTATCATTTCAGAACAATTTAAGAGGGAATAATATGGAAAATATGAATTGGAACTACCCAACACCTATCTGGTTCGGCTTGAATCGCGTAAAAGAAACGCAAAAAGCTTGTGATGATTTAAAAATTATTAATCCCCTTATAGTAACTGATCCTGGAATATTAAAAACTGATATTGTTGATAAGATCAATTATTCCCTTAAGCAAAAAGCTAGTATTTACAGTGAAGTACAAGGCAATCCTACTGGTCAGAATGTAATGAATGGTGTCAAACAATTTAATAAAAATAAGCATGATGGGGTTATAGCTGTGGGAGGTGGATCAGGAATGGATGCAGGGAAAGGGATTGCTTTTATGTCAGGTCAGTCACGACCACTGTGGGATTTTGAGGATATAGCTGATTATTGGACTAGAGCAAATAGTTTAACAATTAAACCTATTATCGCCATACCGACCACAGCAGGAACAGGTTCAGAGACAGGAAGAGCAGGGGTTTTTACAAAAGAAGATACACATGAAAAAAAAATAATTTTTCATCCAAAAATGCTTCCTTCTGTAGTTATTTTAGATCCAAATTTAACACTACCTTTACCTGCTTCTTTAACTGCATTTACAGGAATGGATGTTTTGGCACATTGTTTAGAGGCATATTGTTCTCCATTTTTTCATCCTTTATCGCAAGGCATAGCTCTTGAAGGAGTCTCAATAGTTCATAAATATTTATTCAGGGCCTTTAATAATTCTAATGATATTGAAGCTCGAGGTAATATGCTAGCAGGATCTTCTATGGGATCTACTGCCTTTCAGAAAGGTTTAGGCGCTATTCATTCTTTAAGTCATCCAGTAGGAGCCATATATAATTCTCATCATGGCCTTACTAATGCAGTATTTATGCCTTATGTTTTAATGAAAAATAAGACAGCGATTGAAGATAAAATAATAGCCATAAGTCGTTACATTAATTTGCCCAATTTTAATTTCGATGGATTTATGGATTGGATATTAGAACTTCGTACAAAATTAAACATACCTCATACCTTAAAAGAACTGATTATTGAGGATTCTAGATTAGAAGAGATGAGCTTGATGGCTTTAAATGATCCATCGACAGCAAGTAATCCAGTAAAATTAGATGATAAGGATTTCTTACAACTTTATAAGGATGCTTTTCATGGAAATTTATAAATATAAAAATATTAAAATATGAAATTAAATACATTTAATAATGAATTAACTTCACTATTAGACGATAGATATTCTATTTCAGAGTCAACAAGAATCAATTATTCGAGAGGAGAAGATATTTTTGATCCAGTGTTATCAATGGGCGTTACTTTCCCTAATAACAATGAAGAAATATCAAGAATTGTAAAAATTTGTAATGAACATAAGGTTCCTATCATTCCATTTGGTACGGGGACTTCTCTCGAGGGGCAAGTTTTAGGGAATAAAAATGGTATTACTCTCTCTTTGGAAAACATGAATAAAGTTTTATCAATTCATGCTGAAGATTTTGATTGTCGAGTTCAAGCATATGTTACTCGTAAGCAACTAAACGATGCATTAAAAGATAAAGGCTTATTTTTTCCTATAGATCCTGGAGCAGATGCTTCTTTAGGAGGAATGGCTTCTACTTCGGCATCTGGAACTATGGCAGTTCGATATGGCACAATGAGAACAGTTGTAACAGGGTTGACAGTAGTATTACCAAACGGGGAAATTATTATAACTGGAACTCGCGCAAAAAAAACATCTGCTGGATATAATTTGACTAATTTATTTATAGGGGCTGAAGGAACTTTAGGTGTTATTACTGAAATACATCTCCGTCTTTCTCCTATTCCTGAAAACATCATGAGCGCTGTATGTCACTTTCCTGATCTTGAATCAGCAGTATTAACAGCACAGGAAATTATGCAATATGGAGTACCTATAGCACGAATAGAAATGCTGAATAAAGATCAAATGGAAATAAGTATTAAGTACTCAAATTTAGAAAACTTAGAGGTAAAGCCGACGCTTTTTTTTGAATTTCATGGAAGTGAATCTTCTAATAAAGAATCAGTAAAAATTGCAGAAGAAATATCAAATAATAATCAGGGTAGTACATTTAAGTGGGCTGAAACAACAGAAGAAAGAAATAAACTTTGGAAGGCACGTCATGACGTTTATTATTCCGTAAAAGCCCAAAGTAATAATGTCAAAATTTATACAACTGATATTTGTGTACCTATTTCAAATTTAGTTGAATGCATAAAATTTGCTGAAAATGAAATCAAAAACTATGGTCTTTACGCACCAATGGTTGGTCATGTTGGAGACGGAAACTTTCACTCAACTGTTATGTATGATCCTTCTAAAAAAGAAGATTATAAAATGATTAGAGATTTCAGCGACAAACTAATAGATAAGGCACTTTCGCTAGATGGTACTATATCTGGAGAACATGGAGTGGGAATTCAAAAAAAACCATATTTGCTAAAACAACATCCTGACAATATCCCTTTGATGAAAACTTTGAAAAAAAGTATTGATCCTAATAATATTATGAATCCTGGAAAAATTTTTGATTTAAATTAAAAAGCAACTTATTGTTTTTTTTTCTAATTTATATGGGCTATAAAGTAACAAATCAACTTTACACAATATGAAAAAACAAAAACTTAGAAGCCAATATTGGTTTAATAATCCTAATAATCCAAGTATGACAGCACTATATTTGGAAAGATATCTTAATTTTGGTTTAACAAAAAAAGAATTACAGTCAGGGAAACCTATTATCGGCATTGCTCAAAGTGGCAGTGATCTATCTCCGTGCAATAGGCATTTTTTAGATTTAGCTGATAGAATAAGGGCTGGAATTAGAGATGCTGGAGGAATTCCTCTAGAGTTTCCAACTCATCCTATTCAAGAATCTGGTAAACGTCCTACTGCATCACTTGATCGTAACTTGGCTTATCTTTCTCTAGTTGAAGTTCTTTATGGTTATCCTCTTGACGGAGTCGTTCTTACTACTGGATGTGATAAAACAACACCAGCAAGTTTAATGGCAGCAGCAACCGTAAACATACCTGCAATAGTATTATCAGGAGGACCCATGCTTGACGGAAATTATAAAGGAAAAAAAGTAGGCTCAGGTACAATTGTTTGGGAAGGAAGGAGAATGCATGCACGTGGTGAAATCAATTATGAAGAATTTATGGATCTAGTTGCTGCCTCAGCACCTAGCATAGGTCATTGCAACACTATGGGTACTGCCACAAGTATGAACTCACTTGCAGAAGCATTAGGAATGTCCCTGACTGGATGTGCAGCTATACCTGCGCCTTATAGAGAACGCTCACAAATGGCATATGATACCGGCTATAGAAGTGTCCAACTTGTTGAAGAAAATATAAGACCATCTGATATTATGACTAAAAAAGCATTTCAAAATGCCATTGTTTCTGCTTCAGCTATAGGGGCATCTACAAATGCACCACCTCATATTATAGCTATAGCAAAGCAACTACAAATTGATTTAACTTTGGATGATTGGGAAAATTGGGGCGAAGACATACCTTTGCTTGTTAATTTACAACCAGCAGGAGAATATCTTGGTGAAAGTTTCTTTAAGGCAGGAGGCGTACCTATTGTGATGAAAGAACTTTTAATACATAAAAAAATTCAAGGTGAAACGATTACTGTAACTGGCAAAACTATGAAACAAAATTTAGAAAATATTAATAAAACAGAGCATGATATTATAAAAAATTTTAAGCATCCAATGAAAGAGAAGGCGGGTTTTTTAGTACTACGAAGTAATTTTTTTGATACTGCAATAATGAAAATGTCAGTTATTAGCAAAGCATTTTCAGAAAGATATCTCTCTAGTAAAGATCATCCCATGCAATTTACCTCAAGGGCGATTGTATTTGATGGGCCTGAACACTACCATGCTGAAATAAACAATCCTTCTTTGAATATTGATGAAGGTTGTATGTTAATCATTAGAGGTTGTGGACCTATTGGTTATCCTGGATCTGCGGAGGTGGTTAATATGCAGCCACCTGATAAATTGCTTAAAAAAGGCATCTCATCCCTTCCTTGTTTAGGAGACGGTAGACAAAGTGGAACATCAGAAAGCCCTTCAATATTAAATGTTTCTCCTGAGGCAGCAGTTGGAGGAGGTTTGGGAATTATTGAAAATAACGATGTTATTAAAGTTGACTTAATGAAAAAAAGAGTTGATCTTATGCTTGATCAAAAAGTGATTGATGAAAGAAAGGCTAATCAACAAATTAAATATCCCCCTAATCAAACTCCTTGGCAAGAAATATCAAGACAATATACCGGACAGTTATCTGATGGGGCATGCTTGGATCTAAAAGAAAAATACATCAATGTTGCAATTGACAAGGGAATCCCTAGAGATAGTCATTAATAAATTTAATATTTTATAATATTGAACATTTTTTTAAATAATAAATTATAAGTAAAAGAGAATCTTATGTCTGAAATTGCTGTTTATCCTTCTTTGAAAGATAAAGTTGTTATAATAACTGGTGGTGCATCAGGAATTGGTGAATCTATAGTAGAAAATTTTTTACAACAAGGAGCAAAGGTTGGATTTTTAGATAAAGAAAAAGATTTAGGGAATTCTTTAGTTCAAAAACTTAATTTTTATAATCATACAGCTCTTTTTAAGCATTGTGAATTAACAAATATTTCTGATTTACAAAGAACAATTAAAGAAATTCAAAAAGAACTTGGACCAATATCTGTGGTTGTAAATAATGCAGCTAATGATGAACGCCATGATATTGACAGTGTTACGCCTGAATTTTGGGATAATCGTTTTCATGTTAATCTTCGACATTTTTTTTTCACCATTCAATCAACTTACAAAGATATGAAAGCATTGGGTAAGGGATCTGTTGTAAATATCGGAAGTTTTTCTTGGATGTTAGGTCAAGGTGGTATGCCAGGATATACTACTTCTAAATCTGCTGTGGCTGGATTGACAAGAACATTGGCTAGAGATTTAGGGGTGTACAATATTCGAGTTAATTGCGTCGTTCCAGGTTGGATAATAACTGAGAGACAAAAAAAATTATGGCTAACTCCTGAGGAAGAAAAAAAACAGATAGAAAGACAATGCATTAAGAGAATGTTAGAGCCCAATGATATTGCTAAGCCAGTATTATTTTTTGCATCTGATCAAAGTTCTGGTTGTACAGCACAAAATTATGTTGTCGATGGAGGAGTAGTTAATTGATGGTAAAAAAAGAAAAAATTGCGATCGGGAGACTAGATGGAATGCGCAATGATTTATTACACACTAATAAAAAAATCAGAATAGGATTTGTAGGAGGTGGACCCAATTCTTTTATCGGATATACGCATAGATTAGCAGCAAGATTTGATAATCGATTTGAGTTCGTTGCCGGTGTTTTTTCCAAAAATATTAATAAATCGAAAGAATTTGGAGTTTCTCTCGGTCTTGACTCTAAGCGTTGTTATATAGATTATTTGTCAATGGCAAAAAAAGAATTTGAAAGATCTGATGGTATACAAGCTTTAGGTATAATGACTCCCTCAGGAAATCATTATAAAATAGCTAAACCTTTCATTAATAACAATGTGCATATTATTTGTGATAAACCTCTTACTGCTACTGTTGAAGATGCATTAAAATTAGAAAAACTTGTTAAGAAAAAGAAAGTTATATTTGCTTTAACACATAATTATTCTGCTTATCCAATGTTGAGAGAAGCTAAAAGTTTAGTTGAAAGAGGTAAGGTTGGAAAAGTTTTATTAGCTAATGTTGAATATCCCCAGGGTTATACAGTTGGTGTTAAGAAGAAAGATGAAGCTTCTACACTAAAATGGAGACTAGATAAAAAATTATGTGGACCATCTATGATATTAGCTGAGATTGGAACTCACTCTTATCATTTACTTAATTATGTAACAGGACTAGAAGTTAGTGAGGTCAGTGCCGAGGTAAACTCACTTTCCCCGGAATTATCTATTGATGACAACGCATTTTTGATTTTAAGAATGCAGAATAATGCTAGAGCGTCAATTTGGGTGTCTTCCACAGCTACAGGTGGTGAAAATGGCCTTAAAATTAGGGTTTATGGAACTCAGGGAGCAGTTGAATGGTTTCAGGATGATCCCAATAATTTAAAGTTTACAGAACTTCATAAATCAACAAAAATTATAACACGAGCTAATAATGATGTTTCAAAATTTTCATTGGAATCATCACGTTTGGCCGCAGGTCATCCTGAAGGTTTTTTTGAAGCTTTTGCAAACATTTATACTGAATTTGCAGATACAATTAATGATTATAGAAAACAAAAAAATAATCAAATAACATTCCCAACTATAATAGATGGAGTTAAAGGAATTAAATTTATATTTGCAGCAAAAAAATCTTCTAATAATAACGCTCGTTGGATAAAATTGTAAATCTTTTTCTACCTTGATTTTTATATCTTTATCTGTTTAAATGTTTTTTGTCAGTTATATTAATTTGGCACAGCAATTTTATTAATATGAAGAATAAACATACAACAGATCATAAAAATCAATTCAAAGATAAAGTCGCTATTGTAACTGGAAGTACCCAGGGTAGTGGTGCAGAAACAGCAAAATTATTTGCAAGTAGAGGGGCTAAGGCTATTACAATATGTGGTCGAAGCGAAGAAAAAGGACTGGCTGTTAAGAAAGAAATTGAGCAGATTGGATCAAAATGTCTTTATATTAAAGCAGATTTAGCAAATGTAGAAAATTGCCGGAAAATTGTATCTGAAACAGATAAAGCATTTGGAACAGTACATTCACTTGTGAATGTGGCAGCATTTACTGAACGTGGAACAATATTAAGTACGACATTAGAAAATTATGAAAGAAATTTTAATGTAAATACCAGGGCCCCTTTCTTATTAATGCAGGAGACAATTAAGATAATGATACGTGATAAGATAAAGGGCACTATAGCAAATGTGCTTTCAATGGCTATCTATAGTGGAATGCCTTTCTTAATGGCCTACAGTTCTTCAAAAGGAGCTCTCGCAGTAATGATAAAAAATATTTCTAATGCAGTTTCAGGACATCAAATTCGGGTTAATGGTATTAATTTAGGTTGGACGGATACACCAGCTGAAGACACAATACAGAAAAAATTTCATAACGCTGGCAATGATTGGTTAGAGAAAGCTGAAAAAGACGTTCCTTTTAAAAGATTAAATAAACCTATTGACGTTGCAAGAATGATTGCCTTTTTATGTTCAGAAGAATCAGGAATAATGACCGGAAGTTTGGTTGATTTTGATCAAACCGTACTTGGATGGCATTCTTATTCGGCATATGAAACGAAAATTTTAGATGAATCCATTCTGGGTGAATAGAAAATGATTATATATTTATAGTTTAATTATTACGAATGATTTTTCAGTTATGGTGAATCTTAATAAAGCAAAAGAGATGTTAATTTCCATTCCTATTTGGAAAGGAGCTATAATTGTTGAACCTCTTGAAGGTGGAATTACAAATCACAATTATTTAATAACAGATAATAATGACAAATATGTAGCAAGATTTGGGGAAGATTTAATTCATCATCAAGTGATGCGTTTTAATGAATTAGCAGCAAGTAAAGCTGCATTTGAAATAGGTGTGGCACCAAAAGTTATTCATAATGAAAAAGGACTTTTAATATTGGAATACATACAATCCAGTCCCTTAACTCCTGGAAAACTTAGGGAAGAAAATACATTAAAAAAGATTATATCTCTAATGAAAATAATTCATAAAAAAATGCCTAATTATTATAAAGGTCCAGCTATGATTTTTTGGGTTTTTCATGTCATTAGAGATTATGCTTGGACTTTAAGAAAAATGCATAGTCCGTATGTTGACAAATTAAATCATTTGATTGAAGATTCTAACAAATTTGAAAAGATATCTGGACCATATGAAATAGTCTTTGGACACAATGATTTGCTTGCAGCTAATATATTGGATGATGGTGCAAAATTGTGGATTATTGATTGGGAATACGCAGGTTTTAATTCACCTCTTTTTGATTTAGGGGGCCTTGCTTCCAATAATGGATTAACTGAAGATGAGGAAAATTTTATGCTAGAAGAGTATTTTGGACATAAAGTTACTTTAAATTTAAAAAATAAATATCAAGCAATGAAATGTGCATCTCTTTTAAGGGAAGTAATGTGGAGTATGGTTTCTGAAATTACATCGGACATTGAATTTGACTTTAACAAATATACAAAAGAAAATTTTGATCGATATAAAATCGAAAAACAAAAGTTTTTTCAATAATTTAATTAGTATTTTCTATATTGTAAAATTATTGTTATTCTCTTAATGTTTGTATAAATTTTAAGATATTCCCAATGCTTTTTTTCTCTCATCAGACCAAGTACGAATTAGATTGTCTACTGCCAGACACATAAAAGAAATAAATATTCCTAAAGTTAATCCAAGGCCAGCACCGTTCTTTCTTGATATGGCCCCCATGATTAATTGTCCTAAATCCTCAGTTCCAATTAAAGCACCAATAACAACCATCATTAAAGTAAAAATCACTGTCTGGTTTACACCAAGCATTATATGGGGAAAAGCAAGGGGTAATTCTATATTGGTCCACCTTTGCAGTCTTGAGACCCCTGACATGGATCCCGCATCATGTAATTCTGGCGGTACACTTCGAAGTCCCTCTATCGTGTATCTTGTTGCGGGAACGGTTGCATAAGATATGGCTGCAACCATAACTGATGTGTCGGTAATTCCAAAAAGAAGTATCACGGGAATGAGATAGATAAAAGATGGGAATGTCTGAAAGAAGTCACAAACCATCAGTCCAAAATTGGTTAAAATTTTATTTTGAGCGCAAACAGATCCGACCACCAATCCTATAATTGCTGATGCTAGTACAGCAAAAGTTGCCATATAGGCTGTAATCAATGCCCTATCCCAATACTCAGATAGTGCTATAAATAAAATTAAACTTCCAACTATTAAAGATGACCGTATTCCTCCTATAATATATCCGGCGCCCATTACTAAAATAAAAGTTGATATTACAGGCATACCTAGATACGAATTCTTCATTGGTACAAGGACATTGGTTATAAAAAATATGTTAAATGCATTTAAAGTATAAAAGAAAGTTAGCCAAATCCAGTCAACACCCGCATCTAGAAAAGGGGAAATACTCAAACCTTTGGCAAAAGGCACAAAATAAAAATAATTAATACCTCCCTTAAAATAAAATGTTCCAATATAAGCTACAATAATGCCCACAATTGCTACAATGACAAAAATCAAAAAAGACTTATGCCTTTGATAGAAATTTAAATTTGCAAAGTAATCTTTTTGTTTGTTTGCCCACGCTAATGACATTTTATCCAAGATAACTGCTATTATCACAACACAAATTCCTATTTCAGCGGCATGACCAATCTTTAAGTTGTTTAAAGCCACTTTTAAATTAAACCCTAATCCTCTAGCGCCAATAAATGATGCAATCACTGTCATTGCAAGGCATTGCATAATCACTTGGTTGACGCCAATTAAAATATCTCTTCTTGCTGTAGGAATTAGTACTCTAAACATTAATTGAAACCTAGTACAGCCACTCATTAATCCTGAATCAACTACGTCGGGAGATATTTTTTTTAAACCAAGAATGGTTAAGCGTACCATAGGGGGTGTTGCAAATATAATTGTTGCAATCGCTCCAGCATGATCGCCAACGCCAAACATCACCATGACGGGTACTAAATATGAAAAGTGAGGCAACGTCTGTGCAACATTCAAAATTGGTTGTAAGGCAGCTTCAACATTTTTACTTAAATAACCCCAGATACCCAGACTTAAACCCAAAACAAAACAAACAGGGGCAGAAACAAGAATGAAAGATAAGGTTTGCAAGG
>Ga0315336_1007082_pt1 | contig 11009 bp, 7 predicted proteins | sample ASW5metaG_FD_204512 | JGI IMG/M metagenome (GOLD analysis project Ga0315336, IMG submission 204512) | Ammonia-oxidizing marine archaeal communities from Monterey Bay, California, United States - ASW #5 | ecosystem: Environmental > Aquatic > Marine > Intertidal zone | place: USA: California... | reverse complement strand
CCCATGGTATTTTGTCAAACTCACAGGCGGTTTGGATGTAGTCGACTCTGCCAAAACGGATAAAGAACTGAGCGAACCAGCATTTTTTTAATTTAAAGTTCCATTCTTTATCATTGGCTTTTTTAATGTCAGGCATGAAATGTTCCCACGCAAAATTATCTTCTAAGGTGTTTTGGTTCGCGTCGACAAATGATTTAAATGGATTGCTAGATACCTTTTCTTTTACCAGTGCTTTTTCCAAATCGGGCTTCATCCATTCATGAAGGGCCTGAGTGATGTATTCGCGGGCTCGGTCGATTCGGATGTTGTAATCTTCAAGAATATTATGAGAGGCGTACATAAACAAACCCAAGGTGGTCAGTCTTTGAGCCTCAGCGTCGAGTTTTTCACCACCCTCGTATTCCCAAAGTTTGGTGAACAGTTCCGAAATTTTTTCCTTATCGACAATAGTATCTCCTGTATCCAAATATTTTAGGATGGGGTTAATATGTGCCGCTGCTTTTTTGGAAAATTCGGAGTCTGCAGCTGTAGAGCTATCTTTGATATCAGTCATAGTCAAGTTTTCCAAAAAAATAGGTTGTGTAATGATATTGAATAGGTGGTGAACTTATTACCATTTCAATGGTTATTAAAAAATAGCATATTGTTGGGTAAAGGATCAAGGTTATTAGAATAACCTGGAACCTTAGCATCCAGGCTGGTAGGAAAGAGCGTTCTCGTATACAATGCGGGTCAATTATATTTTCATTTATACATGAAACAGGATTTATTCGACATAGTGGTTATTGGAGCTGGAGTTATTGGCCACAGTATCGCTTTAAGGTTAAGGCAAACCAAGCCGGAACTCAGTCTGGCGGTTTTAGGTGATCCAGTGAACTCGCTCATGGCTTCCCGGGCCGCGGCAGGTATGCTGGCTCCTTTTGGTGAATGTGACGAAGCCGATAGATTTTTCCAATTCTGCCGGGAGTCGTTTGAAAAATTTCCCAAATTTATCGAAGAACTGACATTGGTAAGCAAGATTCCCGTTTATCTTTCCATGGCAGGTTCTCTCATGCCTGCATCCTCATTTGAAGGCAACTGGGAAGAGCGGCTTCGTTTTTTTCGTGACCAAAATATTCCTCATGAAATTTGGCCGCTCAAACGACGTCGGGAACTGGCTCCTGCTCTTGCTGAGTCATGCGGTGAGGTAATTTGGCTGGGAGAAGGACAGGTTAATAATAGAGAGATGCACGATGCCCTTGTGATTGCTTCTCAAAAACTCGGGATTGAGATTCTAGAAAAAAATGTAACAGGTTTTGTTCATGATTCTTCAACTGTAGAGGCGGCAGTTACAGATGCTGGTGAAGTGCGAGGCGGAAAGTTTATTCTTGCTTCTGGAAGTTGGTCTTCCCAATTAGGGAATATTCTCGGCGTCTCCCTTCCGGTGAAACCAATAAAAGGCCAGATGTGCCGGCTGAAACTGGAGGATAATCAATTTGACTATACGGTCCATGGTTTCATGACGTATATTGCTCCTTGGAAAGGTGGAAAAGGATTTGTACTGGGGACAACTATGGAAGACCGGGGATTCGACCCCACGATCGAAGAAGATGTTATTGATGAACTCATTTTTAGAGCGGCACAATTGATGCCTTGCCTGAGAAACGCACCATTGATCGAGAGTTGGGCCGGACTACGTCCAGCTGCTGATGATTTAATGCCCGTTATGGGCAAAAGCTCTCGCTACAACAATCTTTTTTACTCGACCGGACATTACCGAAATGGAATTTTGCAAACACCGCATCAGGCTGACTACATAGTAGGGACAGTAATGGAAACCCTAACGGATGAAATATATGAATTTTCTCCAGAACGTTACAATTTATAGCGCACTGACAATGGATCTTTATGTCCAATAACTTCACAAAAAATTGCGACCTTGATCGCGATTTTAAGAATATTTGGCATCCTTGTACCCAAATGAAGGACCATGAATCGATACCGCCCCTTCATATTGAAAAGGGAGAGGGGGTTTACCTGATAGATAAGGATGGGAATCGATACATGGACGTTATCTCATCATGGTGGGTGAACTTATTCGGACACAATCATCCACGGCTAAATAAGGTGCTTAAAGATCAGTTGGCTCGAATGGCACATGTGATGTTTGCTGGTGTCACCCATACTCCCGCGATTGATCTTGCAGATACGCTGGTCGAATTGACCCCCTCAAATTTGACGAAGGTATTTTTTTCAGATAACGGTTCAACTGCAGTAGAAGTAGCGCTCAAAATGAGCCTTCAATACTGGCAACAGGCAGGAGAAAGAAAGCGGACCCGATTCATTTACCTTTCAGGTGGGTATCATGGAGAAACTCTTGGAGCACTATCGGTTTGCGGAATCAATCTATTCCGAGAAAAATTTAAAAATGTACTCATGGGAAACCTGGAGGTGGAAGGTCCCAATTGCTATCGATGTCCATTTGATCTCAGTCCGGAAAGTTGCGATGCCGAATGTTTTGAACCTTTGGAAAGAACGCTTAGGGAAAATAAGGAGACGGTTGCTGGCGTAATTATCGAACCTCTTGTTCAGGGGGCCGCCGGGATGAAAATGTATTCTCCGGCTTACCTCAAAAAACTGGAAAACACCTGTGAAAATTTTAAGACGCATACGATTTATGATGAAGTGGCTGTCGGATTTGGGCGTACAGGATCTCTTTTTGTTTGTGAGGAGCATGGTCTGAAACCTACTTTTCTCTGTTTGTCAAAAGGGATTACCTCAGGTTACCTACCGCTTGCAGCGACCCTGACGAGCGATAAAATTTATCAAGCGTTTTACGATGAGCCCTCATCCATGAAACTTTTCATACACAGTCATAGCTATTCGGCTAATCCTTTAGCCTGTGTTTGTGCAAACGAAACATTAGCTATGCTCACGGAAAATAATTTTTTAAAAAGCTTAAAACCGAAAATAAAATTTCTAAAGGAAGCAGGTAGTAAACTATGTAAACTTAAGTGGTGTGGTGAATTTAGACAGACAGGGATGATCGCCGCTGTAGAATTAGTGCGTAATAAGAAGGTCAAAGATACTTTTTCTTCGAAAGAGCGTGTGGGGTATAAAATTTATATTGAGGGGCTGAAGCGAGGAATTTTTATGCGACCATTGGCAAATGTCATTTATTTTATTCCGCCTTTGATTATCACAAATGAAGAAATAGAGACCATGATCGACACAGCCTATGAAAGTATAGAGGCCGTGTTGGGCTAATCCTGCGAAGAAAGGTAGGTTGCATGTACGAAGTAACAGTCAAAACTGGATTTTCGGCTGCGCATCAGCTTCGCTATCATGACGGTAAATATGAAAACCTGCACGGTCACAACTGGACTGCAATCGTGACAGTGGAAACCAAAGACTTAGATGAGATAGGTGTGGGGGTAGATTTTGTCGTGCTTAAGAAGAATGTTGAAGAGATTTTAAGTCGTTTGGATTACAAAAACATTAATGAGGTTTCGCCTTTTGACTCAACAAACCCATCTGCTGAAAATATTGCTCGATGGCTATTTGATGAGTTGGCTTCCCAAATAAAAAGTGACAATGTTCGATTAAAAAGAGTCGAAGTTAAAGAGTTTGATGACTGTGGTGCGGCTTATTTTGAATGATAATTTCTCTCACCTCGCTCAAGCTTTGGAAGAAACTTTGCTTGTCCCCCATTGGGATATCACGGAAGGTGATTTAGGATAATTGGGCTGTTTGCAGAAAAAGAAAAAATGACCACATTAATGTTTTCATAGAAGAATAGAATGGTTCATCATCTGATAAAAGATCTTACCCTCCTATTACTGGTTTCCCTTCCTATAAATATTGCGTTTCATAGAGTTAAACTCCCCTCAGTCATGGGCTACCTCATTGCCGGGGTTTTAATTGGTCCATATGGATTAGGGTTAATTTCAGATGTTTCCTCGGTGAAAGAATTGGCCGAAATAGGGGTGGTTTTACTTCTGTTTGTGATTGGTTTGGAGTTTTCTCTAGGACGCCTGCTCAAAAATTTAACTTCGGTTTTGGGGATCGGCGGTCTCCAGCTTGGACTGACCACTATATTTATTTGGTTTGTTTTTAAAGCAATCGGGTTTCAGCAAAGTCAGAGTATTGCTTTGGGTCTGATCGTTGCTTTGAGTAGTACAGCGATTGTTTTTAAAATGATTACTGATCGTGCCGAGATAGATACGATGCATGGAAAACTTTGTATCGGCATTCTCTTGTTTCAGGATTTATGTGTGGTTCCTATCATGCTTCTTCTGCCTCTCCTTGGTCAATCGGAAGTTAACTCCAGTTCTGACTTTGCATTTGCAATGTTTAAATCACTGACAGCGGTGGTTGCGATTATTTTTCTATCCCGTTTGATCATTCCGAAGACTTTGGTTTGGATTGCCCGTATTGGTAGTAAAGAACACCTCACATTATCGGTAATATTTATAATTCTGGTTACCGGTTGGGCATCGCAAAAAATGGGTTTGACCCTAGCGATGGGAGCTTTGATCGCTGGAATGATCATCTCGGAGTCCGAGTACAATCATCAAATTATTATTGATATTCTTCCACTTCGGGATTATTTCAGTAGTATCTTCTTTATTTCGGTCGGCATGCTTTTGCAAATGAAGGTGCTAGTCAACTCTGTTTGGATCTGCTTGGCGTTTACTGTTTTTGTGGTTCTGGTTAAAGGAGGCTTGGCTGGTTTGGCCTGTTTGCTGGCTCGGGTGCCTTTGAGGATCTCCTTTGTAGTGGGGATGCGATTAGCTCAAGTGGGGGAATTTTCCCTAATACTCTCTGCAATGGCGCTGCATCAAGGATTGTTCGATTCACACCAATATCAGTTGTTACTCATTGTTTCCATTCTTTCCATGCTTTTTGCGCCATTGTTAATTCAGGTTTCCACGGTACTTTCAATCAGGATATTTTCCAAGTGGAAACTTGAAGAAACCAAATCAATCCAGAAACACAGTTCCGAACTAAAAGGCCATGTCATCATTGTGGGATATGGTGTTGGAGGTAGAACGCTTGCCCAGGTGCTTCTTGAAACAAAAATTCCTTTTCTGATTCTAGATCTAGATGGTGAGCGGGTAAAGCAGGCTCTAACAGCGGGAATTTCCGCGCATTATGGCGATTGCACGCAAGAAGAAGTTTTGTGCCGGGCTGGTTTGATGGACGCACGGATGATAGTTTTTAAAATTTCGGATTACACGGTAACGGAAAAAACGGTGCGTCTTGTCCGAAAGATCAACTCTCAAATCAAAATCATGGTTAGAACCAGACGTACTGATCAGGTTGAGGAACTTAAAGCTGCAGGTGCGGATCAAGTTATTCCGGAAGAGTTTGAAGCTTCTATAGAAATTTTCTCGCGGGTATTGAGAGACTACCGCACTCCCAATAATATAATTGAGCAACAAGTAGAATTGATCCGATTGGAAGGATACAGTGTGTTCCGAGGACTTTCTTTAAATATGGAGAGCCTAAAAAAGTTTTCTAATTATCTTACGGCCACCCTCACAGAGTCGTATCTTGTTTTGGAAGACAGTTGGGCCCGCGAGAAAATATTGGAGGATATAAATATTCCGGCCCGAACAGGAGCCGTTGTCGTCGCTGTGGTCCGAGAAAACAAACCTTATCCTAACCCGGGTCCAGAATTCTTTGTCCTAACTGGGGATATTTTTGTTCTTTTAGGCAGCCATGTTCAATTGGATCAATCTTTGAGACTTTTGAAGCATGGGTATGGGAATTAAGAGAAAAAACAGGTCGAAGGAAAAGGAGCTAATATTTAATCTGTTAGTTTATGAGTTCCAGTTTGGTCTGCAATGGTGGGGAATAAGTTAAAGAGACTGGCGTTGATGAGTTTTTCCTCGCTACCACTTTTTCTTAGATACAATTAATAATATGAATTGTTAAATTATGGAGATTATTACTTTGGGAGAATGGGCGTGATGCCTTTGTGTATGATAGTTGGTATGGGTAGTTTTGTAGGCGGCTATTTCGTTTCGTTCGGTTATTTCTTGACTGCATAGACCTCAATAGATCCGCCTCTCCTCCAGAGTAAAGGCTCCAGGATCGATAATATAAGGGCAAGGGGGAAATAGATAGGTAGTAGGAGAAAAGTGGCAGCTATTCCTGCAGGATTAATGGGCTCCATTATTTCACCTCTCAATTCCTTGGTTTTTAATAGGTCGTAAAGAAGGTTAAATCGAATTCCGGAAATATTAAGCAAGGTTTGGAGCCAACCGAAAGGACAGTACTCAAGGCTGAATTTTTTAATTCGAATGACTTTAAATTCATTTTTTTGTAGTAGCTTGCTAAGCCCTTCTTCAGAGAAGTGGAATAGGTGGAGAGGGAGGTCCAAAAGGAACCATTTTTCTTTGCCTATGGTGAACTGCGGGCTTCGCAGATCCGGCACCGAAATAATTAAAATACCGCCCTTTCTTAATAGTCTGTGTGATTCATCCAGGATTTCGTTGGGATTTTTTAGGTGTTCCAATACCTGATTGATATTAACAACGTCTAGACTTTCAGCTGGCAGTTGATACTGAATTATGTCACCGGTAAGAATTTTTAGGTCATAGATCTTAGTTGCATAGGAAGCAGTTTCTTCGTTCAACTCAGTTCCAATTACGCTCCACCCACCACGCCGCATTACATCAAGAAATAAACCGCGCCCGCATCCAATATCGAGGATCTTTCCTGGTTTGATGAGTTGATTAATCCTTCTGCGTTTCCGGATGCGCCCTAAGTAAATTAGAAATTCTAGGAGGGAACCAAATCTCTTACCCTTGCTCGTCCTATAATTCCCACATGAATAGAGTTTCTCCAGTTCGTCATCGGGGGGTAAGGGATGTGTCATCGCAATTTCACATTCGATGCAACCTAAAACATCATAAGAATATCCATTTTTAGAGAAATTTTTTAAAACGGAAACGGTGAGTCTTTTATCGCAGAAGGTACACTTGGGTTTGGGATTCTTATCGTCTTGTTTCATCAATTATGAGAAAAATATTTTTAGCTTGCACTCGTATTCTATTCTTGGGGGAAAAGTGAAGCGGTAGAATTGCAGATTGAATCAGTCTGAATAAAAAAAATTGGCAAAGTGATTGCTTAGTAAAAACTTTAACTATTTAACCTGACAAAATAAGCTCGGTCCTTCCTACAGTTTGATATGACGCTTCTTGGAGAAGGTTTGCTTTAAAATCATGTTGTGGCCATTTGTCTCTGGCAAAATAATCTACTTCGCCTTTTGAGCACATTGAAGGATTAATCAGAAAATTAAAACCATACAGCAAATCTAAAAATAGTTCCCTTTTAAAGGAACTAGTAAACATTGCTTTAATTCCAGAAAATAAACGCCGGGAAATAAAACGTGGATTCATTGATATAACCCTTCTGTAAGACAGACTCATATATTCTTGAATAGTCTCGTAAGAAAGATGCTCATGCGCAAATAACTCTTTGGTGGTATATACAAAATATGCATCCCAATCAAATGATTTGATAAGTCCTTTTTTTGCATAATCGCTAAACATTGGGGTTCCGGGAAAGGCGATGGCTATTCCAAATTTTCCATAATGAAACGGAAGGGAGCGTGCAAATTCGATAGTATCATTCATGGTTTTTTCGGTGTCGCAGGATAATCCTAATAAAAATGCAGCAAAAGTATCCATTCCCGATGCATTTGCCTTTTCTATAGCGGATCGACCTTGTTCAATAGTAGCTCTTCCTCCTTTCCCGAATTTCTTCAGAACCTCATCATTGCCGCTTTCAAAACCAAAAGTCACGCGGTAGCAACCAGCTTTTCTCATAGCAAAAAATAGTTTATCGTTAGCACTTTCAACTCGAATCCCATTGCTGCAAGTCCAAGCCATGTTCACTCCAGACTTACTTATACTTTCGCTCACTTTAGTTGCCCAGTCTTGGTCCGAAGTGAAAATGTCATCCGTTAACCAGAATTCGCGAAAACCTAATGAATGCATTTTTTTAACTTCTTCGGCGCAACGCTCAGGACTTTTTTTGCGATAACCTAAGGCCATTGTTATCTTGCTGGCGCAAAAGTCACATTTAAAAACACAGCCTCTTGAAAATTCAGCGGATGTGACCGGAGGATACTTTGCAATTAAATAGGAAGTTTTTCGATAGGCTTCGATATCATAGAGATCCCAGGCGGGCATGGGTAAATCATCTAGGTTTTCAACCAAAGGACGATGTCCTGTGCTAAGAATTTCATCACCAGACCTAAAATAGATGCCCGTTACTTCAGAAATATCTGTCGATTCACATAAGTCGGAAAACGTGTAGTCCGATTCTCCAAAACATACCACATCGAGCATAGATTCTTTGAGGGTCTCAACAGGAAGTGCCGAAGGATGCGCTCCGCCGCCTACAGTCAAAATATTTAAAGATATTGATTTGGCAAGGACACTGATATCCCGCAGCTGATTCATAAAAGGAGTAGTGGCAGTAACTCCTAAAACATCTGGTTTGTAATTAATTAATTTAGTACGGATCGTACGATAATCATACTTTACCGAACAGAGGTCCATTATCTCGACTTGATGTCCTTTTTCTCTGGCAACAGCAGCAATGGTGGCGAGCCCTAACGTTGGGAAAAAAGGGTTAACAATTGAGGCCTTGGACTGACCGTAGCTAGGTTGATAGGAAGGGTTTATTAATAAAACTTTAGCCATGGAATAAATAGCACAAAAAATATTAGGTTGAACACATCAATTATTTAAATTTGTTCTCTTAACCTACAGCAATATTATGTTTTTAAATGGGCCTGCCAAAACCCTCTTTAAAGTTCCAACCTCTGAAAGAAACTTTTTGAATCATACCTTATTTGGATTTGTTTGAATATTACTTTTTAAATCTGCTACCAATATAATATGATATTCTTCAGTTTACACGATGTGAAAGGCTTTGTCATAGAGGCTATTTCTATGAGTGGTTTTTTTAAATTAAGAGGTTTTGGAATTTGAGTGACACTTTTATTATTTAGGTGAGTTGGCTACCTGGAACTGATGATGAAAGAAAAAATTCTTATTTGTCTTTATACGGTCAATATAAATGAAAAATTGGTCTTAGATATTTTGGGAAAAATCAAAAAACCAGTTGCAAGTTGGGATCATGAAATACTTATTTTAATTAACAGCTCGGGTGAATCAATTGCAAAAACAGTGGATGATAGTATTAAAAATTTAAAGTCATTTAATGTGAAAATCCTCTTTAATCTGCAAAACCTTGGCTATGGTGGAAACCAAAAATTAGCTTTTTATTATGCAATAAAACATGGTTTTGACTTTGTTCTTGTGTTGGCTGGGAGCGGGCAGTATGCTCCTGAGCAATTTGAGGAATTGGTATCCGTTTTGGTGAAAACAGATGCTCCGGCTGTTGTGGGTTCGCGATTTTTAAACAAAAACAGTAATGTTAAAAATCAGATGCCAATCTACAAATATTTTGGAATCAAGGCGATTACATTTTTTCAGAACCTGATTTTGGGGACAAAGCTTTCCGAATTTCATTCAGGCTTTCGAGTTTATCGAGTTAAGGCGCTGGAAGAAATACCCTATGCATTCAATTCCAATGGGAGACAATTTGATACGGAAGTTTTAATTCAACTAAAGCTCAGAGGTTTTAATATCCAAGAAATCCCTGTTTATTCGTATAAAGGAGAAGCTCATGCCATTTCAGACTATATCCAATATGGATTGGACGGTATGTGGCTTGCTGTTAAAACTCGATTACATCAAATGTCAATATCGTACGAGAGAAAATTTGATACTGGCAATGTTTCTTCTGATATTTATAAGGTCGAACTGAAGATGGGTTATCCTTCATCTCATCAGTTTGCAATGGACGAGGTATCTGACAATTCTAGAGTTTTGGATATAGGTTGTGGTAATGCGCTTGTTAGTGCTGAGCTAAAAAAAGGTGGTTGCTGGGTAGAGGGTATCGATTTTGAGGTTTCAAAAGGGGCAGACAGGCTAGATAAGTTCACTCGGTTAAACCTCAATAATAGTGACGCAGAGATCCCCGTATATGATTTTGATTATGTTCTGTTGATGGATATTCTGGAGCACTTGGACGAACCAGAGCAGTTTGTTTACAACTTGAGAGTAAGGGCAAGGGGGAATTCTCCCAAGATCATTGTGTCGGTTCCCAATATTGGTTTTTTTAGTAACAGGGTTCAGTTGCTGTTTGGTCGGTTCGACTATGGAATAAGAGGAATAATGTATTTAGGCCATAAGCGTTTATTTACCTTTAATACGATTTGCAAAGTGCTTGAACAAGCCGAATTTAAGATCTTAAAATGTAAAGGAGTCCCGGCACCCTTTCCTGCGGCCATAGGAGATAACTGGACAAGTCGCCTGCTCTTGGCCATCAACCAAGGTCTTATCAAAATTCTTCCAAGATTATTTTCTTATCAGATTTTTCTGATCGCAGTACCCCTTCCCACCTTGGACGATCTTTTAAGAAGCAGCGTAAAAACAATGAAGCAGTCTGGTGGAAAAATAGAAGTTATTGAAAATAAAAATAAGGATGATTGATTTTTGTTAATAACTACTGCTGTTTTGTTCTTATGTTAGTGAGCTGTTTGCTTCTTCCTTTCAATCTATCACGTATCTCAATTGATTTTTAATATAGGGGTCCCCCTTAAAATCCCAAAGAACTATGTAGGGGTAAATCTCGTTTTGTTTAAAGTTTATTTTATTTTCTTTTAAAAAGTTTAGGAATATAGTTGGGGTTTTACCAAGCGGCAATACTATTGCAAAATCAGAGTAATTTTCAAGCTTTTCCCGTAGCCGTTTACTTCTGGCAGATCTCGAATATGCTGCCGCCGCTATTTTCCCCTTGGCGATGATGATTATTTTTGAGGCTATCGGATAATCGCTGTAGATGGCATTTATATTTTTTGAATTTAAAAAGTTGATCACTCTAACCAAAGGTTCCTGACTGCGGGTTAGAATTGATTTCAATGCATGCTGGCTGTAAGGTGA
>Ga0315336_1007081_pt1 | contig 11010 bp, 6 predicted proteins | sample ASW5metaG_FD_204512 | JGI IMG/M metagenome (GOLD analysis project Ga0315336, IMG submission 204512) | Ammonia-oxidizing marine archaeal communities from Monterey Bay, California, United States - ASW #5 | ecosystem: Environmental > Aquatic > Marine > Intertidal zone | place: USA: California... | reverse complement strand
ATGGACGCCCTGCTGATACCACCGATGAAAGATATCAAGCCAATCCCGACAGAGAGTTCCTGCACAGGGTCAAGTTGAGCCCTTTCCTGATCGGGAAGTACGAGGTGACGCAGGCCGAGTACGAGGCGGTGATGGCGAACGGCGGCGCGTTTGACAGTACGCCGTCAAAGTTCGACGGATCTCACTGCGTTGATGGTGACTGCAACGGGGAGTGCGCGGGCGGTATGTGCCCCGACCGTCCGGTGGACCGAGTGAGGTGGTCCCAGCTCCTGCAGGGGTGCACCCTGATGCAATGCCCGACTCCGGCGGGGTCCTTCCCGGATAACATCCAAAAGAGGTCGGGGGGGTTCCTCGATCTCACCGGTCTCGAGCTTCCATCGGAAGCTCAGTGGGAGTATGCCTGCCGTGCCGGCACGACGACCCGTTTCTACGCTGGAGACGGAGACAGCGCTCCGGCGACGGACCCGGACTTGTCGAGCGTGGCCTGGTGGGCCGCGAACAGCGCTGGCCTCAACGACGTCATTGATTTCGGAGAGTGCCTGGGGACGGAGGGGGCGGGACCAGGAGACAACTGCATGAACGGGATCGACGACGACGGGGACAACCTCACCGACTGTGCCGATACAGATGACTGCAGAGGGAGCCCCTCTCCGAACGCACGGAGCAATGAACAGGAGACGCACCCCGTGGGCGGGAAGCCCGCGAACGCGTTCGGCCTCTATGACATGCACGGGAACTCTTTCGAGTGGACCAGGGATATCGACGGCGGTGGAACGGAGCCCGATTTCTACACGACCCCGGAAGCCGCCTTTCCTCCGAATGTCGATCCCATCAAGGAACCACCGATAGCCTGCAGGCAGCCCGAGGAGGTGATGCCGCCGCTGTGCGAACCCGCCGGTGCGCCTTGCAACGGTAATTACTGCCCCGTCCTCCGCGGCGGCAACTACCTCAACAATCAGTCTCACATGCGTCCGAGAGAGGAATTCCTCCGCTCCGCGGCCCGCGGCCCCGCTGGCGAGAACAGCTTTGAAGGCTTCCGCGCAGCCTTCTGGCCGCTGCCTTGACAGCCGGTTATACTGACAGGGTTATGTGCCGATTCTTTGTGGCTGCCAAGGTGCTGGTCGCGCTGGTCAGCCTGCTTGGCGTAGCACGAGCTGCAGACGGGGTTGCCGCGAAGTCTGCGCAAGACCGGAGTTTCTGGTCGTTTCAGCCGATCCGGAAACCGTCCTTGCCAAGGGTGAAGGATGCGTCCTGGTCGGCTTCACCCATCGACTTGTTCATCCTCGCCGAGCTCGAGGAGCAGGGACTGACCCCGGTCCGGCCCGCGCGGAAGCACCGCCTGATGCGTCGCGCCAGCTTCGATCTCCTCGGCTTGCCTCCTCGTCCCGAGGAGGTTTCAGCGTTCCTCGACGATGACTCCCCGGCGGCCTATGCGAATCTGGTGGATCGTCTCCTGAGCTCGCCTCACTACGGGGAACGCTGGGCCAGGTTCTGGCTCGACGTCGCCCGCTACGGCGAGGACCAGGCCCATCTCTACAGCGCTCGGCTTTACACTTCCGGGTTTCGCTATCGGGACTGGGTGGTCGACGCCTTCAACCGGGACATGCCCTACGATCGTTTCGTCAAGGAGCAGATCGCCGGTGATTTGCTCCCGGGCCCCGGTGGTGACAGGCGCCGGATGGCGCTGGGCTATTTCGCCCTGGGACCCGTCTACTTCGGGGTGACCGACCCGAAAAAAGCAGCGGCCCAGCAACTGGACGATCGCGTCGACACGCTCACCCGCGGTTTCCTCGGGCTGACGGTTTCCTGCGCGCGATGCCACGACCACAAGTACGATCCGATTTCCATGCAGGACTACTACGCCCTGGCCGGTGTCTTCGCCAACACGGAATACGAAGAGCATCCTCTGGTACCGCAGACGGTGGTGGAGGAGTACAAGGCTGCGCAGGCGAAAGTCGCGGCCGAGGAGAAAGCCATCAAGGAGTCCCTGGCGAAGGCGTCGGCGGAGCTCTCTGCGGGAACGAAGGGCGAAGCTTCGCCTATCCCGAAGGACCAGCTCGAGGAAAGGCTGCCGCCGGCTACGAAGGAGGCCCTCGCGGCGCGGCGGGTGCGTCTGGAGGAGCTCAAGAAAGCGGTTCCTCCGAAGTACCCCGTGGCGCACTCGGTGCGGGACAAAACGGAGATCGAGAATATCCGCATCTATATCCGCGGCGATCCCCACGAGGAGGGCGAGGCCGCGCCTCGGCGCTTCCTCTCCATCGCCTCCACTTCCGCCGCGCCGCGCCGCTTCGGCGAGGGCAGTGGCAGATTGGAGCTCGCCGAAGCGATTGTGGAGAAGGACAACCCGTTGACCGCGCGTGTGATCGTGAACCGTATCTGGCGGCATCACTTCGGACGCGGGGTGGTCGATTCGCCGAGCAATTTCGGCAAACTCGGCGACCGCCCGACCCATCCGGAGCTCCTCGACTACCTGGCCAGCCGCCTGATCGAGTCGGGGTGGTCGCTGAAGACGATCCATCGCGAAATCCTGCTTTCCTCCACCTACGCGTTGAGCAGCGACTTCGACGAGGACAATTTCGAGATCGACGCGGACAATCGCTTTCTGTGGCGGATGAACCGCCGCCGCCTGGACGTCGAGGCCTGGCGCGATGCTTTGCTCTCGGTCTCCGGAGATCTGGACGGCGCTCTGGGGGGGCCGTCGGAGTCCCTCGACTCGGGGTCCCTCGACGCTGGGGACAATCGCCGGCGGACTCTGTACGCGCACGTCAGCCGTCATGATCTCGACGGTCTCCTCCGGATCTTCGATTTTCCCGATCCCAACATCACGTGCGCCAAGCGGACCGTCACCACGGTTCCGCAGCAGCAGCTCTACGTCCTCAACAGCGAATTCATGATTTCACGCGCAATACGGTTTGCCGCGCGTCTCACATCCAACGCAGACGATGATACGGCGCGAATCCACCGCGCGTTTTTGCTGGCGTTCCATCGCCAGCCAAACGCCCGTGAGATTCAGCTGGGGCTTGCGTTTCTCGATGCGCCTCGGGCGGCGGAAACGCCTGAGAGTCGCCTTTCGAAGTGGGAGCAATACGCCCAGGTTCTGCTGGGCTCGAACGAATTTCTGTATGTCGATTGATATGAGTCCTTTACCTTTGCAGACACGCCGTCAAGCGATCCAGCGCCTGGGAGGCGGTTTCGGCGCGGTAGGCCTGGCCGACCTGCTGGCACACAATCGCAAAGGTTTGCTGGCCGACGCGCCTAGCTCTCCCACCCTGAATCCGCTCGCGCCCAAGGTGTCTCACTTCGCCCCGAAAGCGAAGAGGGTCATTTACCTGTTCATGAACGGGGGGCCATCGCAGGTCGACACCTTCGATCCCAAGCCGCTGCTGGAGAAGTACAGCGGCAAGCGTCCTCCTGGAGCGGAGCTCAAGACCGAACGCAAGACCGGCGGGCTACTGCCTTCCCCGTTCAAATTCAACCGGTGCGGTGAGAGCGGCATCGAGGTGAGTGAAATCTTCCCGCACATCAGCCGGCATATTGACGACATCTGCGTGATTCGTTCGATGCACACGGCCATCCCCAATCATGAGCCTGCGCTCTTGATGATGAATTCTGGAGAAGTCCAACCCACGCGGCCCAGTATGGGATCCTGGCTGGTTTACGGGCTTGGCAGCGAGAACCAGAACTTGCCCGGCTTCGTCGCCCTCTGCCCGGGCATTCCCGTCTTCGGGCCGCAACTCTGGAGCAACAGCTTTCTTCCCGGTGTCTACCAGGGAACGCACATCAACCAGAAGACCGATCCTCAGAAAATCATTGCGCACATCAACAACAAGTACCTGTCGCGCGCCGAGCACCGCAGCCAGCTCGATCTGCTTACCGAGATGAACCGCCTGCATCTGGCCGAGCGACGCCGCGACAGTAATCTTGAAGCGCGCATCCAGTCGTTCGAGATGGCTTTTCGCATGCAGTTCGAGGCGCAGGAGGTCTTCAGCCTGAAGGGCGAGTCCGCGCGAACTTTGGAGAGGTACGGCTCGAGCCCGTTCTCCCGCGGCTGTCTCATCGCGCGCAGACTGGCCGAGCGAGGCGTGCGGGTGACGCAGCTCTATTACGGAGACACGCAGCCCTGGGACGATCACGAGGATATCCTGAACCACCGCAATCTCGCAGGCGATAGCGATCGGCCCATCGCCGCGCTCCTCGAGGACCTGAAGGAACGGGGTCTGTTTGAAGAGACGCTGGTTCTGTGGGGGGGTGAGTTCGGCAGAACTCCCGTCTCCGAAAAGGCGAAAGGACGCGATCACAACCACCACGGCTTCAGCGTCTGGATGGCGGGCGGTGGCGTGAAGGGCGGGATGGTCTACGGATCAACGGACGACTTCGGTTTCGCCGCTACCGAAGATAAAGTTCACGTGCACGATCTACACGCCACGATCCTGCACCTCATGGGCCTCGATCACGAAAGGCTCACCTACCGCTACAGTGGCCGCGACTTCCGCCTGACTGACGTTTACGGCAGGGTCGTGAAGGAGATCATCGCGTAGCGCCGCTGTCGGCGGTCAGCGTTCAGCTTTCGGCTTTGAGGGGAGCAACTCTTCCGCCTGCGCCGACTCCGGCAGCGGGGCTTGCTTGCGGCTTTGCAGGTAGGCGAACAGGTTGTGGACGTCGGCTTCGCTCATGGGATCGAGCAGGCCGTCCGGCATCAAGGATTGGGTGGTTTCCCGGATGATGTCGATCTCGTCGCGGCGCACAATGAGCAGCTCTTGCACAGTTTGGATGGCGACGGCCTGCTCACTCTGGTTGCCGATGACGCCGGTGATGATGCGGCCGTCGGTGAGGACCACGACCGAAAGCGTGAACTGCTTGGCGACCGTGCTGCTGGGGTCGAGGATGTTCAGCAGCAGGTAGTCGAGATTGTGACGGTCCGAGCCGGTGATGTCCGGACCGATGAGACCTCCGTCACCGTACAATCGATGGCAGCTAGCGCACGCTTGCTTGTACAGCAGACGTCCGTGGGAAAGGTCGGCTCTCTGCAATAGTTCTGGCGTCAAGCGAGACTTCCACCCCTGGATCTGCCGGAGTTTCTCCTCCGATGTGCGTCCCACAATGCCCCACACGTCCGTGAGTTCCTGGAGGACCGTCTCATCATTCAGGCTGGCCATTTGCCGCGCCTGGTATGCCGATACGTGGCTCTTGGGGATGCGTCCCTCACGCATCGCTTGGAGTAGCAGGCGGGCCGAGGCCGGACGGGCGGCGAGCGTGTTGATGCATTCCTCGCGTGCGGCTCCAAGAAATCGGCGGTAGCGTTCGAGGAGGCGTTTGGCAACGTCAGGATGATCGTAAGCCGCCAGACCGCGGATGGCCGTGGTCTGGACGGCCGCCGTCCAGTCGTCGACGAGCTCGAGCAGCAGCGGCAGGAGATCATCCGGACGCGCCGCGATCAGTGTCGTCAGAGCTCTGTGGCGGGAAGCCGGTGATTCGTCCTTGTTCTCGGCGATCTTCCGCAGCGTCTCCTGCGCCACTCCGTCACCGAACAGGACCGCCAGCTGGCGGGTCGCCGCCTGGATGTTACGGTCAGGGATGGTTAACAGCCGCTTCTGGGCGTCGGTCCATGCAGCCGGCATCGGCGCCTTGCGCCACCCTCGCAAGGCGGCGGCCATGCCACGGAGGACGCTCAGCTGCCGTTCCGGAGATTCGAGGCTGCTCAACACGCGCACAAGCTGCTCTACAGGTTCCGGATGAGAAGCCAGATCCACCGTGATCCGCCGAGCGGTGTGCTGCGCAACCAAGGGGATCCGCGTATTCTTCAAGAGCTCTATGGCGCGCACGGGGTCGTGCGGCACGGCCGGTTCGATGCCGTACCAGATCATCAGCGGCAAGTTGTGATCGTCTGCGTCCTCGGCGTGCGCGGCGAGATTCCTGGCAATCGGCCAGCGATCCTCGAGCGGTAGCCGCCCCAAAGCTGACGCCAGCGTCAACCGAATGAGGGCCGACGGATCCGACTCGGCCAGTTTCCGGAAGCGAGCCAGCGCCGCTGAGGGCACGGCAGGCTGATCGCACAGCAGGCGAATCGCCCAGACGCGCCCGTGCAAACCGTGGAGACCGTGCAGACCGTGCGGGTCGGGGGCGTCGAGCATGGCAAGAAGAGACTTCACGTCGAGGCCACCCGTCACATACGAAGCCCACATCAACGCAAGACGATCCGTCGTAGCATCCGACTTCATGTTCTTCAGCTGTTGATGGATCGCCCTTGCAGCTTCAGGGTCCAGTGCACGTTCTTGCAATAGCCGGCGCGCGTGCCGGCCGAACCAGGCGTTCTTGTGGGGAACGAGCTTGGTGAGGTCTTCTGACGACAGCTTGGCAAGGTTGAAGTCGGCCGAGGTTGCTTCATGAGCGCGGCCGGAACGAACCGTGCGCAGCCGTTCTTCATACGTGATCTTGTAGATCCGGCCGCTCGTGCGGTGCACGCCGTCGTAGTCGTGGCATTCGCCCTTGTCCGTCCAGTCGCTGAGGTACACGCCACCGTCCGGACCGTAGGCGAGCTGCACGCCACGGAACCAGGGCTGATTGGCGAGAAGGAGGTCTTCCGCGTGCTCACCGACGTACCCGGAACCGCGTCTCTTGAGGACATCACGGTTCACCCGGGAACCATGTAGGTTGCACATGAACATCGAGCCGCGATACTCGTCAGGCCAGTTGTCGCCGAGGTAGATCATCCCGCCACAGTGCGAGTGGCCGCCGCCGAGGTCATTGGCCTTGCCGTCACGGCTCGCACCCCAGGTGCCCGTCGTGTCCCAGTGGTAATGGTCGGCGTGCTGATCGATCAACTCATACAGATGCGGGTTGAAGTCCGCACCGAACATCCGCTTGTAATGAGCGCCGGGCATGACGTGCCACAGATGACCCGTGACGTTGTTGGTGAAGAAGAACTGGCCGTGCTCGTCATAGTCGAGACCCCACGGGTTGGTGGTGCCGTTACAGACGACCTCGAAAGTCTTGCGGATCGGATGGAACCGCCAGATGCCGCAGTTGATCGGCTGGCGCTCGCTCCTGGGAGTTTCGGGCGTGCCGGGATAGGAGGTGTCGGAGATTCCATGTCTTCCGTACAGCCAGCCGTCCGGCCCCCAGAGCAGCCCGTTCACCACGTTGTGACCGGCTCCCAAAGTCCAGCCGTCGAGGAGCACCTCTGGCTCGCTGTCAGGGACGTCGTCACCGTTCCGGTCCGGGATAAAGGACAGCGTCCCGTTGTTCAGGACCCACAGCCCACCGAAGCCCCACGTCAGCCCGGTGAGCACCCAGGCCCCGTCCCAGAAGACCTTGCGCTCATCGAACGTCCCGTCAGAATCTGTATCGTGGAGGATGACCACCCGGTCGCGGTGCTTCGCGTCATACGGACCCGCTGCGAAGCTGTAGAACTCCGCCACCCAAAGCCGTCCCCGGTCGTCAATGTCAAAGGCAACGGGCTGCCTGACGTCCGGCTCCCCCGCAAAAAGTGTGACCTTGAAGCCTTCCGGAACGGTGATCTTGTCCACCGCTTCCTGTGGCGCAGGCGGCTCCTCGCCCGGCTTCTGCGTGTTGACGATCGGCGGGAAGTCGGTGGCGCGCAGAACGGTGGGGATGAGCCACAGAAGACACAGCGTAACGAATTGCAGCATTGCCGATTCATCTCCGCGATTCATCTTCGCGACTCATCTCCTCGAGAACTTCAGTTCGGTGAATTCGCGAACTCGGTTGGTGATCGCCGGTTCGACGGGGAGGCGCTCGGTGCTGCTCGCGCCATAGAATCCGACGACTCCGTCGGTGTGGTCCAGAATGTACTGTGCGTCTTCCGGCTCGGCGATGGGACCTCCGTGGCAGAGGACGAGAATGTCCGCTTTGACGCGCCGCGCCGCGTCGCACATTTCCTGGACCCGCTTGGCGGATTCTTCCAGCGTCAAGGACTTTTGGGCGCCGATGGACCCCTTGGTCGTCAGACCCATATGAGGAATGAGGATGTCCGCGCCTGCGCCTGTCATCGCTTCGGCATCGCCGGCGTTGAAGGCGTACGGGGTCGTCAACAGTCCGATTTCAGAGGCGCGTCGAATCATATCGACCTCGAGTCCGAATCCCATGTCGGTCGCTTCGAGATTGGCGCGGAATACGCCATCGAACAGGCCGACCGTCGGGAAGTTTTGCACTCCCGAGAAGCCGGCGGCGTCCACTTCTTGGAGGAAGAGTTCCATCTTACGGAACGGATCGGTTCCGCAGACACCCGCCATGACCGGCGTGTGCTTGACGACGGGGATCACCTCACGGGACATGTCCAGGACGATCTGGTTGGCGTCTCCATAGGGCAGCATTCCCGACAGGGACCCACGGCCAGCCATGCGGAAGCGGCCCGAGTTGTAGATGACGATGAGATCGATGCCGCCAGCTTCCTCGAGCTTGGCGCTGATGCCCGTTCCTGCTCCACCGCCGATGATCGGCTTTCCTGAGGCCACTTTGGCGCGCAGACGCTCGAGGATGTCTTCTCTTTTGAACAAGGCCATGGTCTTGAGATCCTGAAACTCGACCAAAAAACAGCGTTACTTGCCGATGAGCTCGGTCAACTTACGAGCGGCTATTACAGCAAATTGTGGATCGTTGATGTGCATATCTTTTTCGATGATCTCGACATCACCGGCGTTGTCACGCACGGCAGCCAGCAACTTCTGACGCGCTGCCGGATCGTCGAAAGGCTGGCCGACCCGGTCGATTGCGGAAACGCCTTGCCCCGGCAGCACGATGGCCGCGGGCCCTTTCGAGGCTGACACTTTGAGGCCGATCTCTTCGCCGATCCGCGCGTTCTCTTCGGCCGTCGTTCGCATCAGCGTGACATTGGCGTTGTGCTTGTACAGGTTCCGAGCGCGGAATGGCCCCGGAACCGTGTCGATGCCATGGAAGTTCACCATATCCGTCGCGCCGACGGAAACGACCTGGGGCACTCCTCTTCTGGCCGCTGCCGTCAAGCGGTCCGGGCCTGCGGAGAGGACCCCGCCGACGATCTCGTCTGCCAGCTCGGTCGTCGTGATATCCAGGACCCCGGCGATCTCACCGTCGCGGATCAGCGATTCCATCGCCTGGCCGCCATTTCCCGTGGCGTGGAAGACCAGGACTTCAAAGCCGGCCGCTTCGAGCACCTCGCGTGCTTTTTCGACGCAGGGCGTGGTGACCCCGAACATAGTCGCCGCTACCAGCGGTCGGTCCTCGGAGCTCGAGGTTTCCATCCGGTGTTCCACCATGCCTGCAATGGCGTGCGCCGCCTCCGACAAAACGCACCGGCTGATGCGGTTGAGCCCCAGGATATCGACGACCGAATTGATCATGACAATGTCCTTGTCACCGACAAAGCCACGGACGTTTCCTGACGCGAGCGTGCTGACCATCACTTTGGGGACGCCAAGCGGTAGAGCTTTCATGGCTGCCGTCGCGATGGTCGTGCCGGCCGATCCACCGATCCCCAGGACACCATCGACCTTGCCATCAGCGTGAAGCTTGGAGATCAGCCGAGCAGCCCCTTCGGCGGCTCGGGTCACGGCTTGGCCGCGATCCCCCAGGCGGCGCAGCTCCTCGAGCGAAGCTCCAGCGGCGCGGAAGAGCTCCTCGCGGCTGATGTCTGCGGCGATGGCCGGCTCGCCCAGGCAGCCAGTGTCAACGACCTGTACGGAAAGGTCGAGCGCCTCGAGGCGCGTTCGTACGTAACGGATCTCCGTGCCTTTCGTATCGAGCGTTGCTATAAGATAGATACTCATCGTGTGTTTCCGACTCCATCCTACATCAGAGTGCCCACCAGATGACTCCTTGTCTCCCTGTCCCCCTCCCCGACCGCATTGTGGTGCAGGCGTCTCGCCTGCATTCCTTAGTAGCTAAGCTTTTGGCCGGCAGGCGGGACGCCTGCACCACAATGCTTCAAGGGGGTAGCGGAGTGTAAAGCAGCGCGCATTGAATGGGGCTTCCTGATACCATTGGCTCTACTGAAGGAGAATGCAAGAATACAGGACCAACATGCGCGTGGTACGGTTCGGCGGCGTCCCGACCATCGCGGTCATCTGTTGCGCCGCCGCCGTGATTTGCTGCTCCGCCGGGAATGCTGCCGCCCAGGAGGGCGGCATCGAAACCTTTGCCGCCGGGACGCTCTTCGAGGAAGGTTGGCGCCTCTCGACAACGTATCTCTACGAGCGGAAGGGCACCCTCTACCGGGGGTCGAAAGACATATCCAATCCACAGGACCTAGAGCGCGAGGCGCATCGCTTCGTCACCGCCATCGATTACGGGGTGCTGCCCCAGCTCACAGCGTCCCTGCTCATTCCGGTCGCCTACCAGGAAGCGCGCCTCCCTGCAGCTACTGGCGGGAAGGTGGATTCGTTCGGCCTCGCCGACATCGCCCTTCTGGGGAAGTACCGCATCTTCAAGAAGGATTGGGAGCAGAGCACCCTCAACCTCGCCCTCATCAGCGGCCTCGAGATGCCGAGCGGCAAGACCGACGAGAAAGAGAACGGCAGCCGCCTTCCGCCGGAGCAACAGCCCGGATCCGGTGCGTGGAACCCGTTGGTCTCCTTGGCGAGCACGGCCAGCCTCGACCGCTTGCGCTTCGACGGATTCGTTTTCTACAAATTCAATACCGAGGGGAGCCAGAATTTCGAGCGCGGAGATTTTTTCGCCGTAGAGCTCGCCGGCGCGTACCGCTTTTTGCACACGGAGTACCCGGGACCTACCGCGAGCGCTCGTCTCGGGTTTCAATACCGGAACGAGCAACGAGGCGAGATCGACGGCCGCACGAACCCCAACTCGGGGTCGGATCAGATCCTCCTTCGCATCGGTTTGACCGTGCACCCGGTCCCCGGTACCGATATTAACACCAATGTGGACGTGCCGGTGTTTCAGGATTACAAAGGAGTACAGCTCGGACTGGATCTACGAATCTTTTTCGGCCTGGGTTTCAGGTTCTGAATGGGAGCTTCTGAATGAAGACACTGTGGAAAACGTGGCTTGCAGCGA
>Ga0315336_1007078_pt1 | contig 11011 bp, 4 predicted proteins | sample ASW5metaG_FD_204512 | JGI IMG/M metagenome (GOLD analysis project Ga0315336, IMG submission 204512) | Ammonia-oxidizing marine archaeal communities from Monterey Bay, California, United States - ASW #5 | ecosystem: Environmental > Aquatic > Marine > Intertidal zone | place: USA: California... | reverse complement strand
ACTGAACACCGAACACTTCTCCCCAAGGACTGAACACCGAGGTCTCACCGTGAACCCCACCTTCCTCCACGAACCCCGCCTCGGCGGCCCTCCGGGCCAGCGCACCTCACCGCCGCTGCCCATGAGCCGGGCCGAAATGCTCGAACGCGGCTGGAACGAGGTCGACGTCGTCTTCGTCACGGGAGATGCCTACGTCGACCACCCCAGTTTCGCCATGGCGATCCTCGGACGCCTTCTGGAGGCGCAAGGTTTCCGGGTCGGGATGCTGAGCCAGCCCGACTGGCGCAGCGCGGACGCCTGGAAGACCTTCGGCCGGCCACGGCTCTGCTTCGCCGTCTCGGCCGGAAACATGGACAGCATGATCAACCACTATACGGCCAACCGTAAGGTGCGAAACGACGATGCTTACTCGCCCGGCGGCCACATCGGCCTGCGCCCGGACCGGGCGACGCTCGCCTACTGCCAGCGAGCCCGTGAAGCTCACCCCGAGGTACCCGTCATCGCAGGCGGCGTCGAAGCCTCGCTTCGCCGGCTCGCCCACTATGACTACTGGAGCGACAAGGTGCGCCGTTCGATCGTCCTCGACTCGAAGGCGGATCTCGTCGTCTATGGCATGGGCGAGAGGCAAATCGTAGAGATCGCGCGGCGGCTTGCCGCCGGCGCCTCGGTAAAGGGCCTGCGCGACTTACGTGGGGTCACCTACGCCCTCGGCGCGAGCGAAAGTCCACCGTCCGGCCCCGAGGTGACAACCCTTCCGAGCTTCGAGGAGGTTCGCGGCGACTTTCTTGCCTTCAGCGAGGCGACGCGCATGATCCATCACGAGACGAATCCCTACAACGCGAGGACAATCGTGCAGTGGCACGGCAGGGAAGGGCACGGAGGCCGCGCCGTGGTGCAGACTCCGCCCGACCTACCACTGAGCCGCGACGAGATGGACCGCATCTACGACCTTCCCTACACCCGCAAACCGCACCCGGTCTATCGCGAGAAAATTCCGGCTCAAGAGATGGTTAAAGACTCCGTCACCATCATGCGTGGGTGCTTCGGAGGCTGCACCTTCTGTTCCATCACCACGCATCAGGGCCGTATCATTCAGTCGCGTTCGCAGGGATCCGTGCTGCGCGAGATCGAGGGTATGGCGAAAGATCCAAGTTTCAAGGGTGTGGTGAGCGACATCGGAGGACCCACCGCCAACATGTACGAAATGCGCTGCGTCAAACCCGAGGTCGAAAGCATCTGCCGTAGGCTTTCTTGCGTTCACCCGACCATCTGTCCTCTTCTCGGGACAGATCACGGTCCCCTGGTGGAGCTCATGCGCAAATCCCGCTCTACTCCCGGCGTCCGCAAGGTCCTTGTCTCGAGCGGCCTCCGCATGGACCTGGCGCGTAGGTCGCCCGAGTACATGCAGGAGCTGGTTACGCACCATGTCGGAGGTCACCTGAAGGTCGCGCCGGAGCACACGGACCCTGAAGTCCTCAAGAAGATGAAGAAACCTACCATCGACGACTTCGGAGAATTCGCGAAAGATTTCAAGCAGGCCTCGAAGAAGGCGAGCAAAAAACAGTATATCGTTCCTTATTTCATCGCGAGCCACCCCGGCTCGGACCTCGACGCGATGATCGGTCTCGCCCTTTTCCTCAAACAGAACGGCTACCGGCCCGATCAGGTCCAGGACTTCATTCCTGCGCCGATGGATGTAGCGACCTCCATGTACTACACCGGTCTGGATCCCATCACGAAGAGGCCCGTGCATGTCGCGAAGAAGATGCGGGAAAGGAAGTTTCAGCGCGCGCTCATGCAGTTCTTCAAACCCGAAAACTACTTCGAGGTGAGGAAAGCGCTCATCGCCGCCGGTCGTACCGACTTGATCGGCGACGGGTGCGAGGCTCTCATACCGTCAAAGCCACCGCCCCAGGCCCTGAAAGCACGCCGCGAGCGTGCCAACCGCGAAGCACGTGGGGAGTACGTTCACACAATACCCACCGGGAACGAGAAAGGGGCAGGGTACAGGCCCCATCGCAAGAGCGCTCCGCGAAGAAGCCGGTAGTGTGCACCCGATAACTCTTCTGCTCCTGTTCCCGTCCCTGAAATTACGCCGCAACCCACCGCGCGGCTCGGGGTTTATATTGACGGAACGGCAACAAAAGCCCAGGAGAAACCCCATGCATTTTAGAAGAGCGAGAGCCATCACCCTGATCGCGTTTGCCAGCGCCCTCCTGCTGCTCCCGGCTGCCGCAACAGCAGCGAATGCAGCCAAAACCGAACAACGCCAGGAAGAGCGAAAGCGAGGACGGAAGGCGCGAAACAACCGCGAGGAAATCCTCAAGCGCTTCGACCTGAACGGGGACGGACAGCTTGACAAAAAAGAAAGAAAGGCGGCCAGAAAGGCCCGCAAGGAACGGAACGGGGGAAGAAGGAAACGCTTCCTCGAAAAATTCGACAAAAACGGCGACGGAAAACTCGACGACGAAGAAAGAATGGCTGCCAGAAAAGCCCGCAAGGAACGGAACGGGGGAAGAAGGAAGCGCCTCCTCGAAAAATTCGACAAAAACGGCGACGGAAAACTCGACGACGAAGAAAGAATGGCTGCCAGAAAGGCTCACAGGGAACGGCGCCACAAAGACCGTCGGTCCGCCCGCATCTAGCAGCATTGTCGTGCAGGCGGGAGGCCAGCAAACTTGAGCCTTATACCTTCACACCCGTATAACCCTCTTCAGGCAGGCGAGACGCCTGCACCACAATGCTTCGTGTACGCCTGACGAGTGGCGACACTTACGGCAACCGCTTGACGATGCGCAAACCGAGGTTGAGGAACGCGAGTGTCTGGCTGGTCGCGCTGCGCTCGGGGGAGCGGTGGAGGACTTCGAGACTGTTGAAGCTGCCGCCCCGGATGACGCGGGTGCCGATGCCCGATGTCGACAGGGGGTCGAAACCGGGAACTTCTTTGCCGTAGAAGCCGACGTCAAAGACGTCTTCGCAAAACTCATAGACGTTGCCGTGCAGGTCGTGGAGGCCAAACTGGTTCGCCTGCTTCCCACCCACGGGGTGGATCACGACGCCGCTGTTGAGGATGTACCACCCCATGTCGTCGAGGTTGCCTGTTCCCGAGTAAGAGCCGGACGTCCCCGCCCGGCAGGCGTACTCCCACTGCGCCTCCGAGGGGAAATCGAGACCGATCGCATCGAGCCACTTGCGGCAGTCTTCCCAGGTCACCATCTCGACCGGCAGGTTGTCCCCCTCATGGGAGGATGGGTCGGCGTCGAGCCCTGTTTCCAGGTGCGCCTCGACCACACTCCGCCACTCTTCCTGCGTCACTTCGTACTTGGCGATCAGAAACGGGCTCAGGCTCACCGGGCGCACCGGACCCTCGTCCGGGTCGCGCTCGGGATCGTCAAGCGGGCTTCCCATGTTGAAGCTGCCCCCTGGCAGCCGCACGAAGAGGATGCCCGTCTCGTCGTGGATAAACTCGGAGTAGCCCTGCGCGTTGACGCCGGCGAAGGTGAACCCTTCGACCCGAAGGCCCAGGGCCAGCTCCTGCTCGAGCGTCAAGCAGCTAGTATTGGCAAGGCAGACCCTGGGTGCCTCTGTGCCCTGAAAGAGCCAGCTCAGAAAGAAGACGGCGTCGCTCAGGTCCACGCCGCCATCAGCATTCGCATCGATGCTGTACTTCGTGGGATCTGCGCCGCAGTCGACAGCCACCGCTCCCCCACCCATCGGCGCGTCTGCGTCCACCTCCTGTAAGAACCGACCGGCCAGAAGCGCCGCGTTTACAAACAAGCCAACAAGTAGGAGCTTCTTCATGACATACCCTTTCTGAAAAAACGTGAGTGGTAGGAAAACGTTCCGCCCCGTGAACCGTCAGGGTTGAGCCCAGGAAAAGAAGGGGGCCTCTCCGCTGAAAGCTGAATGCTGACAGCTAACAGCTTTCTCGCTACGACGAACGGGGCCCGCAGCCCATGGTGTCCAGGGTAAGATCCGGTCCCGGTTGCTGCTGGGTGGGAGGTGGAAGAACGGCCTCGCCCATGAAGAGATGCCCCAGCGTCTTGGTGGCGTCCGAGAGATCCAGCTCGCCGTCGTCATTGGCGTCGGCAGCATCCGAACAGACTGGCGCTGGGCCTCCCACGAAGAGATAGTCCAACGTGTACTTCGCGTCGCCGAGGTTGAGCGTACCGTCGTCGTTGGCGTCACCGCGGACGAAAGCGCTGGCGTCCCCGACGATGGCAACAAGACTGTTGACGAAGAGCGTCGAGGCAAAGGTGTCCGTAGGGACGTTCACGTGGTGGACGTGGGCCAGGTTCTTGATGGGCTCGCCGCTGCCCCGAGCGCCGTCTACGAATGCCAGGAGCGTGAAACCATTACCGACATCGGGTCTCACCAGGAAATGTAAATCCAGGACCTCATTGTCCTGGTCTCGAGGGAGGACGTCCGGATCCACAAACACCATGCTGAAGATCACCGAACCGACGACGAAGCCCTCATCGACCCCGTCGCTGCCGGGAGTGTCGTCGCGGTTGTTGATCGTGATGACACGGAAATCGTAGTCCTCGCCGTTCGGCCGCTCCCAGATGTCCTCGACCGCGGTACCCTGCAATACTCCCTCGTCAAAATCGATCGAGAAGGAGAAACCTCGAAGCTCCACGTTGCCATTGATGATCAACGGGCTATGGAACGTCGTGCCGGGTCTGGCCGTTCTGTCGCGGAGCGAGTAGTGCGCCAAAAGCTCATCCGGCAGGGGTTGCTTCGGATCGTGGACCGGTGGCGAACGATCGTCCGGCTCGCAGCTGCCCCCGGAGACCGACTCCCCTGCGATCGTGATGGCGCCAGCCTCCCGGAGGGGAACCCGGGTGTAGCCGTCCTCTGTGTAGATGGTGCGAATCACGTTACGCGTAAACATCGGTCTTCGCTCGGTCTCGGCCAGGATCTCGATCGGGTAGGTTCCGGGAGCGGCCGATGGGAGGACGCAAAACTCGAGGGTCGCAACGGGGCGGGAATTCGTAAAGCCCGCCCATCTCCCGAGATCCCAGATCATCCCGACCCCCGTCGTGCCGTCCTCCTCGAAGGTCTGCTGATCCATGAAATTGAAGAAGTCCACGTCGTCTACGGCCTCGATGGACACTCCCGCGAGAACCGATGCGTCGTAACGCACGGCGAATTCCAACCCCATGATCAGCCCGCCCTCCGGGTCGACAAGAAAGGAAATGGGAACCGAGACGTTCGTCTGTCTCGGAGCTGCCGAACCCTCACCCATTTTCAGGGTACCCGCGGCTCTCAGGCCCGAAACGAAAAACGCCAAGAAACAACCCATACTCAACAGGACGAGAAACGCTTTCGGCTTCATGAAACTCTCCGGGGGAAACCCTACGCGACTCATTCGACTCATGGTTTCGGAAGCAATCGTTGTGCCATCCACGAAGATCGCGGGTTAAAACTCAGGCAAAGGCCGAAACGTTGTTAAAGGACACGCCTTCTGGTGGCAACCTCGAACGAGTCGTGGGCCGAGAGTCGAGGGCAGCGCACCGCGTTGTAAGGACTAATTTACAAACACGCTCGCTGCTTTCAACCAGAAGTTGAAGATGGAATCCTGAAAACGTTCACGGGTACGGGGACAAATCCGGATCCCGAAGGCAATCCAATGACTCTGTTGTGGGCGGGTCTCCCGACCCGCCCACGCGACGGTCCGAGCGGGGGGCGGCCGGGAGAGCGCCCCACAACGAAGCCCTGGAAGGCGCCTGCATCTTCACCCGTACACGTTCGCGAAGCTTTGTGGTGCGGCCGTCCCGCCTGCAAACCAGAAGCCTGATTACCGAGAAGGCTGGCGCCTGCACCACAAAAGGGGTCAGCGTCCAGCTTTTCTTTTCCGAAGCTGAACGCTGATAGCCGACTTGTTGAACGCTTTTTTACGATGACGGCGGCGGCCCACACCCCAGGGTGTCGAAGGTGAGATCCCATCCGGGTTCTACTTCCGTGGGAGGTGGGGGTGGCTCAGCTCCCACAAAGAGATACGACAGCGCTCGGACGGCGTCAGAGATGTCCACCTCGCCGTCGTCATTGGTGTCAGCGGCATCGAGACAGATCGGGGGAAGGCCTCCCAAGAAAAGAAAGTCCAGGGTGTACCGCGCATCGCTGAGGTCGAGCGTGCCGTCATCGTTCGAGTCGCCGCGGACGAAAGCGCTGGCGTCCCCAACGACGGCGACGAGGCTACTGACGAGAATCATGGAGGCCTTTGTTTCCGGAGGGACGCTCTCGTGGTAGATCGTGGCGACATTGTCGACCGGCTGGCCATCGCCCTGAGCTCCGTCCACAAACGATATGTCCGTAATGCCGCCGGTTGCCTCGGGCCTCACGAGAAAATGGACGTCGAGGACCTCATGGTGTTCGTCCCGAGCCAGCACATCCGGTATCAACGCACCGAGGCTGAAGACCACGGCACCGATGACGAAGCCCTCGTCGATCCCGGCGTTCCCGGCGATGTCGTCGGAGTTGTTGATCGTTACGATCATGAAATCGTAGTCCTCGCCGCTCGGCCTCTCGTAGATGGCCTCGACACCAGTACCCTGCAACACCCCCTCATCGAAATCGATCGAGACGGAGAATCCGCTGATCTCCGCGTTGCCATTCATGATCAACGGGGTGCTGAACGTCGTGCCGGGTATGGCCGTCCTGTCCTCCAGCGTAAAAGTGGCCAAAAGCACATCGGGGAGGGGCGGGGGAGGCTCGATAACAGGCGGCGTTCGATCATCTGGCTCGCAGTTGCCACCGAGGACCGGCTCGCCCTGAATGGTGATGCTGCCTGCCGCAAGGACAGGCACGTGGGACTCGCCGTCCACCGTGTACACCGTATTAACCACCCTGCGACCCATTTCCAAGCTACGCTCCGCTTCGAGAAGGATCTCGAGCGGGTAGGTGCCGGCGGCGGCCGTCTCGAGAACACAAAACTGGAGGTTCGCGACGACCCCGGAGGTGGTGACCCCGTCGGGCCTACCGAAGAGCTTCCAGACGATCGCCGCCGCGGTATTGCCCGGCTGCATGAACGTCGACTGCTCCATGAAGTTGAAGAAGTCCACGTCGTCGACGGCCTCGATCAATACACCGCCGAGAACCGATGAATCGTAGCGTACGGTGAACTCCAGCCCCGTCACCAGTCCCTCCTCGGGGTCGAGGAGGATGGAAATGGGGACGACGATGTTCATCTCCCCCGGAGCTGCCGCCGCTTGACCCACTTCAAGAGTAGCCTCAGCCCTGAGGCCGACGAGCGGCAATGCCGCAAGGCACGCCGCACAGAGCGGAATGAAACGTTCCAACTTCATCATTTTCTCCTCGAAAAAACCTACGCCATTGACGCTGGCTAGCCGTTGCGTCCTTCAGATCGCAATCGATGTGCCGTCATGGAGACCGTGTGGGCTGAAATTTGCAAAAGGGGCAAAAAAGTCCTCGGGAGAGGCTTCTTTTCGTGGCAACCTAGAAAGGTCGCGTGGACCGAGAGCTGTGGACGGAGCCGCGTCTGTAAAGCACCGTTTACACCTCAACTTCCGGCTTTCAACCAGGAGTTGAAGGAGGAACCCTGAAATCCGTGAATCCGGGCCCCCTGGCGAACGAAGCCTTTCGGCTGAAAACGCGGCTATCCAACCATCCGCAGGCCTCGAGCTTCCTGGCCTCCCCCGCGGCGCGGGGGCGTGCTTCCCTCGTGGTCAAGTACTTCTCACAGCCGGCAAGCGGTCCGCTGACGGAATTCTTCCGCGCCGACGTCCTCGACCTCGCGTCGCTCCACCACGAGTCATTCGCGCGCCCGAGAAGCTTCGGAAGAGACGAGAATACGGGGCAGCCCTACGTGGTAAGGGCCTACATCGACGGTTCGGAGCTTTCGGCGGTGACTCGGGGAATGCCCCCGCGAAAACTTCTCCCCTGGCTTCTCGCTGCTGCCGAAGCCATCCGCCTTCTCCATCGCTTCGGCCTTCTACACTGCAATATCAAGGCCTCGAACTTCATCGTTCCGAGGTCTCGCCACTCGCGCGATGCAAAAATCATCGCCTGCGATCCTACCTATCTGCGTCAAGGAGACGACACGGACCCGAGGATGGTCAACACTGCCCCCGAGCTCCGGCGCGGCGAGCATGCCACCTTCGCCTCGGACCTGTACGCTCTGGGAGCCGTGTTCTACCGCCTCCTCACCGGTAAGGAAGAAGTAGAAACCAGCGACAGCGGCTTTCCTGAGGCTCCCGCCCAGATCCATCCGGAGGTCCCGCGAGATCTCGAGAGGCTCATCATGAAACTGCTGAGCCCTGACCCGGCGCGGCGCTACCACGACACTCCTGCCTTGATCGACGACCTTCGCCTTCTTTGCGGGTCGAAGGGCCCCGTCGAGTGGGTGGCGCCCGACTGGTTCGTCGGACGCAACGCGGAGCTACAGCGTGCCATCGCCTGCATCGAGGGAAACCGGCAGAAGGGTGTGATTGCCGTCACCGGGGAAGCCGGCATGGGCAAGAGCGCATTCCTGAGCCGCCTGGCGCTGGAAGCGCAGCTGCGTGGCTATACCACTGCGCTCGTCCGCTGTTACCCCGAGAATACGGTTCCCCTTTCGCCCGTCCGAACGCTCGTGGAGCAGCTCACGCCTCGAGGCCCGGCCGGCCGTGCCCTGCGCGCACGCTACCGGAAACTCCTCGAACAAACGAATGGCCGTGAGGCGCGGGGCAACCTCCGCGATGATGTGGAAAAAGTCCACGACGATGTGCACACGGGTAGCCGCCGTACCCTGCTGCGAGGGCTTCTCGACCTCATCCATGATCTGGTCGCTTCGCGTCCCACCGTTCTTCTCGTGGACGAGGTCCACTTCGCCGACTCTTTGACGGTCGATCTCCTGCGCAACCTCGTTCGCGAGAGTCCAGCCCCCGCTGACAAGACCGAAGCGGACCGCCAGCCGGCCCGGGTCGCGCTATCGTTCCGCAACGAAGCCCCGTTTCGTCAGCTGCGGGATGCTTTTCGCTTCCAGGACGACCACAGCCTCGTCCTGGAACTTCCACCACTGGCGGCCAACGCAGTGAGTGATTGGATAGAGCTCGCCCTCTGCGATCGGCCGGAAGCGAGGGACAGAATCCGGTCGGCCTCCCCACGGAACCCCTTCGCCATCCGGGAAGCTATCCGTCTCGGCTCTTCTCGTCCTGGACCGGAACCCACACTCGCGAGGGATCTACCCTCGATCCATCTCGACTACCTCGCTTCGCTCCATGAAAGACAGAGGAAACTACTCGAGTACCTCGCCGTCCTGGGCCGTCCCGCGTCTGCCGATCTGCTCCGGGACCTGCTCGCAGAGGTCCCCGTGGCGCCCCACCGGCACGGCTACGGGCTTCAAGACATGCTCGAGGCGCTTCTGCGTGAAGGAATCCTGAGTGAGGACGGGAGCCGCTTCTTCTTTCAACACGGCTCCTTCCACGGCTGGCTCAAGGAGACCGTCGAGGAGAAGGACCAACGCGCCATCCATCGCAGGATCGCAGAGGCTCTCGAAGGACGCGGTGATAGCTTTCCCGAGGAGGTTGCCCACCACTGGCTGGAGTCCGACACGCCCCACAGAGGCGCGGACACGGCTCTCGTGTCGGCCCGCCGCCTCACCAGAAGTCACGAAGACCGACGGGCGCTCCACTTTTATCAGGCCCTCCTTGAAATCTTGCCGCCCGCGAAAAAACGACTGAGTCGTACCGTCGCGGAGGAGATGGCCGACGCCTATTCGCGAATCGGCCACCATCGCCGCACGGTCGAGATCCTCAAAGAGCTTCTCGAAGACGCGAAAGATCCCGGCGAGGTCGCGAGGCTCCTCCGCTCGATAGGAGTCTCCTACCACCGTGCCGGTGAGATCGGCCGCGCGGTTTCGCACCTGGAGAGGGGGTTGCGTCTGCTGACCAATGTCAAGGGACAGGGAGGGGTTCGCGATCGTCTGCGCATGAAATCCGAACTTGCTGAAATCGCGATCAACAAGGGGGATTACAAGATGGCCGAGGGAATCTGTCTGCGAGCGATGGAGGAAATCGGCACACAAACGGGAGCCAGCAAGGACCGCGAGATTCGCCGCGCGGAGATGCTGCTCCTCGAAACCCTGGCCCACGTTCGCCTGCGGCGATTTCAGTATGAGGATGCACGAAAACTCTTCGAGAAAAGTCTAAGTATCAGCGGCGAGCTCGGTGCCGTTCCCGAAAGAAGCCTGATACTCAACAACCTCGGCATTCTCCACAACCAGGAAAACCGTTTCCCGCGCGCCATCGAATGTTACCAGCAGGCAGAGAAGCTTTCCGCGCAGCTGGGTGAAGACCTGATTCTCGTCAACATTCATTCCAACCTGGGGCTCCTGTTCGCAAAGTGCGGCCAGGTGGAGGCGGCGGATGAAGCGCTCCGGAACGCGGCTCTCCATGACGCGCGGTGCGACTCGAGCAGAACTCATTTCCTGCGTCTCCATTGTGCCGGCATCGTAGACGTGTACCTTGGACGTTACGCATCGGCGATTGCGACATTCAAGCAGGCCATCGACCTCGGGGAAGAGCTCAAGGATTCTTTCCTGACCGGCTTTGACCTGGTCTACCTCGGAGAGTGTCATCTCCTCCGCGGGGAGGCGAAAGCGGCGCGTGGGGCTTTCGATCGAGCGGTGAACCTGGATTCCGCGCCACCGGACGAGGTGATCGCCATGATCGCGGCGCGAAGAGCAGTTCTCGCTGCACTTCGCGGCGAAGCCCGGGAAGCCAAAGCCTCCATTGCGTCTTACGCTGACAAGGCCGAAGGACAGCTCCCGTTTCTGCAGGCGTGGGATCGAGTGTTTCTCGGGTGGACCCACCGCCTGCTGGGTCACTTCGAGGAGGCGGCAAGGGAGCTGGAGGAAGCCAAAGCTTTCTTCGCACGGGTGAAGGTTCCGCTCGGGGAAATCCAAGCCACCCTGGAGCTTGCGGCCCTGGACGCCGACACAGGGAGAAGCGCCCGAGCAGAGAAACGCCTGCGGGGCGTTCGGGCCCGTTATTCTTGTGGGCGCGGGGTG
>Ga0315336_1007077_pt1 | contig 11012 bp, 7 predicted proteins | sample ASW5metaG_FD_204512 | JGI IMG/M metagenome (GOLD analysis project Ga0315336, IMG submission 204512) | Ammonia-oxidizing marine archaeal communities from Monterey Bay, California, United States - ASW #5 | ecosystem: Environmental > Aquatic > Marine > Intertidal zone | place: USA: California... | reverse complement strand
ATTGACGCGGGAATACTGGAAATACCGTGTGTCACCTGCCCTGGTGGCGGAATTGGTAGACGCGCTAGCTTCAGGAGCTAGTGTCCATTAGGGCGTGGAGGTTCGAGTCCTCTCCAGGGCACCCTTTTGAGATCCATTGAGATCGATCAAGACCGAAAAGGTCCTCGTTTAGCGACGAGGGCCTTTTTTGTTAGGGGTTAGCACCTCCCTCAAGATCCCATTCGGTGCCTGAGGGAGTATCACGCTGAATTTCTACTCGCGTTGATATTCCCATATAGCGAGCGGGTGACGATTTTCTCGTAAACCTCCCGGTTCTCTGAGTTCAGTTCGATCTTCTGAAGGGCGTATTGCTGGATCACCAGCAGTGGTAGGACGATTTCTTCTCTTATCGCTATCGAACTTCTCGAAAGAGGCTCTTCCTCCATCAGTTCGGTATATCCTGAGATCAACAAGACCATCTCTCGGGAGAGTTCGAATTCGGCGAGCAGCATATTCCAGAACGGGCCGAACTCCTTGTCGCGGGCGATATAACTGGTTAGTCCAAAACTACATTTGGTGAGAGACATCATACTTCCCAGTATGAGGGTTTTGAAAAACGGTACGTCTCGAAAGAGTGCTTGTAGGTCTTCGAGTCTTCCATCATCCACTACAGACTTGAGCGCCGTGCCGATCCCAAAATACCCCGGTACGTTCTGTTTTAGCTGACTCCAGGATCCTACAAACGGAATGGCGCGCAGGTTTTTTAATTCCAAAGTCTCGTCATTACCTCGTCTGGCGGGCCTGCTGCCAACATTTGCCCGGCTGTAGAATCGAAGCGTGCTCTTCTTTTCCAGATACGGGATGAACATGGGATGGCTTTTGAGCGCCGTGTATTTTTCATAGCTCAAGCTCGCAAGCTCATCAAATAGGGCCCGTGAGTTTTCTGAAATGTTGTTCTCATCATGAAAGACGTCCTTACGGATTCCCGCAGCAATCAATTGCTCGCACTGATGTTTGAACTGCTCTTTTGTGCCATACATACTCGTGATGACCTGGCCCTGGATGGTCAGCTCGATTGCATGGTCGGCTATAAGCCTGCTCTGTGAAGCATAAAACCGGTGTGTTTTACCTCCTCCACGAGCAGGGGGCCCGCCTCGGCCATCAAAGAAGATCGCCTTTATGCCTACATCGTCACAGACAGTGGAGAGCTCTTCTTTTGTCCTGTGAATGGACCAGTTTGCTTGCAGGTATCCACCATCTTTCGTGCCATCTGAGAAGCCCAGCATGATGGTTTGCGTATTGTCTCTAAACGCAAGATGGGATCTGTAGGCCGGAAGACTGAATAGCGTGCCCATAATCGAAGCGGCATGCGTCATTCCGTAGACGGTCTCAAATAGCGGAATGATGTCCACTTGAATGTCATCCTCATTCCAGCACCATCTGAAAAGAGCAAAAACGAATAAAACCGAATAAACATCCTCGGAGTTACTGATGATATACCGATTGCAGCCCTCAACACCATTTTTTCGCTGGATTTCCTGAATCTGATTGATGGTAAGAATGGTATCTCGCATCAAGTCATCTTCAAAATCCTTGGCCTCAATTGTTATGTCCGTTCTCAGCAGAATCTGAATCAACGCGTCTGGATCGAGCTCATCGAGGGACGATTCTATCACGCCTCGTTGTGTAAGAATGGTCGTGATGAGACGTTTGTGTACAGAGTGGTTTTGCCTGATGTCCAGGGACGCAAAATGTGTTTTGAAGATGGCGACTTTGTCGATCAGTAGTTCCAGTTCTTCCCTGAAAAGATCATTGTAGTCTGATGAGAGGAGACTCCGAATGGCGCGTAAGGGAGCTGAGATTTGATCGGCGGTCAGTGGTGTCTCAGGATCAAACATCGCATCGTACACTCTGGCAGTCAGTTTGGCCAGCGGACTTTCGACTTTCGGGAAAGTCAGCTTGCCTTCGAGTTCTTTTAACTCCTTGTAGTAGCACTTCATAAGCGTCATACGAAGCTCATTCGCAACTGCCAGGGTCGTTTCAGACGTTACAAAAGGATTTCCATCCCGGTCTCCACCAGGCCAGAAGCCAAGTTGAACTATTTTTGTATTGCCGAACGCGTCATCGCGTGAGGATTTCCTCAGGTCGGCATAGAGTTCTCCGACGGCATCGAAGTACACGTATCTCAGGAAATAGATTATGTTTTTGGCCTCTTCCAAAGGCGTCGGTTTATCTGACTGTAACAAGGAAGTCAGACCCAGTTGTTGAAGGGTTTGATCTATGCGGGAAACATTGCTGGTGGAGATGAAACTTCGCAGCTTCGCAATAATCTTCAGGACCGACGGAGGGTAGAATTGCGTCGGGTGGGCGGTGAAAACAATGCGTGTACAAAATGAAGACAGCTTTGAGCGAGTCTCCGTAAGGGACGATGCGCTTGTTGTTTGTTCTTCCGTCAGACGGAAGTAGTCCTTCAGCGATAGATGCTCGTCACTGTCCTGCAATCCCGAAAAGGCCGCGTCTTCAACGCTGTCAAACAAAACTACCTGCCGCTCCACGTACTGAATCACGCGAAACATGAAATCGATATTATCGCGTTCGGTATCCAATTCGGAACGGGAAGCGAAAAAGGAGTCCAGGATTTCGAGCGGTTCTCGTCCGGCATCAAGTCCGTCTTGGCAGTCCTTCTGCAGCAGAGGGATTAAAACACCGGTCTTTCGAATCTGCCTGAAGGGAAGGCTTAGAAACAGGCTGTTGTAAACGCTAAACTTGTTCTCAACCGTTTCCTGAAACGTTTTTATTTCGCCGCCTTTTTGCATCTTCAGTAGTCCGTTCGTCTCCTAAACTTCATGTTACGCACGGAGAATACATGGCTCAAGTAGAACCCAGACAATGTTTCAGAGGCGTCAAACAGAATTGGAGGGAGTCAGAGATGAATGTTGAGATCACGCTGGGTTCCACTACCTGAACTGACCAACGGTCCAACCGAATTTCAGCCGAATCAAAACGTGCCCCTGATTCATCTCAGCATGTTCGAAGGAAATATCACCATTTCGATGAGAATCGACGTCTCTAGCTTTCCAGTCTGATTGCCGAAAATGCTGGCGGTAGGCCAGGGCAACGCCCAGTGAAACACCTCCCTGCGGAGCCTTTGGCCTTAAAAATTGCGCATTTATTGCGATCTCCCCCAAAAGAAAGGCGGAGACGTACCTCGCAGACCCAGTCGTGGAGTGTGCAGTTTTCAATTCGTAGCCCCCCGCTCCAAAGCTGGCAGAAGGGTAGACGCTTAACCAGGATTTCCTGACGAAGGCTAATCCCATTGAAATAGAACCAGAACCTCCTTTTGTGCGGGTCGCATTTTCACCAGGCTGATTACTCTCGGAGAAGGTTACCTCGCCGTTTCCTCCTAAGACGAATCGCTGCAGCGCAACACCTCCTTCAATTCCAATTGCACTGAAGATTCTGTCACTGGAGTGAGGCTTTGAGCTCACGTTCAAATGTGCGAAAGATGCGTCTGCAAGGCCAGAGGGGGAAGCGGGACTAAGCTCGGCGGCCAAGTCCTGGGGAGCAGACTGCGCTGCTGCATTTTCCGATATCAACCCCATGAATGCGACGAGCGCCAGAATCGCTACTCCTCCAGTGGACGAGTGTTCGGCTGTGGTGTTAGGACGGGCAAGCTGCACAACGCGTGTATTGCTCCAGCGCTCGTACGGAGCAAGGTGCTTGCTGGAGAAGAAGATCATTATGACGAAGACCACCATGATCGCCACCGGGAATATATATCCGACAATGAGTGCAGGCGTGGAAGCCTGACCCGAAGTCAAGAAATCTGGATTCAGATGGATGAAAGTGTGAGCCCACTCCCATGGAAGAAACTTCAACATATTTCGTATGGCCAGGTCCTTCTTTGAAATCGTTCCAAACGGATTGGGGACGACCTTAAGCTTCATGAGACGTTTTCCAAGAGTTGCGCCCTTTGGCCCGGCTTCGGACAGGAAGAAGTAAAGGAAGACGGGAAGCGAAAGGGATAAAAACGAGATGCCGTGTCGAAGAACGTATGACTTTGCCATTAGGTGATGGAAAGGGAATATCTCATTTACTCCCATCGATGAGGCAAACAACACAAAGATGTACAGATAGATCACCAACAGATCTACCAGATAGGCAAGCAATCGCTTGAAAGGGCGGGCAAGTTCTAGTGTTTCGGACTCCATATGCTCAGAGGCTGTGTTCTGTAAAAAATGATTTTACACAGTCTACAAAGTGATTTTGCTCAAGTATTGTACAGAACGGACACCTAACGAGGACGGGTTATGATCCGATTTTGGAGACTAAAGAAAGGTATGCCTGAGGGGTGAGGCTCGTAAATTCTTTGAATTCCCGTATGAAATGGGCCTGATCGAAATAGCCACATTCCATAAAAAATCGAGAGTCATCTCGATGAAGTCCGGACAACGCTTGGTGAAATCTGGCAATCCGGGCGATGCGTTTGGGGGTGATTTCAACAAACGAGGTCATGAGTCGCGATATAGTTCGGGGTGAAACTTGCCTCAGCTCTGCAAATTGATTTATCAGAGAGGGATTGTGGTAATTCGAGACCAAAAACTCGAAAGCTTCTGAGACTTCCTGTTCTTTTAAAGAAATCGGAGTCGTCAGTTTTTGTCTTATATATTTTCGAAATAAGTCAACTCTCTGAACAAATGTCTCAGATTGTTCGAAGTCGGATATGAGGTTTTTTTCGTCGGATCCTAGGGCTGAAAACGAGACCAGACGATTGGTAACTTTTCCTGGCTTACCAAGATTTAGCCACAAGTAGCCCAGCAAGTTGAGTCGAACTCCAAACAAACCCGATGACACTTCAAAAATGCTGGCAGTTTCAGAAACGCCTTTAAGTGTCGCATCTGAATTCGAATCTATCGGAATGAAAAGGTTGATATATGGTTCAGGAAGGGAAGGATACGTTTGCGCTTCTTCGCTTTCTGGCATCTTAACCTCCCAGAAGCAGTCTATCCCTTCAGCCAAAACGGCATCTGTTTCTTTAAGATATCCCATTCATTTCATCGACATCCGAATCATGACAGAGCAATAGCGACCAACGCAGCGGCCGCTGCCAGGATGTTGGCAAAGAAAAGCACAGTTAATTTTCGTCCTCTACTCGATCCAGGCTTGCGATAATTTCCCCATCAGCAATAAGATCGACGTGTAAAAACCGGCCGTCGGTGCTTGCAGATCCTTCTATTGTTGCACCTCCCGTTCCTAGAATCTGCATCTGACCATCTGAGAGCATAATAATTCGCAAATCCCTGTTTTCGAGACCCAGAAAAAGCTTTCCGTTTTCCTCAATAAGACGAACGTCGGTTACTACACCAGTACCCCGGAACGAACCAATCAGCGATTCCACAAGATCTCCCGATAGTTCAACCGATTGTGGGAGACTTTCCGGTTCCACCCACCGGTTATACTTGCGAAGCGCTTCCTGAAGGCGATCGTGAGGTAGGGCATGAGCTACCAAGCTGTCCCTTCCTGTCATCGTTTCGGCGGCGACCATCGCGTTTAGGATTGCCTCTTCTGTCGCTTGAACTGTGGCCTCGAAAAGTGAGTTCATGGCCTCATTTGGCAGCATTTCCAGATTCGCCTGAGGTCGTTCGTGCCAGATGCCTGGATTCCCTGTCGAGAATGCGGTGAAAATATCCCCGGACCCATTTCCTCCTAGTCCCCCCATTCGCCCAATGGCAATTGGAACGCGTTCGGTCAGGCGCTGCAATTGCTGAGGAAGCAACGGGGCATCTGTCGCTACTACGACGATTATCGATCCGCGCGCAATAACATCGTAGTTCGGCATCAGGTCGGCTATCTCTTTGCCGACAGGAACTCCGGCTACGCTGAAACGATCTCGGCCGCCATAGTTTGCCTGTACCAGCACTCCCAGCGTATGTCCGCTTCCTGTGAGTCTTGAGGCAGTGCCGATTCCGCCTTTGAATTGGTGCGCGATCATTCCAGTGCCTCCGCCAACGTTTCCTTCCGCAACAGGGCCTGGTGCAGCGGCGTCAAGCGCCTCAAACGCGTGTTGTCGCGTTACGTGTTGGCCGAGTATGTCATTCAACACATCATAGGTTTCGGCGACAACGGGATAGGTGTACCAGATGCCTCCTTCGGGATCGGCGTTGTTTCCAGTTGAGTCCATCCAGGCAATGACTGCGTCTCTTACGACACCCACGCTAAACGTATTGGTGATCATGATGGGCGTTTCGATGAAGCCAGATTCTTCAATCCAGTGGATGCCGGTCATCTCACCATTTCCGTTCAGTGCATAGGTCGCGCCAAAAACGGGATCGAATCCTCGACCGCGTGGAAGAATGGCCGTCACTCCCGTTCGCACGGGGCCTGCGCCTTTAATCAGCTCACCATCTCCTCGAATGATGGTCGTGTGACCAACTTCCACCCCCGCGACATCAGTGATTGCATTTAGGGGGCCGGGGATTCCTTCAAACGGAATACCGAGATCACGCGCTCTGACTTTCTGGGCACTGGCGTCGGCGGGTAGCAGCAGCAGGACGGAAACGGAAATAAGAAATAGTGTTTGTACACGCATAGCAGTTTCAGAACTCGATTGATGGGAGGATCACATGAAGCGCTGGGCATTCATGTCACCAGAAAATAAGGCATTTAGGCTTACACCGATAATCGACAAACGAGGGAAACGTATGGGGAAAGCAAAGCGCAAATGATTCTGCCTTGCTGTTCTATATTGGCTCGGCGTAATTCGTGCCGTGCATCATGCAATATCACCATCTACCAGATCCGAAATGAAAAAGTATCTCCCCGTTGTACTTGTGCTATTCTTGGGATTGTTCTCACCCATTATTGCGGCGGCGCAGATCGCAGAGCTCGATGCATACTGGGCTGAAGTGACGCGCACGGTTACGGAAGGCGATTTTGAAGGGTATGCCGCGCTCTATCATCCTGACGCCGTTCTTGTCTTTGAGGGTCAGGGTTCTACGATGCCAGTTGCTCAAGCGCTTGATGGATGGAAGTCTGGATTCGAATCTACACTCAATGGGGAGATGACGGCGGGCGTCGTGTTCAAATTCTCACAACGGCTCAATGATGGCACGACAGCGCACGAAAAGGGCATCTTTCGGTACTGGTATACACCTTCGGGCGGCGAAGAGACGGTTCAGTACGTCCATTTTGAAGGTCTATTGGTCAAGAAAGACGGTTGGATAATGCTAATGGAATACCAGAAGACTATGGCGACGGAAGAGGAATGGGCTGCAATGGACTAGCCGAACGGTACTATCGCCTCACGAAGCCATCAACGACCTCCTGATCATATCGCTCAAGGGTTCTCGCGTGCCATCCCTGATCAATAAGCCAGATGGGTTCCGGATGCTCCGACTCCCAGGACTCTAGAGATTGCCGGAGGGTAGCGAGGACCTCTGGTTCTTGCGCTGCGAGGTCATGTGACTCAGAAATATCGCTGGATAGATCGAAGAGCCAGTGCTCCTCAAGGGGTGTGCGAACAAGTTTCCAATCGCCGGCCCGCACGGCAGCTCCCCATTGCATCTTCCAGAACAGGGTATCGTGTGGTGCCTCGGCTGAGTAATCTGAGAGAAAGGGAAGAAGGTCCACGCCATCGTAGCTCCGATCTTCAGGCAGATCTATTCCTGCGGCGGCAAGAAAGGTTGGAAGCACATCCAGTGTCGAGACCGGGTTGTCAAATTGACGGCCCGATGGAATTTTCCCGGGCCAGGACATGAGATAGGGTACACGATTTCCGCCTTCGAGAGCGGTTCCTTTAGCACCGCGAAGCGGCGCGTTCAAAGAGCCGTTATAGGGCATCGCACCGCCGTTGTCGTTGGCGAAAAAGACGAGCGTGTTATCGCGTAAATCCAATACATCTAACGTCTCGAGAACCTTTCCGACGTTGTCGTCGAGCGAGCGAATCATAGAGGCATATTTAGCCCTGACCGGAGTTCTGAATCGTGGCATATCTTCCGCTAGATATTCCTCTTTCGCATGCATTGGCGCGTGCGGTGTGGTGAAGGATAAGAAGAGGAAAAATGGCTCATCCCTATGTCGTGCAATGAAGTCGACCGCTTGATCGCCAAACTCATCTGTTAAGTAATCCAGCGAATCGGCATCGACCAGCGTCATTCCATTTTCGATCGTTTGGTTGCTTCCCGAGAAATATGGGCCACTGCCTTTTCGCATTCCGAAGAACTCATCGAATCCTCGGCGGGTAGGGTGAAAGTGATCTTCGAGTCCCAGATGCCATTTACCAATCAGACCCGTTGCGTAGCCGCCATCTGAGAGCAGATCAGCTATCGTTCGTTCAGTTAAAGGAAGCCCGCGAGCAGAATCGGGGACGAGTGGATCGGGCGTGCCAGGCAGATTAAGTTCATGGCCGAAGCGCTGTTGATACCTGCCCGTTAACAGGCCGGCTCGAGATGGTGAACAGACGGAGGCTGTCACGTATCCACTGCCAAATCTGGCACCGGACGAGGCGAGCCTGTCCAAATACGGTGTCTGCATTTCTTGACTTCCATGAAAGCCGAAGTCGATATATCCTGCATCATCCGAAAAAAGAATGATGAGATTGGGTCGGTCCTGGTCTGCATTGCTGGAATAATTCGTGCAGGAGAGGGTCACAGCGGAAAGAAGCAAAAAGATGGCGATACGCACAGAAGGCCACAGGATGAGGTGAGTGGGAGAGGTTTGGGAATGCGCTGCAATGTTAGTAATGCAATGTTCACCAATTGCGTCTTTCTAATCTAGCGATTTTGGCGGAAATTGCACGCGATGGCCATATCCATGGCAAGAAATGTTGCAAATATCGTATTCCGGGAGGAATGAAATGCGCACTCTATTATCGATCGTCTTACTGGCTCTTGTATCCTCGAGCGCAATTCTGGCGCAGGAGCTTGTTGAAGGATACGCGACCAATATTGACGCGTCTGGCGAAGCTTTCGTCTATTACAGTATAAGCGAAGAAAGGATCGCTACGGAGCAGGAAGCTAGTTTCGGAGCCTGGGACATCGCATTCCAGGGCACAAATATTAAGTTTAACGGTGTATCTCAATTGCTTCCCGTTGCTTATGACGCGATGACTGAAGCTCCGAAAGAAGGATACACGGAAGGGGAAAATGGCGCATCAGAACTCCCGACCGACGCAGATTCACGCTGGTTCGACTACGATTTCAATACGCACGTGATTACGCCCATATCAGAGCGCACGGTAGTATTCAAAACGCGTGACGGTCACTACGCCAAATTCCATGTCAACGACTATTACAAGGTCGTTTTTGGATCTGACCCCGTGCCGAGAATGTATTCCTTTAAGTATGCCATCCAGACAGACGGCTCAACGAATCTGCAGTGACGCTATTCGTGCCGCAACGCACTCGCTGGATTCATGGTTGACGCGGACCAGGTCTGTGACAACACCGTTGCAACAGCAATGACGAGTGCGATTAATGAGGCTTTCACCAGCATGAGTGGATCCACCTCGACGCTGTAAGCGAATGTTTCGAGCCACTTCGATGATGCGATCCAGGCGAGCGGCCAGCCTACCACATTTGCGATGAGGACCCATCGGGCGAAGTCGACTACTAGCAGCTTCATTACGGATTGCGAGGATGCTCCCAACACCTTGCGGACACCAATTTCCTTTATGCGTTGATTGGTCGAGTAACTCGCCAACCCAAAAAGACCGAGGCATGCGATAAGTATGGCAAGAGTCGAAAAGATGTTTACCACCGTTCCCGTCGCCTGATCGCGTGAATAGATTTGTTGGAATTCTTCATCCAGAAACGAGAAGGTATACGGATAATCCGGATATATGCTCAACCAGGCTGCTTCAGCTGCGGCAATACCGTCTGATATTCGACCTGCCTGAACTCGAGCAACCACCGATCTTCCCGGATTCGTTGCCAGGGGCATTACGATCAAGGGTTCGATGTTTTGATGGATTCCAGCAAAATTGAAGTCGCTGATAACGCCTAAAATCTGCGCTCCCACGGAGTCTTGAGGACCCTGGTACATTCTTCGCTCAAGCGGGTTGTCCCAGCCCAGTAATTCGACTGCCGTTTCATTGATAAGCACTACGCCGTTTGCATCAGCAGGGCGCTCCCTGTCGAAATTGCGGCCCATAGCGATATCGATTCCTAATGCGGGTAGTGTTTCAGGTGCAGCTTGCATTACGCTCCAGATCCAGATGTCATCATCCGAAACACCTTCTGGCCGCACTCTTGTTCTTCCCATTGTTCTTCCCGGCAGGCCTCCAGTAGTCGATGCGTCTGAGAATGCGGTATGATTCGCTAGCTCATCGAGAAATAACTGTTGGTCGGCAGACATTGCTTGATCAACCATATCGAAAACCAACAGCTGTTCTCGATCATAGCCCATATCTCTGTTTTGAATGTAATCCAGCTGCTTCTGCACCATACCCGTGGCCCCTATGAGAGCTATCGAGAGCGCGAACTGAAAGACGACCAAACCGACACGAATTCGCTGGCCAGCACGACTGGTCTTGAACGATCCTTTTAAAACCGAAATGGGTTTGAATTGCGCGAGCGCAAATGCGGGATAGAGCCCTGCAAGTACGCCTACGACCACTACTAGGATCAGAGAAAAACCGCCAATTAGAACAATATTACTTCCGTTAATGGATAGATCAGAGCCGGTGATCTCATTTAGCATGGGAAGCGATACCCATGCCAATCCGGTCGCGACCATGAGGCCTGCAAAAGCAGTTAACACCGATTCACTGAGAAATTGTTTGACGAGTTGGGACTGAGTTGAACCAGCCACTTTACGCATCCCGACTTCCCTGGCTCTATCTGTGCTTCTCGCAGTAGACAGATTTAGATAATTGACTACCGCAATGAGGAGGATGAGAAGAGCGATGGCCGAAAACACGACCACCGTGCTCTGGTCTCCTTTGTTCTGAACTGGATCGAATATTACATCGGTAGAGCCAAGGTGCACCTCATTGAGGGGCTGAAGTGTGATCTCGAAATTTTCGGGGACGCCGT
>Ga0315336_1007076_pt1 | contig 11013 bp, 10 predicted proteins | sample ASW5metaG_FD_204512 | JGI IMG/M metagenome (GOLD analysis project Ga0315336, IMG submission 204512) | Ammonia-oxidizing marine archaeal communities from Monterey Bay, California, United States - ASW #5 | ecosystem: Environmental > Aquatic > Marine > Intertidal zone | place: USA: California... | reverse complement strand
GCCGGTTGCGGTTCACGACCGACTATGCCGAGGCAGTTCCCGATGCCCGCTGCGTCTTCATCGCGGTGGGAACTCCGCAAGATGATGATGGCTCGGCCGACCTCAACGTGCTCTGGAAAGTCGTCGAGACGCTCGCACCGCACTTGAGCGAAGAGGTGACTGTCGTCACCAAAAGTACCGTGCCGGTTGGCACTAACGCCAAGATCGCGCGACGTTTACAAGAGCTAACGGGCCGCGAAGTGAATGTCGCTTCCAACCCGGAGTTCCTCAAGGAGGGAGCGGCCATTCAAGATTTTTCGAAGCCCGATCGCGTCGTTGTCGGCGTTCCACAACCAGACGTGGCCGAGACGCTCCGCGAACTGTACGAGCCGTTTCTCCGGACGCATCATCCGTTCCTCGTCATGGGGCTAGAGAGCGCTGAGATGACCAAGTACGTCGCCAATTGCATGCTGGCGACCAAGATTAGCTTCATTAACGAGATGGCGAACCTCTGCGAAGTGGTTGGCGCCGACGTCAACGACGTCCGGCGAGGCATTGGGCACGATCAACGCATCGGGTTTGCATTTTTGTTTCCCGGCGTTGGCTATGGCGGGTCCTGCTTTCCCAAGGACGTGCGGGCGCTTATCTCCGTCGCGCGCAACGAAGGGATGCAAGCACGCATGTTGGATGCGATTGACGAAGTGAACACCGCGCAGAAGGATGTTCTGTTTCGAAAGCTTGAGAAACATTTCGGCGGCGACCTGGCCACTAAAACGATCGCCGTGTGGGGACTCTCCTTCAAACCAGGCACCGACGACATCCGCGAGGCGCCATCGCTGGCATTGATCGATCATCTTCTGCAAGCCGGTGCGCGCATCCAGGCGCACGATCCGGTTGCCGAAGAAAACGTCCGGGAACTCTACGGCGATCGGCTAACCTACTGCGAACATCACTACGATGCCCTGGTCGATGCCGATGCCCTAGCGATCGTTACCGAGTGGAATGAGTTCCGAAATCCCGATTTCGATTACATGAAACACAAGATGAAGCAGCCGGTTGTCTTCGATGGCCGCAACCTATACGACCCGGCCAAGATGAGTGCGCACGGGTTCTTCTATTCGGGAATCGGCCGCAACGGGTAACGTGGTCGAACCTGGTTTTCGCAATTCGCCCCTTGACTGCCGATTGGCACACCGATAGATTGTATGAACTTGCAGTTTGCACCCAAGTAAGAGAACGAATAATGCGCGGCAGCCTACCCAACCTTGCACTTTTGCTTTGCCCCCTTCATGGCGGGAGGTCTTAGGTACCGGTTGCAGCCACAAGCTGACCAGAAAGTAACCCTGAGACCTGCCGAGGTCTTGGGGTTTTTTGTTTTCAATGGTGGAGCGATTCCATGTCTGCCGAAAGAATCACGATCTTCGATACAACGCTGCGAGACGGCGAGCAATCGCCCGGTTGCAGTATGAACACTCCCGAGAAGCTCGAAGTGGCCAAAGCGCTTGTCGAACTGGGAGTGGATGTTGTCGAAGCCGGATTTCCGATTGCTTCACCGGGCGACTTCGAGGCCGTCCAGCGAATCGCCCGCGAATTCGGTGACCGCACCATTATTTGCGGACTGGCACGCTGCCTGGTCGATGACATCGACCGGGCGTGGGAGGCGGTCCGCGATGCCGAATTAAAGCGAATCCACGTCTTCCTGGCGACGAGTTCGATTCACCGCGAACACAAACTCAAGATGAACAAAGACGAGATCGTCCGGACCGCGGTCGAGATGGTCAAAAGGGCGGTCGACTACTGTTCTGATGTGGAATTTTCTCCAGAAGACGCGGCGAGGACGGAGCTCGATTTTCTCTGCGAGGTCGTCGAAAAGTCGATCGACGCCGGCGCGACGACCGTTAACATTCCAGATACTGTCGGTTACGCCACGCCTAGCCAGTTCTGCGGCGTCATCGAGCATCTGAAGGCCAACGTCCCGAACATCTCTCGTGCCGTCATCAGCGCCCATTGCCACGATGATTTGGGGCTCGCGGTGGCGAACAGTCTGGCGGCTATTGAAGCCGGGGCGCGGCAGATTGAATGCACAATCAACGGTCTGGGAGAACGCGCGGGCAATGCCGCCTTAGAGGAAATAGTGATGGCGCTGAAAACTCGCCAGGACTATTTTGGCTGCACGACCCGAATCAATACCAACAAGCTCTACCCAACAAGCCACCTCGTTTCCAATATTACAGGGATGATGGTCCAGCGGAATAAGGCGATCGTCGGCCGCAACGCCTTCGCTCACGAGGCCGGTATTCACCAACATGGAGTGCTGCAGGCGCGCGCCACGTACGAAATCATGCGATCGGAAGATGTTGGCTTCGTCGGTGAAAACTTGGTGATGGGAAAGCACAGCGGCCGACACGCGTTCCGCAATCGGGTGGAAACCCTCGGCCATGCGTTGAATGACGAACTGTTTCAGCGGGTTTTCGAGGATTTTATCGATTTGGCTGACAAGAAGAAGGATGTTTACGACTCCGACATTGTAGCTCTGATCGAAAACAGAATCGGGGAGAGCCCCGACCATTGGAAGATTATAAGCATCCACACCTCTGCCGGGACCGGCACCATTCCGACCGCCACGCTGCAGCTCGCTGCCGAAGATGGGCAAGTGCACTGTGACGCCGATACAGGAGATGGGCCCATCGATGCCGTCTTCAATGCCATGGAGCGGATCATCGGCCTGTCGGCGAAGCTTCAAAATTTCCAGATTCGCAGCGTCTCCCGAGGCAAAGACGCGCTGGGGGAAGTCTCCGTGGAGATTCTTGCGAACGGTCGGCCGTATCATGGCAAAGCGGTGAGCACCGATATCATCGAGGCGAGCGCACAGGCTTACCTGAAGGCGCTCAATCAAGCCGACTCAGACCACCAGGCCAATCTACATCCGCAGTCAGAAGTTGTGAAGGGAGTTTAAAGCCGGTTGCCTCCACCGAGTGAGTAGGCCATGCGAAGACGAGTGCTTGTCCTTCCCTTAGCAGCCTTGCTGATTGCCGCGGCGTGCGCGTACAAGTTGACACGGATCGAGGCGGACCGCGATGCTCCGCTTGCCGAGCAAGGTATAAGCCGGCCGCCGCCATTGTTGGAACTCTATGACCAAAGCAAGCCATCCAGGCGCGTTCGGCTGGCGAGTTATCTCGGCAGGCACCGCGTGCTCGTAATATTTTTTGATGGCGTGCGTGGAGTTGAGAACGATCTCAAATTGAATTTTTTGCGGAAGAATTTCACACGATTCGAGAATGCAGATTGCGTTATTTTGGCGGTTACGACGGCGCTACCCCAGGAGATGCGGCGCGCGAGTGTCGCGCATGGGACGTTTCCATTTCCCCTCTTGTCCGATCCCAGTTTGCATGTCCACCGGTCTTGGGGAATGGTCGAGGGAGAACCGCCTCGGCCGACAAGCGGCCTTTTTCTGATCGATCGTACCGGTCACGTGAGTTGGTCACGTTCAGCCGATCTTCCGCTACCGCTGGCCGATCCGGACCGTGTGATCCGGGAGCTGATCGATCTTCGCTGACGATACCACAGGATTGACTTCCGCTCTTGATCGCCCGGGCGGTCACCATACGGTTGAGTCTGTTTGCGATGCCCTGTTCTGGACAATTGAGGCAATCAGGTTCACGTCATCGCGTTGGCAAAGGAATCCGATGGAATCGCCTGGCTCACAACGAAAGACGAAAGTGGTCTCGGGACGCGTGGTCGTTATCGGCATGTTTGCCTTTGGCTTGGCGACGACGGCGTGTCTCTGGATATTTTGGGACCGGCATACGGAACCGTTTCGTGCAATCGAGTCCGCGCTGGCCGCCGAATTCGTCGGCTCCCGTCCCGACGTGCAGGGTGGCCAACGAAAAATGCACAAGCAATCTCCGCGAATCCTGAGAATTGTGCTCCGCGTCGCCTTCGATCCCGAGCAAGATCAGCAGCAGGCTGAACAGTTCGCACAGCGGATTGCCGATTTTGTACGGGAGCATCACGACGTCACCCCCTATGAAACGATTGAGATGCGCCTCTACCAGCTGGTGCCGGAGCGGGAGATCAAAACCGGCACCGTCATCATTCCGGTGACCCCGGTATCTGAAGCGTCACGGAACAGTCAAGCTGTCGACAAAGATTCTCGCTGACTCAACTCTCTGGAAAACCAAATCCCATACCGGTCAGCTGAATTTGGACATCGCGATTGGCGAGCAGTTCGCAGAACAACGCGACCGCCGGCCGGACCATCCGCTCTTGGGGAATCACGAAATCGTAATGTTCCTCTTGGATAGGAAGATACGAAAGCCCGTAGGCGCGGGCGACCGTATCGATCGCCACCCCCCAGTCAGCCCGCTGCTGCTTGATTGACGTGGCCACTGCGTTGTGAGACCGCGTTTGGATCGCGTAGCCGGGCGGCTGTCGGCCGTTGAGCAGTTGATCGACCAAAACGCGCGTCCCGCTACCGGAATTGCGATTGACCATGCGGCAATTCGGATCGTCAAGAGCCGACTCGATCGCCTCGCTGACCGACCGATTTTCAAAGCGGACGTCGCCTGCACGAAAGGCAAGCACCTGCATTCGCCGGTAACCGCTCACCAGAGACAAGTCGGACGTCAGAAAGGGCTCATTGTACTTACCCGTTTTCGTGTGCATCAGATGGATGCCCGCGACGTCGCATTCTCCCCGTTGCGCTGCCGCGAGCCCACCCATGCTTCCCACGTGCATCACCTTGGTCGTGAAGCCTCGTTTCGTCATCTCTCCCAAGAGAACATCCAGCCCGACGCAGTGGCTGCCAATCACAACCAGATCCGCCGGTTCGAGCGACCTGCTAAGCAACTGAACCGTCACCGAGCTGCCCGCTTCCACGATTTCCGTCTGCTGAGGAATCGTGATGAAGCCGTCGGCCTTGCTGAAGGCGGTCACCGAGCCGGAGCCTTTCCCCATGGGGTACGCGGAGAGACCTTTGCCCGAACGCACTAGCCCGACCAGCAGATACTCGGTTCGCCCGCCGTCAGAATTTATGCGCAGGGCGATCTCAGCCGAGACCGTCTCTCGCCGTGCCGCCGGTTGTCCTGCGAAGGCCCGGAGGACCGGCGCCACAAACTCGTGAAACGTAAAAATAGCCGAGGTCGGAAATCCGGGAAGAATCACCACCGGTTTGCCGCCGGTGACTGCCAGACAAATTGGCTTGCCAGGTTTCAGAGCCACGCCATGTGCGACGATTCCCGGATCTTTGAAGCGTTGCACAACGCGATACGACAGGTCTCCCGCGCCTTTGGACGTTCCCCCCGAGAGCACGACGGCGTCGCACGCAAGGCCTTGCTCGATCTGCAAGGCCAGTTGTTCTTCGTCGTCCACCACTATTCCGAGCGGAACCGGCTCGCCTCCCAGTTCTTCGACGGCAGCGGACAGAATGGCCAGATTCGAATCGTAAACGGCTCCCGGTGGACAGAGTTGTCCCGGTGCGACGAGTTCGGTGCCGGTCGAAATGATGGCGACTCTCGGTCGGCGGAAGACCTCCACTTCGGTCGTACCGATGGCTGCCAACACGCCGATTTCCCGGGATGTCATCACTTCGCCGGCGCGGAGCACGGTTTCACCGCGGGAAATATCGGATCCGGCAAAGGTGATGTTCTCGCCGGGAGAAAGCGAGCGCGTGATTTCCAGCATCTCGGCACGACCGGTCTTGTCTTCTGCGGCCTCACCTTCCGAACCGGTGTTTTCAGGCAGTTGGGTATGTTCGACCATCACGACGGCGTCGGCACCGCGCGGCACCATTCCACCAGTCGCGATCGTCGTAGCGGTTCCAGGTTGTAACGTCACGCTGGGTTGGACACCCGGCGCAAGAATCTCCTCATTCAGCCGGACTGTTGTCGGCGTCTCTTCCGCGGCACCGGCCGTATCGTGTGCCTGCACCGCGAAGCCATCGACGTTAGACCGATCGAATCCTGAGACGTCGACGTCGGCGGCGATGTCTGTGGCGAGCACCCGGCCGAGCGCGTCTGCCAGCGGCAGCTCTTCACTGCCGAGGGGCGCCAGACTAAGATGCTGGTGAAATCTCCGAGTTGCTTCATCACGACTGATGACATCCAGGAATTGTTCCTGGCGAGCCGCTTTTCGAAGTTCGTTCTTCTGCACGGGTGATGCCTTAGCCGGTCTGAATGCCGGCACGCATATCAACTGCCGAAGCACCGACTCAATCGCTCTGCCGGACGCTCATAGGGAAGCATGCCGATCAATACAGCAGGTCATACAGGAAGACGTCGACGTTCGCTCCGGGTGGGTAGCCCTCGCATTCCGCCGGAACAATCACGAAGCCGTCCGCGCGCGTTGTCGAGGAGAGAATAGAGGCTCCGCTCAGAGCAATCGGTTCGACGAGACCGTCGTCGAGACGTACGCGGCAATAGTCGACCCGCCCCACTGCCGAAACAATTTTCTTGGGGCCGATCGTTGCCGGATACGTGTTGTAAGGCCAAGCGGACGTTCGTCCTCCCAGGAGACGAATAGCGCGGGCAGCGAAGAAATCGTACGCACACAAGCAAGAGACGGGGTTTCCCGGCAGTAAGAATGCGAGTGCAGGCCCAATCTTGCCGATTCCGGTTGGGCTGGAAGGGCGCATGGCGATGCCGTGGATCGCTAGCTCCCCGTTTTCTCTCAAGATCAATGGGGCCAGGTCTTCTCTGCCAACGCTCGATCCACCCGATACTAGGACGACCTCGGCTCCGTCTGCCAGCAAGGCTTCACGGATCTCATCGTAACCGTCTTGCACGTGGCGATGCGATTCAAGTTCGCCCCCGTCCCGCTGAATCAACCCGCGTAGCATGCTCGAATTCGACTCAAAGATTTGGTATTCACCCCGCGCCTTGCCTGGAGGGACCAGTTCGTTCCCGGTGACCACCAACCGCACACGAGGTCGGCGGATGACATTTACTTCGGTAACGCCAACGGATACGAGCAGACCGACGTCTTGGGGCCTCAGCCCACGACCAGCAGCGAGCAGCGGGCTTCCTGCAGACACGTCTTCACCGCGCCGTCCGACGTGCTTGCCGGGTGGGACAGCAGTGGTGAGGCGGACCTCTCCTTCCGATTCGTCTGCGTACTCGGCTGGGACAACCGCGTTTGCCTCCATCGGCAATGGCGATCCGGTCATAATGCGGATGGCCGCACCGGGTGGCAACCTGCCGGCATAGGGAGATCCCGGCATCGATTCCCCCACGACCGAAAAGGTGAGCGGGTTGTATTCGCTTGCTCCGTCGGTCTCGGCCCCCCGCAGCGCGTAGCCATCCATTGCAGCACGATCGAATGCCGGAACATCCATGGCCGAGGCAACGTCGCTCGCCAACACGCGGCCGTGCGCGTCCTCGAAGGGAACGACTTCACTTGCCAGAGGGACAACGTGCGCATCGATCCAGTTCCAGGCAGTATCGACCGTGGCACGGTCGACGAACCCTCGCATGCGGACGTCGCGTAAATTGGTATCTTTCTTCGTCATGACCTCTTGCAGGTCTCTGGATTTCGTAATCTGCTCTAACTTGATGCGCCGGAGCCGGGAATCGATTCCTGTAGCGCTGCCTCGTATTCTTCGCGTGTGTTGATGTTTCGTAGTGAGCTCAACTGGCTGTCGACGCATCGCAGCTCTTCGACGTCGACCACTTGGGCATCGCATTCATCAAGCAAGTAAACCGGCCGCATGCGCTCTTGGGCCAGCAGTTGACGGACTCGATCTTCAATGCACGTACGATAAACCGCCGCCAACGGATGGTGATACTGGTCCTGTCGGGGCATCGCAATCTCGTGATCGCCAAGAACTTCGATCATCTTGCGTACGAACGCTGGTTTCAAGAAGGGAACGTCACAAGAGGACGTGTAAGCCGCCTCGGCCTGCTGGCTCAATGCCGACAGACCGGCTGCCAGTCCTGCCAGCGGTCCCAGGTTTTTCTCGTCGTCGAACGTCAGGAGAACATCATCATCCAGCGACGGGAGTTTCTGTCCGGGGGCGGCCACGACGACAATCGGAGCAACAACCTCCCGCAGAATTCCGATTACGTGCTGGAGCATCGTGCCCGCACCGAATGGCAACCACGGTTTCGGGCGACCCATGCGAGAACTCTTGCCACCGCAGAGCACAATCCCGCCAACTTTCTCTTTCGTCACGTCACGCATTTCTAATCGGTCGCCTCACTTTATCGCGGCGTGCGAAGTCCGTACGATACCGATTACTTTGTATGCAGTTGCGTGTTGTTTTACGAGTTTAAGCACCCAACGGAATGCCCGTGCGCGGGTAATGATCTGTCTGAGCGTAGCATGAACGAGCAATCACCCTGGTACCAGGAAGGGTTAAATTTCACCTGTACGCAATGTGGAAACTGTTGTACCGGCGAGCCGGGTGTTGTTTGGATCGAAGATGACGAAATCCGCCAGATCGCCGAGTTGCTCGAACTTTCGACCGGGGAAGTGCGACTGTTTCACACTCGGCTCGTGGGAAACCGTGTCTCGCTACGGGAATTTGCAAATGGCGACTGTACGTTTCTCGACCCGGCGACTCGCCGCTGCCGGGTTTACGCCGCGCGTCCTCGGCAGTGCCGTTCCTGGCCCTTCTGGAAGTCAAACCTTGCCACCGTCGAGACTTGGAGAGATACGCAGCGTGTCTGTCCGGGGATTGGCCAGGGTGCCTTCGTCAGCCTGGACGAAATCGTGCGAGAAGCGTCGATCATTGACATTTGAATGTGTGCTCCGTCGATGTTCCGTGCTTCGCAGCTTCACATCTTGCTTTGATGGCATCCTAAAGTGCGTTGCCCGCGAGAAATGTGGGCAGAAGGTCCAAGTAGGCGTACCGAGTGTCACCTTGGACAGACTGACAGCGGCGGCACTTTAGGCGGCAAATCTCATGGCCTTCTTTTCGCTTAAGACGGTCGGTTCTGGCAAGCTTTTCCGTTTATGTCGATTTTGATGGTCTGCGGGACGCCAGACGCCGATAACTTTTCCAGGTGGCGCGAACTGGTCTGAGGGCCGGTCTTGTGTCGCGGCTCGGCAATCAGTCGATGGTTTGTGAGCCATCCCGATTTGCCGCGGAAAGCAGGGGTTGTGAAGTCAATCCCGTAAGATATTTGACAACTTAACTTTACGGCTAGTGATTGGGCCAGCGCTCAACAATCCTGACCGGTTATCTCCCATCACATAGGACTCGCCAGAGGGTCTGTGGGGGTGGCCGACGATGCGTTATTCCTTACGGAAAAAGGCTTTAGGACCGCAATGTGGCTGACAGCCAAAGACTCGACTTGACACTAAGTCCAATTTGGCATTACAGTTGAGGCACATTTGCGTAGCTCATTGGAGGAGCAAAGCTGTCCGACGGCACCTCTCGCGGGAGACTCGAGTCGTGACCAAGAAAGAGATTGTGAAATCGATTTCCGAGGAAATCGGGCTGACCCAGCTGAAGACCAAAGAGATTGTGCAGAAAACGTTTGACGCGATCGTCGATGCCTTAGTCGCCGACCGCAGAATCGAGCTCCGCAATTTCGGTGTCTTCGAGGTCAAGAAACGGGCTGCACGCAAGGCACGTAACCCCAGGACGGGAGAACGTGTCGAGGTCGCCGCGAAATACGTGGTTACCTTCAAACCAGGCAAAGAGATGGAAGAGAAGGTTCGCAAGCTGGACGAGGCAGAATTGCAGTCAGCTGCCGGTTCGGGCGAAGCGAACGAAGTCCCTGTCGCCACTGGTGGTTCCGGTGCAGGTCTGGGGACTCAGCAGCCATCGCAACCTGCCGCAGAACACAGCACCGCCTTCGCACCCGGTTCCAGCGACTAGCGAATCGTCAGCCTCGATATAGTTCGCCACTCTAATTGCCGTGGGCAAGTTGTGTGAACTCACGCCTTCCCCCATTTTGGGGAACCAGTTGACTCAGTGCCGTTCTGTATAAGATGTTTTTGACGAGCACCCACCTCCTCAGACCGCAGATATTCCCCAAAACGCCTCCTTTCTCGCCTACAATCCCGCCCGACCCCAACGCGTGACGACGTCGCGTGTTGCCTTACGAATTTCCCAAACAAGCATATTAATCTGAATTAAGAGACGCGTAGCCTGCGTGTTCCCGGCCGACCGTTGCAGCGGTAACGGACCAAAACCGGGTGCCATCGCAGTTCGAGTCTGTCTCGAGGTGCGCGCACTGTTCGACGAATCAGAAGTTGGAAATGACTGTCCCGGTTTCGGCTGTTTCAATGCCGTCGAAATGGGGCGCATGTGGTGCCTTGTAAGGAGGAGAGAGATGCGGAGACTGGTAGTGACCGCTCTGCTAATTGCGGCGTCGTCGTTCGAGATTGGTTGCGTGGTCCCGATTTATTCGTCGTCGCACGATCGACGGGCGCGGCAGTTGATCTTCGTTTCAGAAAGCTTGCGGCACATTCCGAATATTTGGGAACGGGTCTGGTTCCTGGATAGTCCGGATTGGGCAACGCCATACCGTACGCACGGCGGTATTATCTAATGCGTCAGTCGTCCGAACCGCACGGTCCCGATCAGGACGTGGGTGAGACTGATTGCCGTTCGGCGTGTGAATAGCTCGAAGTGAGGCCTTCGACGCAAGGCTCCGGCAGAGATTTCTGCCGGGAGCTGTCCGCGCATGCGCTTTGCGCGGAGCCGTTGTCCGGTGCATTCACGCCGCGGTCTCCCACGACGGCGGCATCTATGCGGCTGTTCTTCTGCCAAATGGTCTCCCGGCAGCAATTCGTTGTCTTCTTGGGAGGATTGCCGCCGGCCAGCAACACCGATACGATGGCGGTCCATCGAGATCGGCGGACGAACTTCCTTCCTACGGACACTCCGGCCGGGCGTGCGAAATTCCGGGGCCGGCCCGAAATGGTCCGCAAAGCAGCGTCTCTGTGGCGCTGGTCGCTGGCCGACAGGATAGTGGAACCCCTGATCTGCTGACTCTTCGTCTCGTCGAAATTGCGTTGGTATGGTGGATCGACTCAACGTACAACTGAACCGGCTGCGGCTCGCGAATCCGATTCTCGTCGCATCGG
>Ga0315336_1007074_pt1 | contig 11018 bp, 8 predicted proteins | sample ASW5metaG_FD_204512 | JGI IMG/M metagenome (GOLD analysis project Ga0315336, IMG submission 204512) | Ammonia-oxidizing marine archaeal communities from Monterey Bay, California, United States - ASW #5 | ecosystem: Environmental > Aquatic > Marine > Intertidal zone | place: USA: California... | reverse complement strand
GACGGTGTTGATCCAGGAGCTGATCAACAACGTCGCCAAGGTCCTCAAGGGCGTCTCGGCGTTCGCCGGAGTGGGGGAGCGGACCCGCGAGGGGAACGACCTCTACATGGAGATGACCGAGTCGGGCATCATCGACAACACGATGCTCGTGTTCGGCCAGATGAACGAGCCGCCGGGAGCGCGCCTTCGCGTCGCTCTGACCGCGCTCACCATGTGCGAGCACTTCCGGGACGAGCTGAAGCAGGACGTGCTGTTGTTCGTCGACAACATCTTCCGGTTCGTTCAGGCCGGCTCCGAGGTGTCCGCGCTGCTCGGCCGCATGCCGTCGGCCGTCGGTTACCAGCCGACGATGGCATCGGAGATGGGAAACCTCCAGGAGCGGATCACCTCGACCACCGATGGTTCGGTGACGTCGATGCAGGCGATCTACGTGCCGGCCGATGACTACACCGACCCGGCGCCGGTGGCGACGTTCGCCCACCTCGACTCGACGATCCGCCTCGAGCGCTCGATCGCGGAGCTCGGCATCTATCCGGCCGTCGACCCGCTGCGTTCGACGTCGCGGATGCTCGACCCGAACCTCGTCGGCGAGGAGCACTACTCGGTCGCGCGTCAGGTCCAGATGGTCCTGCAGCGCTACAACGACCTGAAGGACATCATCGCCATCCTCGGGATGGAGGAGCTGTCCGAGGACGACCGCAACATCGTCGCGCGAGCCCGCAAGATCCAGCGCTTCCTCTCGCAGCCGTTCTTCGTCGCCAAGCCATTCACCGGCATGGACGGGAAGTACGTGAAGGTCGAAGACACCGTGCGTTCCTTCAAGGGACTCCTCTCCGGCGAGTACGACCACCTGCCCGAGCAGGCGTTCTACATGGTCGGTCCCATCGAGGAAGCGGTCGAGAACGCGAGCAAGGACTGATGGCCGAGAGCACCACCACGACCTCCACTGGAGGACGGACCTTCAAGCTGGAGGTCGTCTCCCCCGAGGGAGTCTTGATCGATCTCGAGGCGAAGTCGATCGCGGTGCCCGGGGCGGACGGCCGGTTTGGTGTGATGTACAACCACGCGCCGCTGGTCACGCCCCTCGTGCCGGAGGTGCTCGAGATCGTCACGGCGGACGGGACCCGGCATAGGCTCTCCATTGGTGAGGGCTTCATCCAGGTGGTGAAGAACCACGTGCGGGTCCTCGTCGATTCGGCCGAGCGCCCCGAGGAGATCGACGTCGACCGTGCCTCGGCGGCGGAGAAACGCGCCCGCGATCGGATGGGCGGCCGCGGCGGCGACGAGAAGATTGATTCGGCGCGCGCCGAAGTGGCGTTGCGTCGCGCGATCGCGCGGCTCAAGGCCGCGAAGTCGATCTAGGTGGCCGGCTTCCCCAAGCGGACAGTCACGTGTGGTGCGCTGCGCGGCGTCGACGCCGGTCGAAACATCGTCATCAACGGCTGGGTCGACACGGTCCGCGATCACGGCGGCCTCCTGTTCCTCGACGTGCGTGACCGCTTTGGCATCACGCAGGTCGTCGTCGATCCCGACGAAGTCGGCGAGGAACTCCTCGAGACCGCACGCAAGCTGAAGTCGGAGTGGGTCGTCGCGATCGGCGGCGCCGTCCGCGCGCGCCCCGGCGAGACGGTCAACGCCGATCTTCCGACCGGCGAGGTCGAGGTGAAGGTCCACGGGCTCGAAGTGTTGAACCCGTCGAAGACCCCGCCATTCGTTCTCTCCGATGACGTCTCGGTCTCCGACGAGGTGCGGTTCAAGTACCGGTATCTCGACCTGCGTCGGCCGGGCCTCCGCCGGTCGCTCGAGCTGCGTCACGAGTTCTTCCTGGCGCTGCGCAAGGCGCTCGCGGCGGACGACTACGTCGAAGTCGAGACGCCGATGTTGACGCGCATGACGCCGGAGGGTTCGCGCGAATACGTCGTGCCGAGTCGGGTCCACCCGGGCCGGTTCTACGCGCTGCCGCAATCGCCGCAGGTGTTCAAGCAGCTGATCATGGTCGGCGGCATGGACAAGTACTTCCAGATCGCGCGCTGTCTGCGCGACGAGGACTTGCGCGCGGATCGTCAGCCCGAGTTCACGCAGCTCGACGTGGAGCTCTCCTTCGCCGAGGAGGAGGAGGTCTACGCGATCATCGAGAAGGTGTCGAGCGCCGCGATCCATGAGGTCTTCGGCCGTGAGGTGAAGACGCCGTTCCCGCGCTTGACCTGGCACGAGTCGATGGATCGCTTCGGGCTCGACAAGCCGGACCTCCGCTTCGGACTCGAGATCAAGGATCTCTCCGACGCGCTGGGTGGCTGCGGCTTCAAGGTCGTCGACAGCGTCCTCGAGGCGGGGGGGCTCGTCCGTGGGCTGGTCGTCGAGGGCGGCGCGTCGTCGATGTCGCGCAAGAAGATCGACGAGTTGACCGCGTTCGTGAACGACTACGGCGCGAAGGGGCTCGCGTTCCTGAAGCAGGACGACGCGGGTACGCTCGCCGGGCCGTTGACGAAGTTCGTCGATGACGATCGAAAGGCGAAGCTGGCCGAGGTGGCCGGCTTCGGGCCGGGCGACCTCCTGCTGGTGGTCGCCGACAAGGCCGGCGTCGTTCACCGAAGTCTCGGCGAGCTGCGCAACGAGCTGGCACGGCGCCTCGACCTGATCCCGAAGGACGGGGCGCTCGAATTCGTGTGGATCACCGAGTTCCCGATGTTCGAGTGGTCCGAAGAGGAGGGCCGCTGGGTGACGTCGCATCACCCGTTCACCATGCCGCTCGAGGCGGTCCCGGGCCAACTCGAGAGCGACCCCGGTGGCATCATCGCGCGCGCCTACGACCTGGTCTTGAACGGCTGGGAGCTCGGGTCGGGCTCGGTCCGTATCCACCAGCGTGAGCTGCAGCAGCGCATCTTCACCGCGCTCGGGATCCCGGACGAAGAGGCGCAGTCGAAGTTCGGCTTCTTCCTCGAGGCGTTCGAGTTCGGCGCGCCGCCGCACTCGGGGATCGCGCTCGGGATGGAGCGGTTGCTGGCGCTGCTGCTCGGCAAGCCGAACATCCGCGACCTGGTCGCGTTTCCGAAGACGGCGTCGGCGAGCTGCTTGATGACCGGAGCGCCGGCGGAGGTGCCGCCGGAGACGCTGGCCGAACTGGACCTGGAGATCACCGGGGACGACCCGGCTCCCGATCAGTAGGCTCGTCAACTCATGTCCAGCATCCAACTCACGCTCCCCGACGGCTCCGTCCGCGAGGCCGAGGCCGGAATCAGCGGTCTCGATTTCGCGGCTTCCATCGGTCGCAGCCTCGGCAAGGCGGCGGTCGGTCTGATCGTCGACGGCGAACTCCGCGACGTCCGTTCGCCGCTCACCACCGACGCGACCGTACGCATCCTCACCGCCAAGGACGAGGATGGGCTCGAGGTGCTCCGGCACAGCATGGCCCACTGCATGGCGCAAGCGCTGGCGCGTCGATTCCCGGGCGCGAGCCTCGCGATCGGTCCGACGGTCGAGGACGGCTTCTACTACGACGTCCTGGTGGATCAGCCGATCGGCGAGGATGACCTTCGCGCGCTCGAGAAGGAGATGGCGAAGGTCATCAAGGAGAACGTGGCGATCGAGCGCTTCGAGATGTCGCGCGCGGACGCACTGGCCTGGGCGGAGGAGCAGGGGCAGCAGTTCAAGACCGAGATCATCGAGGGCCTGCCGGAGGACGAAGTGATTTCGTTCTACCGCCAGGGAGAATTCACGGACCTCTGCTCCGGCCCGCACCTGGCGCGGACGGGGAAGCTCGGGCGTGGCTTCAAGTTGATGAAGGTCGCCGGCGCGTACTGGCGCGGCGACGAGAGTCGCGAGCAGTTGCAGCGGCTGTACGGTACGGCATGGTTCTCCCCCGAAGACTTGGAGGACTACCTTCACCGTCTCGAGGAGGCGAAGAAGCGCGACCACCGGAAGCTCGGGCGCGAGCTCGACCTCTTTTCATTCCACGAAGAAGCGCCGGCGATGCCGTTCTTCCACCCAAAGGGCGCGTTCGTCTACAACCAGCTCATCGAGTACGTCCGGGAGCTCTATCGCGAGTGGGGCTTCGACGAGGTGATCACGCCACAGGTGCTCGACGTCGACATTTGGCACCGGTCCGGCCACTACGCGAACTATCGCGACGGGATGTACTTCGCGACGTTCGACGAGCACTCCGAGGGCGAGCCGTCGTGGCCGGAGAACCCGTCCGAAGCCGTCAAGCCGATGAACTGCCCGACGCACTGCCTGATCTTCGGCACGCGGAAGCGCTCGTATCGTGACCTACCGATTCGCTATGCCGACTTCGGGAGGCTTCACCGGTATGAGCGATCGGGCGTCACGGCGGGGCTCTTCCGAGTGCGGAGCTTTGCACAGGACGACTCGCACATCTTCTGCACCGAGGGCCAGATCGGCGCCGAGGTGCGAGGCGTGACGGAGATGCTCCTGGGGTGTTACCGCACGTTCGGCTTCGAGGACGTCCGGATCTACCTCTCGACGCGCCCCGAGAAGGCGATCGGGTCGGAAGAACTCTGGGCGCGCGCCGAGGCGGTGCTGTCGGAGTCGCTGCGCGAGATGGGGGTCGATTTCGAGATCCAGGAGGGCGAAGGGGCGTTCTACGGTCCGAAGATCGACTTCGCGGTCCGCGATGCGCTCAAGCGAGAATGGCAGCTCGGAACTTGCCAGCTCGACTTCAACGCTCCCGAGCGGTTCGACTTGAAGTACACGACCGCCGAGAACGAGGATGCCCGGCCGGTGATGATCCACCGGGCGATGCTCGGGTCGTTGGAGCGCTTTCTGGGAGTCCTGATCGAGCAAACGGCGGGGGACCTGCCGCTCTGGCTCGCCCCCGAGCAGTGCCGGGTCATGTCGATCACCGACGACCAGGTGGAACGGGTGGGGGAGGTCGTCCAAAAGCTAGAGACGGCCGGAATCCGAGCTCGTCCCGACCTTCGTAACGAAAAGATGGGCCTGAAGGTACGCGAGGCGTCCCTTGCGAAGGTCAGGTACCAGCTTATAATCGGACCGCGCGAACTCGAGCGTGGAACGGTCGCGGTGCGTCATCGCACCGACGGCGACGTTGGCGAAATGGACCTGGACGATCTCCAGGCCCTTTTGCTTGAACAGGTTCGAGTGCGCGCTTGATCACTCACACGGGGGTCTGAAGGCCGCCGTGAAAGTGGATCGAGAGGGCGGTCATCGGCCGAGTGGTCGATGAACCGCGAAATGGAACGACATCGCAGAGGGAGGATTCGTCACGGCTCAGCTCCATCAGTATCGGGTCAATCACCAGATTCGCATTCCCGAGGTCCGCCTCATTGATGAGGCGGGAGAACAAGCAGGCGTCGTCCCGACGGGTGATGCTTTGCGCCGCGCGGAAGACGCCGGCATGGACCTCGTGGAAGTGGCTCCCGAAGCTCGACCTCCCGTCTGCAAGATCATGGACTACGGAAAGTTCAAGTATCAGCAGAAGAAGCGGGAGAACGATCAGAGGAAGAAGTCTCACGCGACGCAGTTGAAGGAAGTTCGGGTTCGCCCGAAGATCGACAAGCACGATCTCGACTTCAAGCTGGCGCGGGCACGTGAGTTCCTGACCGCAGGCCACAAGTGTCAGTTCAACATGCTGTTCCGTGGCCGTGAGATGGCTCATCAGGACTTGGGACGGCAGGTGATGCTCAAGGTGGTCGCGGCGCTCGAGGATGTCTCGAAAGTCGAACGACCTCCCAGGATGGAAGGACGCCGAATGACGCTCCTTCTGACGCACCGCTAACGATCGACAGTAGTCGAGGAAGACGCGACATGGTCAAGGTCAAGAAGAGCAAGGTCAAGCCGAAGACGCGGAAGGCGCTCGCGAAGCGCCTGCGGCTGACCAAGAGCGGATTGGTGAAGCGTCGGAAGGTCGGGCTCGGGCACCTTTGCTCACACAAGTCCGGCAACCGAAAGCGCCGCCTTCGTAAGCCGGCAATGGTCACCGGCAGCACGGCGCGGCGTTACGTCCTTCTTCTCGCACCGGGCCGCTGAAGCGGTCGACCGCGCGACACACGAAACGGAGAGTGAACCATGGTGCGAGTGAAGACCGGCGGCCCCCACAAGCTGGCCCGCCACAAGAAGGTCTTGAAGGCCGCGAAGGGATATCGCGGCGCCCGCAGCAAGCTGTATCGCACGGCGAAGACCCAGCTGATGAAGTCGGGTCAGTACGCGTATCGCGATCGCCGTCGCCACAAGCGTGAGATGCGTAGTTTGTGGATCATCCGAGTGAATGCCGCCGCGCGTGCGCGGGGGCTCCGCTACGGCGAGTTCATCAACGGTCTGAAGAAGGCCGGGATCGAGCTCGACCGGAAGCAGCTTTCGGAGATGGCGATCCACGACGCGGCCGCATTCGATGCCGTCTGCGAGCAGGCGAAGTCAGCGATCTCCGCCTGACGTGACCGACGATCTCAACGGTGATCTCGAGCGGGCCGTCGCTGACGCGCGGTCCGCTCTCGCGTCCGTCTCCGACGTCGAGGGGCTTGACGAGCTGGAGACGAAAGTCCTCGGGCGGAAGGGGCTCCTGACCGGGATGCTCCGGGCGATCTCCACCCTCCCGCCGGCGGAGCGCGGTCCGTTCGGCCAGGCCGCCAACCGCCAGAAGTCCGCGCTCCAGGACGACCTGAACCGCCGTCGAGATGAGCTCCGGGCGGAAAGCCTGGCCTCCGTGTCGGACTTCGACCCGACGACGCCGGGGCGGCGCCCGGCCGCCGGTCATCAGCATCCGGTGCTGGCGATGCGGCGCGAGGTCGAGGAGATCTTCGTTTCGATGGGGTTCCTGGTGCTCGACGGCCCGGAGGTCGAGACCGAGCACTACAACTTCGAAGCGCTGAACATCCCGAGCCATCATCCGGCGAGGGACATGCAGGATACGTTCTGGCTCGAATCGCCGCCGGGGACCAGCTTCGTGATGCGGACGCACACGTCGCCGATGCAGGTGCGCGCGATGGAGCAGTATGGAGTGCCGATCCGCGCCGTCGTGCCGGGGCGCGTCTATCGCAACGAGACCTGTGACGCGACGCACGAAGCGACGTTTCATCAGATCGAGGGGCTGGTCGTCGACCGGGGGATCTCGGTCGCGCACCTCAAGGGCGTGATGGCGGCGTTCCTCGGGCGGCTGTTCGGGCGAGAAGTGAAGGTGCGGCTGCGACCGCACTATTTCCCGTTCGTCGAGCCGGGGTTCGAGCTCGACTTCGTCTGCGTGCTCTGTCACGGCGAGGGCTGTCGCGTGTGCAAGCAGACGGGCTACATCGAGATGCTCGGTTGCGGGATGGTGCATCCGAGCGTGCTCGAGGCGGGCGGCGCGGACCCCGAAGAGTTCACCGGCTTCGCGTTCGGGGTCGGGCTCGATCGGCTGGCCATGATGCGGCACGCCATCGAGGACATTCGACACTTCCACGCGGGTGACCTCCGCTTCTTCGAGCAGTTCTAATGTGGATCTCCCTCAACTGGCTTCGTGACCACGTCGATCTCGGTGACCGCTCTCCGGAGTCGCTCGCCGAAGACCTGACGATGAAGACCGCGCTCATCGAGGCGGTCGAGCGCCGCGGCGCGTTCGGTGATCACGTCGTCATCGGCAAGGTCCTCGATCGGCAGCAACATCCGAACGCCGATCGGCTGAGCCTCTGCGTGGTCGACGTGGGGGAGGACGACCCGGTCGAGATCGTCTGCGGCGCGCCGAACGTCGCCGCCGGCCTGACGGTGGCCGTCGCGCGGGTCGGTGCGGTGCTGCCGGGCAACTTCAAGATCAAGAAGTCGAAGATCCGCGGGGTCCATTCCTTCGGGATGATCTGCTCCGAGAAGGAACTCGAGCTCGGCGAGGACCACGACGGGATCATGGCGCTGGAGGAGGGACTCGAGATCGGGTCGCCGTTCCAGGATGTCGCCGGCGTCTCGGACATCCTGCTCGAGATCGACAACAAGTCCGTGACGCACCGGCCCGACCTCTGGGGCCACGAAGGGTACGCGCGCGAGTTAGCGACCATATATGGGCTCGAGACGATCCCGGTCGCCGAGGACTCGGACCTGGTCGCGGGCGCGGGGCCGATCGAGGTGTCGATCGAGGCCGAGGATCTCTGCGGACGTTATCACGCGATGTTCGCGAAGGGACCGGACGGGATGTTCGGTGGCCCGGCGCCCGGGTGGATGCGGCGCCGGCTCGCGCACTGCGGCGTGCGCCCGATCTCGCTGGCCGTCGATATCTCGAATTACGTGATGCTGGACCTCGGACAGCCGACTCATCCGTTCGATCGAAGGACCTTGCGTGGCGATCGGATCGTCGTGCGGCGCGCCGAATCGGGCGAGGCGCTGACGACGCTCGACGGCGAGAAGCGGACGCTGCCGGACGGCGCGTTGGTGATCGCCGACGCCGAGCGGAGCGTTGCGTTGGCCGGCGTCGTCGGCGGCGCGGAGACCGGCATCGAGCCGGACACCGCCGAGCTGGTGCTCGAATCGGCGTGGTTCGAGCCGATCGCGGTGCGGCGCACGGCGACGGCCCTCGGGCTTCGGACCGACGCACTGGCGCGGTTCGAAAAGCACCTCGATCCGGATCTGTCGGAGCGCGCCGTTCGGCGCTATGCGGCGCTCCTTTGCGACATTCATCCGGAGGCGGAGATCGCGACGGAGTTCGTGGTGGCCGGCGATCACCGCCAGGCTCCGGGACGGATCGAGCTGCGGCCGGACCGGGTTCGGCGGAAGTTGGGCGTCGACATCGAGACGGCCGAGATGACACGGGTCCTCACGACGCTCGGGTTCGGCGTGACTCCCGAAGGGGACCAGCTCTCGGTCGAAGTGCCGACGTTCCGCGCCACGCGCGACGTCCTGATCGAGGACGATCTGATCGAGGAGGTCGGGCGGATTCACGGCTATGACCGGATCGAGCCGTCGTTACCGGCGGTGGCGTGCCAGCCGGTGCGCCTCGAGCCGGAGAACGCGGCGCAGATCAAGATCGGCGCCGCGATGCGGGACCGGCTCGGGTTCTCCGAGGTGCTCTCGTATCCGTTCGCCGACGACGATGTCCTCGCGCGTTCCGGGATGACGGACGACGAGGCGTTGAGGCTGGCGAACCCGTTGCAGGCGAACGCGAGCCGTCTGCGTCGCACGCTCGTGCCGTACCTGTTGGAGTTCGTCGATCGGAACATCAACGCATGGCCGGAGGTGCGGCTGTACGAGTGCGGACGCGTGTTTCAGCCGACGGCCGAGGCGGAAGCGCTACCGCGCGAGCCGATGATGCTCGGCGCGGTGTGGGCCGAGCGGACGACGCGTCCTGACGCGAGCGGCGTGGTCGTGCGTTCGCTGCGCGGCGCGCTGGAAGAGGCGTTCGAGGTGGTCGGACGGACGTTCAAGGGCGGCAGCGTGCCGGAGGAACGGCGCCAGGCTTGGATGCACCCGGGCCGCGCGAGCGAGGTCCGGCTCGACGATCAGCCGGTCGGCGTCATCGCGCAGGTGCACCCGGCGATCGCGGACTCGTTCGGGTGGATGGGCGAGGTCGCCGTTTTCGAGGTCGACCTGTCGGCCGTGATCTCCGTGCCGATGAGCGAGCGGGCGTATCGACCGCTCGCCAAGCATCCGTCGGCGCGCCTGGACGTGTCGTTCGTGGCGCCGTTCGACCTCGAGTACGACGCGGTGACCGAAGCGCTTCGTGCCGGCTCGAAACGAATCGCGCGGATCGACTTCATCGACGAGTACACCGGGAAGGGGCTCGAGCCGGGCACCCGCAGCCTGACCCTAGGCTTGACCGTGCGCGCGCCGGACCGGACGCTCACGGAAGATGAGATCGGCGCCGAGTTGAAGGCAGCTCGAGAGCGGATCGAATCGCTCGGTGGACGTCTCCGCGGCTGAGCGCATCCGGTTGCCCGACCCTCGTTCGGCGGCTACAGTTCGAGAGCAAAGTTCTGCCTCTGCTGTGTTCGTGAGGACGTGTCAAAAAGGCGAACCTAAGTGACCGGATTAGGGAGCCAATACTGGTCGCGGTGGATCACCACGCGGTCCGAGGGCCGATCGTGAGTAAGCCGCGCTGAGGCGCCCACTTTAAAGTCGGGTTTCGCTTTCGACTCTCCGCACGGCACGAGCGGAGGACCTATGCCTGAAGGGCTCGAGGCGATCGCCTCGGGCCCTTCGTCTTCGCCGGCCTCGCCGTTTTCTGGGATTCGTCTTGGGTCGGTTCTGAGCGCGGTTCTCGCGACACCAAGGTGATTCGCTCGGGCGAGGTCGACCGCCCGCCTCCTACGCGCAAGACGCCTTGAAACGGGCCGGCCAAGCGGCATGCTGGGTTGGCCGATCCGGCAGGACATCTGGGAGCGGAGTGCACCATGCGTGATCTCGTGATTCTGGCCGCTGTCGTGGGGGCGATCTGGTTCGGTGCCCGTCAGTGCGGGTTCATCGGCGGCGACGAGGAGGCGGTGGCGGACGCGGCCGCCGACGGTTCGGGCGACGTCGAAGCGAACGCCGCGGGCAGCGCGGGCGAAAGTAGCGGCGCGGCCGGCGCCGGCCCGGGCTCCGGCGGGCTGTCCGGGGCGGCGTCCGAGGCGCAGGCGCTGGTCGACGCAGAACTTCTCGCGCTGCTCGCCGGAGAGCCCGTTGGAGACCGCGAAGGCCTGACGGCGGCCTCGGAGCGATCAGGAGGGATCGGCAAGCTCGCGCGGGGCCTCCTCGATTCCCGCTCGCCAGACGCGGGCGTGCGCTGGCTGGGCCTCTCACGCGTCTTCGCGGTGATCCCTCTCCAGGCGGCAGGTCGAATCGACCTCTCCCACAAGGTCCAATCGGCGTCGCGGGAGGCCCTCGCGCTGCCGAGCGCCAGCGTCACGCAGGTGGTTCGCGGCGGGGACTCCCTGAGTCGGGTTCGCAAGAGGTTCCGTTCGGACGATGGCGTGGTGATCGCGGTAGGGCTGCTGCGCTGGCTGAACGGCATCTCGGGGGATCTCATCCATCCCAACGACCAGTTGCGCGCGCCCAAGGCCCCTGTGAGGCTCGTGGCGTCGAAGAGCGGCTTCTGGATCCGGCTGCAGGTG
>Ga0315336_1007073_pt1 | contig 11025 bp, 8 predicted proteins | sample ASW5metaG_FD_204512 | JGI IMG/M metagenome (GOLD analysis project Ga0315336, IMG submission 204512) | Ammonia-oxidizing marine archaeal communities from Monterey Bay, California, United States - ASW #5 | ecosystem: Environmental > Aquatic > Marine > Intertidal zone | place: USA: California... | reverse complement strand
TGTTGCCGATGGCACAAGGCGGGTGCAAGCGCTCTTGTCGGGAGAAATAGACCTCGCCGTCAACCTCAATCCTGACGCTATTACTGTCCTAGAAGAGGCCGGTCTCAAGATTATGAAGGTACCTAACCCCATTATTATTGCCCTTGGACTAAGAACGGTGGATGCGGAAGGATCGCCGCTACTTGATAAGCGTGTGCGACAGGCTCTCAACTATGCAATTAATAAATCTCAAATTGTCCATTACATCCTGAATGACAACATGTCAGTTGCAACACAGGGGGCCATTCCGGGAGTCACAGGGTACAACCCTAACATCCAGCCCTATGTTTATGATCCTGAAAAAGCGCGAGCGCTTCTCGCAGACGCCGGCTATGCCGGTGGTTTAACTCTTGTGGCTGCCGTTTGGGGAGGGCAAGTCCCCGGTGATACGTTGATTTTCCAGCAGGTGGCTCAAGACCTAAGCCGTGTGGGTATCAAAACCGAAATGAGACAGTTTCCGCTGCAAGAGTTTTTGAGGCGCCGGGGTACTGGTGATTGGGGCGATATCCAAATGATCACAACCACGCTTACCAGTCGCAATTTGTTTGATTCTTTGACAGCACTTGAATCCGTGTCTTGTGCGCGCAAGCCGACGCCATTTTTTTGCGATCGAGACTTGGATTCCGCCATCGATGCGGCACGCTATGTGATGGATCCGGATACCCGGGTTGGTCTGCTGCAGCAGGCTATGGCCAAGGCTGTAGAAACTGCGTCGTCGGTTTTCCTGGTTAACTATTCGGACATCGTAGCTATGAGCGACAATATTAGCGGTTATGAAGTGCGCAGCGATGGCATTCTCTTTGAAAAGATGACATTCAGATAGACCAGGTTGTCAAACTCGGTCTTCGTTAAGGTTTGTATATATGCAAGATAGCCTTACAATTGTGCTTCTTATAAAGAGGCTTCGTTTGAGACCGAATCTTTCCAAGCTTGTAAGTCGAGATAAAGTTAAAAATCTGTGAGGGCCGCTATGAATCGCAGACCACTACGTGATATTTCTAGTAACGACATTCAAACCTATCAGCGGGATGGAGTTGTCTGTCTTCGTGAAGTTTTCGATCAGGACTGGATCGATTTGTTACTGCCAATTACTAGAGCTGCCCGCATGGACCGGCAGGCCTTCGGCCTACTGCCCACTGTAGGTAACCCCCGGTACATGGCCCGAACTATTCCTCAATTTCGGCAATATGCTTTTAGGTCGCCTCTGGGCGAGGCATGCGGAAAAGTCCTAGAATCAAAAACCGTACGCTTCTTCTTTGATGAAGTTTTCTCCAAGGAGCCAAAATCCACTAGCCAGACCATTTGGCACAATGACCGTACCGGCTGGCCTGTATCTGGCCACATGGTTCCATCTTTTTGGTTTCCCCTTACACCGATTTCTAAGAAAAATTCGCTTGAGTGTATAGCCGGGTCTCATACGACAGATGTCCTCTACTGGATATTTTCGCCAAATGCACGGAAGATGGTTCAACCTCCAGATAGGCCGATCCAACCTGATGGGGAGGCGCTGCGGGATGATCCCAATTACACCTTTCTTTCATGGGATATGAATCCGGGAGATGTGCTTATTATCCATCCGTGGACCCTGCATTTTTCTTGTGGCAACCCCACTGATGACTGGCGTTTTGCTATTTCCACCCGCGTGGTTGGCGATGACATTGTTTGGGACCCACGGCCTGAATGTGTAAATCTTGCTGGTGTCAGTTTTGACGAAATGATCCCGGGCGAAAAGCCCAACGGTCCACTTTTTCCTATCATCTATAATGAGGACGGAAATCGAGACGACGCTGAGGATTATCCAATGAGTTTTGCAACTGCATGGTCCACTAGTTCCTACGACCGACTACAAGACATGGCAAGGCCCAAAGGCGGCTTCCAAGCCTTCCTGAAGCAGGCAGGAGGCCCAACTCCCGTGTCCAAGCCTATCAAGACACAGACGTCAGAAGAATAATGATTAAGTAATTAATATTGTATGTAGTTTTGTTCCCACAGCCGAAACTTGTAGCTATACATTAGTTATCAGACGCCCACTATCGGGTTAAATACATTTAGTGCTGGGAGGCCGTTGTGAGGGAATCTACTTCGGAAACTGAAGGTTACGTCGGTAAATCGGTCCGGACCTTAGAGGGCCGAGCGCCATTAATAGGCAAAGCCAAATACACTAATGATTTCCATTTTCCGGGTCAGTTGCACGCCCATATTTTGAGGAGTCCACACGCCGCGGCCAATATAAAGAGCGTTGATAAGTCCGGCGCTCAAAAAGTGGCGGGCGTGGTATGTGTTATGGATGGAGTGGATGCTGGAGAGCTAATTGATCCCATCCCGCACTATATGGATCCTGCGGTACTAGGAGGACGCAGTGCAACAATATTATGCCTCGCCAAGGATCATGTATGGTGTTTTGGGCAACCTGTTGCAGTTGTCGTAGCTGAAGACAAACGCACTGCCCGTTACGCTGCATCTCGCATTGTTGTCGATTACGAAGTCAAAACGCCAGTCATCGAGGCGGATGATGCAATCAAGGATAACTCGCCTATGGTCGTTCCGGACTGGGACGCGAACATCATCATGCAAGTTCCCTTCACAAATGGAGATGCTAACCAGGCTTTCTCAGCGGCTGACAGGATCATAAAAACCGATATTAGGGTCCATCGCTTCTCTACGCAGCCGATAGAGACTAGAACGTATAACGCCGTCTATGAGGTTGGTACGGAGAGTATCACGCTCTATGGGACAGCGCAGAACCCGCACCCGCTGCGAAATGTACTAGCAAAAATTTTGCGCATGCCTGAAAACAAGATTCGCGTCCATGCACCAGTAATTGGAGGCGCATTTGGAATGAAGATGCATGGACACCCTGAAGAGGGTCTTGTGTGCCTGTTATCAAAGGTTACTGGTCGGCCGGTGAAGTGGGTCGAGGACCGCGAAGAGTGTCTCCTTATCGGTGCCCGCGAGCAGGTGCACGAGGTTGAATTGGCCGTCAAAGACGATGGAACAATACTTGCTCTGCGCGATCACTATCTTGCTAACACTGGTGCGCCATCATCCTGCCCTGGATGGGGTATGGCTTTCCTAACCGGATTGACTATGCCGGGACCTTACTCGGTGCAGGATATCGACGTCATGCTTTCGGTAGTTGTTACGAATAAGCCTGGTTGGAATGCTTCGCGCGGCTATGGTAAAGAAGTTACGGCGCTAGCGCTCGAACTTTCAGTTGATAATGCGGCGCGGCAGCTTGGCATCGATCCAGTCGATATGCGTCTGAAGAACTTCATCAACAAGGACCAATTCCCTTACGATAGTCCAACCGGGTTGATTTATGACTCCGGTGATTATGCTGGAGTTCTTGAAAAAGCGCTCGAGGTGATAGGCTACGATGACTGGAAGACAAAGCAGGATGCAGCTCGCAAGGAAGGCCGGTATCTTGGCATTGGCGTCGGCTATGAGCTGACACCCGAAGGAGGCACTATACCTGCAACCATGGTTGGAGGGTTTGATTCCTCCACTGTGCGCGTTAGCCCGGACGGTTCAGTACAAGTCCTAACCGGCGTGACTAGTCCTGGCTCAGGTAATCCCACTGGTATTGCGCAGATAGTTGCTGACGAATTGGGCGTTGGGCTGGACACCATCGAAGTCGTGCAAGGAGATACAACCACTTGTCCGTACGGCTTTGGTAACTCCTCCGGAAGATCAACTATCGTCGGTGGTGGGTCTGCCGCTAAAGCTGCGAAGGAAGTGCGCGAAAAAATAATTAAAGTTGCCGCCGCTCTGATGGAGGTAGATGAGGATTCGGTAGCTATGAAGGATAGCATTATTTCATCCGGTGAAAAAACGATCGACTTAGAAGAGGTCTGCTATGCCTGCTACACCAGAGCCTATGACGTTGCTTCGGTTATTGAGCCACCCCTCGAAGCGACTGCCATGTTTAAGCCGGGTTTGGTGCGGCACACGCCTAATGAAAAGGGACAGATAAATCCGTACCCAAGTTATTCCAACGCTGCGTTTGTGGCAATTAGCGAAGTTGACGTGGATACCGGTGAAGTGAAGCTGATAAAATTCGCGGTGGCCCATGACTGCGGTAAAGTTATCAACCCTATCTTGGTTGAAGGCCAGGCATGTGGTGCCATTATGTTTGGTATTGGCGGTAGCATGGCGGAAAACATCACTTTTGACGAAAATGGTCGCCAACTCACTAATAATTTTATGGACTATGTAATGCCTCGCATCGGTGATATGCCGCCGGTGAAACTGGCACATCATGATAGCCCTAACCCCGTCACGTATATGGGTCTTAAAGGTGCAGGTGAGGCTGGCGTCGGGGGTTCAGCTGCAGCTGTTGTGAATTCTGTAAACAATGCCTTGTCACCGTTCGGTGTGATGATAACTGATCTTCCGATTACGGCACCGCGAGTCTGGTCTGCGATCCAAGCCGCCAAGAAGGCTCAACCGCAGCGCAAGGTGGCCTGAATGAGTTTGCACCCATCCTTCGCGCGTCCGCGCACCCTTGACCAAGCAACAGAGGTTATCAGTAGTCTATCTTCTGGTGCCATTATTATTGCCGGCGGCCAGGAGCTTATGCCTAGCATTAACTACGGCGTGCTGATGCCGCAGGTCTATATAGATATCGGCCAGATAGATGCTCTTAAGGGCATCACCGAAGTGGACGGCTCAATTCACATCGGTGCGCTTACGGTGCATAGAGATATTCAAGACAATAAGATTATTAGATCCAAGGTTCCCCTATTAGCCTGCGCTGCGGCGAAGATTGGAGGCGGATGGCAGGTGCATAATCGCGGCACTATCGGTGGTAATATTGTGTCAATGCACCCACTTTATGACATTCTTCCTTCCCTAATAGCGTTGAGTGCTGAAGTTGAAATTATCAAAGATGGTCAAATACGGCGTGTGGCGCTGTCTGATATTATGGTAGATGCAACCCAGGGTCTTGGTAGCGATTCACTGTTGGTACGAGTAGTACTAAAATCTACGTCGCCGGGTGCTGGGTGGGCTTATGAAAAACTTAAGATCACCGCTGGCGGTTATGGATCGGCTAATGCAGCAGCCATTATCACATTGGATGGAAAGAAGATCGCTGGCCTTAGGGCGGTTGTGGGTGCCGTTACCGAGTTACCGTTGGATGTTTCTGACGCTTTAAGTGGTTGTCGCGGACAAGTATGGTCCGACCGTCTTTCAGAGGAAGTTGAAGCAAAGGCGTCGGCAGCGGTAAAAGTTCCTCTCTCCGACCATCAAGGTGATGGGGATTGGCGTAAAGCTATGGCCGGCGTTATGGCGCGGCGCGCAATTGAGGCTGCAATCAGGCGCGTTGGTTAAGGAAAATGCTCATGGAAGACATGTTGGAAGACACTGTGCTTGTCAATTTACGTATTAATGGCAACCTACATGAGCTGGAAATACCAGCCCACAGATCCTTGTTAGATTTATTGCGGGATGACCTCAAACTAACAGGTACCCACATGGGTTGTATGACCGGACATTGTGGGGCATGCACCGTGTCTATCGATGGCAGGGTAGCAAAGTCGTGTATTACTTTAGCTGCTACGCTTGGTCGCGCTAAGATAACAACCATCGAAGGTCTAATGAGAGACGATGGAACGCTCAGCACGATTCAGCAGGCATTTTGGGATAACGCAGGGTTTCAATGCGCGTTTTGTGCACCAGGAATGTTGCTCTGCACGGCAGAACTGTTGGCAACCAATTCAGACCCGAACGATGCAGATATCGACACAGCGTTAGCCGGTAACTTGTGCAGATGTACCGGTTACCAAAGCATTCGCCGCGCTGTGAAGGCAGCCATAGCCAAGACTAAAGAGGCATGATCAAAAAGGGATACGCAAATTGTCTGCGGGTCAGATACACTAACGGGAATCTGGACCGGGGGACAAACCAATGATCTGCTTTATTCCATACCGAAGGCCCAAGAGACGTCTTTACGTTCCGATGGGCTTCAGGGCTAAATTGCTTGAGTCCTAGTGCCTATTGTTTGAGCAGACATGACTTGTTTCACTCGTTTTTGCTCAATAATAGTGCATCCTTGTGTTGATTTACTAATCTGCTCCCAGACATCTTTCCCCACTACCGTGTTGAAAAGCCCTACTAAGTTTGGATATGCGGCTGCCAAACCATAGTTGGCACACGGTTTGCATATTTAAACTCTGACCGAAGCAGGTGAACTCTGCAGCAAATCAAGGGGGAATGCGTTACCATGAGGATAGCAAAAAACCATTTCGGCTTCCTTGCTGTGGCATTGATCATTGGGACAACTTTTACTGCTTCTGCCGCGGATGGAGATCTACCAGGCGAGTTTTCAGGCAATGTCTCATTAACATCGGACTATGTATTCCGGGGATATACACAAGCGGACGAAGAACCAGCCATCCAGGGCGGATTCGATTGGGACTCCGGTGCCGGGTTCTATGCGGGTACCTGGGGGTCCAACGTTAATTTTGGTGATGGTGATGAGGCCAGCGTTGAGCTTGATGTTTATGGTGGTTACTCTGGCGAAATTGAAGGCTTTTCCTACGACTTTGGTTTTATCTATTACTGGTATCCGGGTGCTAGCAGCGCGTTGGATTATGACTTCTGGGAAGCCTATGGCTCGATTGGATACGATTTGGGTGCTGCGTCAGTCTCTTTAGGACTAGCCTACACTCCAGAGAATTTTGGCAATACCGATGAAGGCATCTACTTCCAGAGCGGCGTAAGCTTGCCTTTGAATGACCTTTTTAGTGTCGATGCCAATCTAAATTACTATGACGTGAATCCAGCTTTTGGAGAAGATTATCTCGACTGGAACTTGGGCGCGACCGTGTTTCTGGAATGGTTCGATGCTGATCTTCGCTATATCGACACTGACGTTGCCGGATGCACCAACGTCTGCGATGCGCGTGTTGTGCTTTCAGTCTCCCGCGGTTTCTAGGATGTCGAGATCTAAGGACAATTATAGTTGTGATCAAATTCGCTAACTTTAGCGAAGAACATGGGAAGCTTTCATTGAACGTGTTGTTGAGATCATGACCTTGGCGAAACACACAGACTCGGATAGTGGATTAGTCGCAAGTATTTATAAATTCCTGCAACCCGGAGAATAAAGGAGAAAACAATGGTTCTATCCAAAAAGTTTTTTTTGGGAATTGTGGGGGCTGGGGGCTCTTTGTTACTAATGAATTCCCCGGCCTATGCTTCGGTTTCTGAGGAAACGGCCTTCGTATTAAATACCTTCTCTTTCCTGGTGCATGGTTTTCTGGTCATGCTAATGGCCGTTGGATTTACGATGCTTGAGTCCGGCCTTGTACGTACTAAGAACACTGCGGCAATTTGTCTTAAGAACATTGCTCTATATTCTCTAGCAGGCCTTATGTTTTATCTCATTGGCTACAATCTCATGTATGTAGATGTTGGGAGTTACGCCGGTAGTCTTGCACTTCTTTACAATCCATCGGCTGCGGAGCTCGCGTTAATAAATGCCGAAGTAGCCACCGACGCTCAAGTGGCTGCTGTGGTGGAAAACGGCTATTCGGTAATGTCCGACTGGTTTTTCCAGATGGTTTTTGTCGCCACGGCGGCATCTATCGTTTCAGGTACCTTGGCAGAACGTATTAAGGTCTGGCCATTCCTGATATTCGTCGTTGTTTTAACCGGATTTATTTATCCTATACAGGCGTCTTGGACCTGGGGTGGTGGTTGGCTATCTGAAATGGGTTTCTCTGACTTTGCCGGATCCACGCTAGTGCATTCGTGCGGTGGTTGGGCGGCTCTTGTCGGTGCAATAATCTTGGGCTCCCGCAAGGGCCGTTTTACTGCAGCCGGCATAAGACCAATGCCTGGAGCAAACCTACCCCTTGCGACTCTAGGTACCTTTGTACTTTGGTTCGGTTGGTTTGGGTTTAACGGTGGATCACAACTGGCACTGGGAAGCGCTCTTGATGCTGCCGCAATTGCTATAATTTATGTCAACACCAATCTTGCTGCTGCTGCTGGCGTAATAACAGCCATGCTGTTAACCCAGGCCCTTCATGGCAAGATGGACCTGACTATGGCATTAAATGGAGCTCTGGCAGGCCTCGTCGCCATAACAGCTGGTCCTGACATACAAAACCACGTTTGGGCTATTGTCATCGGGGCTATAGGGGCAGGTCTAGCTGTGTTCACAGTACCTTTGCTGGACAAACTCAGGATTGATGACGTGGTTGGTGCTATTCCAGTTCACTTAGTCGCCGGCATCTGGGGTACCTTGGCTGTTGGAATTTTTGGCTCAGGAAGCCTTGTTACGCAGTTCGTCGGCGTCATCGCAGTCGGTGCGTTTGTCTGCCTCACTAGCGCTGGCGTTTGGTTTCTTCTGAGAGCTACAGTGGGCATTCGCGTAAACGAAGAAGAAGAGGATGTCGGACTCGATCGGTTTGAATTGGGCATGGAAGCTTACCCCGAATTTGGTCGTGGTTCACAAAAACTCTGATTCGACCTGTCGCGCGTCAAACGAGTTAAGCTCTTCCCGGCCCCTCCTTTTCTTCTGGGGCCGGGCACTACGTTGAGCGCAGTTTTAGCTGCAACTAATAATTCCTTGCCGCAGAAGTACTTGCTGGAGCACTCTACTAGATAATGTCTGATTTCAGATGCTATCGATAGGTCAACGGAGAAGCTCCATGAAGCGATGTAAGTTCTGTATTCCGGTATTTTCGATCATGCTCGTAATGGCTATGCCGGCTTTTACCGCTGACTTCTTGGTCGAAGAGGCTAGTATTCCGGAGATGCAAATGGCTCTGCGGGAGGGTCGGATTACCTCGCGCGACCTGGTCACGCAATATCTCGCCCGTATTGGAATGTATGAAAACAAGCTAAATGCTGCCATCAGCGTCAATAGTAGGGCGCTAGATGTGGCTGATGTTCTTGATCAGGAGCGCGCTGCAGGCAGGATCAGGGGGCCTCTGCATGGCATTCCCATAGCCTTAAAGGATAACATCCACACCACGGATATGCCGACCACCGCTGGCACGATAGCTTTAGATGGTTTTATACCGCCTTATGAGGCAACTCTAACAAAGAATCTGCGCGCTGCCGGTGCTATAATTATTGCTAAAACAGTGCTGACGGAGATGGCTAACTGGATGGTGTTGGGGATGCCCAACAACTATTCAGCGCTAGGAGGCTATGCATTCAATCCCTATGACCCGCGGCGCGATCCGCGCCCCGGATTGAACGACGGTCGAGGGGTCCTGGCCACGGGCAGTTCGTCATCGGGTGCTGGAACAGCGACTAGTCTGTGGGCAGCGAATGTTGGAACCGAGACGACAGTGTCAATTATTGGACCAGCGTCGGCTGCAATGCTTGCTGCCGTCAAGCCTACTGTGGGCCGCATTAGCCGCTGGGGCATCATCCCAGTTACATACGACCAGGATACCGCCGGGCCAATGACCCGCACAGTGACCGACGCGGCCATTCTTCTCGGGGCGCTGGAAGGTAAAGAACCTGATCCTAACGATGAGGCGACGAGGCGATGTGCACCACCAGCGGATCACGACTACACAAAGTACCTGAACACTGACGGTTTAAAGGGTGCACGCATCGGTGTGCCTCGTGCTTGGTTTGTCAATGAGATGGTTCTACCGGGTAATGAGGTAGCGAGTGGGGGCATTCCCGATGACCATAAGGCGATGATAGACGAGGTGGTCGCTATATTGAGGGCTGAGGGTGCGACCGTCATCGATCCAGCAGATCTTCCGAGTGCGTTGAACCCAAATTGGGATGACAATGTTCTAGTCAGAGGTTCGTGCTCTCGTAAACCCAGCTTTAAAGGTGATGACGCTCACTGTTCGGTAGTACTCAAATACGGCTTTAAGCGCGACATCACAAAGTGGATTGAGAGCCTTGGTGCGATCGCGCCGATCCAAAGCCTCACGGAACTGCGCGAGTGGAACATCGCCAACGCTTCTCGCGGAACGCTAAAGTATGCACAGCACTCTCTTGACGTTTCTGACGAACAGGATCCGAACCTAGAAGAAGACCGCCTCCGTTATTTGGCCGACCGCTCGCGAGACGTGCGCTTAGCAGGCGCTGAAGGAGCCGATGCAGTTCTGCGGGAGCATAACCTAGAGGCGCTAATATTTGCCGGCAGTCGCGGCAGTAGTGTTCTCGCTAAGGCTGGCTATCCTTCGGTGATTGTGCCCTTCGGCATGGTAAGAAACACCACAGGAGATGTGTCGCTGGTTACGGCAGGTGCTGTTCAAGCGGGATTCCCTCCGGGCTTTATCCGTAAACCTGCGCCGCTCGGAGTTAGCTTCGGCGGAACCGCATGCAGCGAACCTCGTTTGCTTGAACTGGCATATGCCTTCGAGCAAGCGACAAAACGACGGCAGCCGCCAGAGTTATAATCACCAGAGTGATGCCATCCAAAGATCAACTTTCCGCTGCGTTAGCCGGAGTGCTTAAAAGCGCTGCGCTGAAAACAATTAAGCAAAACAAGGAAAGCGTTTTAGTTAATTTGCAACCTGTTTTGGCCGGCAAGCGTTGGTGTAACGGATCAAGCTTGGTCTCTAAATTAGATTTAGGAGTTCTCAAATGCAGCTAAAGAGTAAAACTTTTTGTACCAGCGGCTTCCGAGTCATGCTAAGAGCATCTACATTAGTCGCTAAGGCTAAGACATATAACAAGAATAAAGGGATGTAATAATGGCAAAACCACCTGAATCCGGTCCTCCCGCTGGTGGCCCACCCCCTGGTGGTGCACCACCCGCTGGTGGCCCGCCGCCGCCAGCCGCTGCGCCGCCACCGCCGCCACCGCCGCCTCCGGCTGCGACCCCTGCAGCTGCGCCGACTCCTGCTGCTGCCGATCCGGCTCCTGCTGGTGGCCCGCCTCCTGGTGGCCCGCCGCCGCCAGCCGCTGCGCCACCGCCGCCGCCACCGCCGCCTCCGGCTGCGACCCCTGCTGGTGGCCCGCCTCCTGGTGGCCCGCCTCCTGGTGGCCCGCCTCCTG
>Ga0315336_1007072_pt1 | contig 11026 bp, 10 predicted proteins | sample ASW5metaG_FD_204512 | JGI IMG/M metagenome (GOLD analysis project Ga0315336, IMG submission 204512) | Ammonia-oxidizing marine archaeal communities from Monterey Bay, California, United States - ASW #5 | ecosystem: Environmental > Aquatic > Marine > Intertidal zone | place: USA: California... | reverse complement strand
AAAGGAATTTTTGACGCAGCATCTGGAGATTGCCGACTCCATCGAAGCTCGGATACGCGAAGTTATGGCCAAACCCGAATCCGAACCCGCCCCTACTGAGCAAGTCAGCCCGGAAGCAGTCGGAAACGAATACGCCATCCCCACTGTTAAGGAACCTGAGGCAGAGGAGTAGACCCCGCCTCAAAAGCATCGGTACCGAGGCCCCTTCGTTAAGCCACCAATCGTGGCCGAAGGGGCCTATTAGGTTCGCTAATGTACATACCAGACCGGGGAGCCGAACCTCCCAAGAAACCCGATACGCCAGGACTCACTAACGGCGCTTCGGAACGCAACAACGACTATTTAGCGGCCAGAAACGCCGCATTGCGCCTCCTTGGCTACCGGGGGCGCAGTGAAGCCGAGGTACGCCGCCGCCTTGCTCCTCGGTACAGCGTCCAGACCATCGAACGCGTCATCACTTCCCTCACGGTACAAGGATACTTGGACGACGCCGCTTTCGCCGCCCAATGGCGCAGCAATCGGGAACGCCGACGTCCACGAGGAAAGAGTCTGTTGCGCCTGGAACTCCGGGGCAAGGGCATACCCGAGGAAACAATCAGGGAGGCCCTGGAGGATTTCGACGGACTGGGGAACGCCTACCGCTCCGGACAGAGTCTGGCATTGAGGTTGGCTGGAGAAGAATTCACCAAGTTCCGCCAGCGCCTATGGTCCTTCTTGCAGCGTAGGGGCTTCGAGGAATCTGTCATCCGAGAGACGGTCCAAACGCTGTGGCAGGAATCATCGGACCCTCTTAACAGCGGTGTAGACACTGAAACCGACGAAGAGCAGAATCAAGGGTCCGAATGAGGGGAATATCAGCCAACTCACCGCAAAGGCTCCAGCCACCGAGCAACCAGCGATCCAAGCGAGTCCGTTGCTCCGCTTACCGTTGACCGATCGGCTGATTAACTCTCCGGTGCCATATCCGATGCCAACGGCTATCAACGACGTCAGGAACGGGATGCCGCCGAACAGAAAGTTAAGCAACGCCCATCCCAGTCCTCCTCCAATAGCCACTCCCGCCCCAATTCCGATGGCTCTACCGTAGTGACCGCGACTAACGTCGAAGGTCGGCATCCGAACCGCTTTACCGCACTCGCGGCACCGAATCCCTACGTGGGCTTGCACCATGCACTGGGTGCAGACGGATTTGCCGCATTGGCTGCATGACAGCCCCGTTTCAGCGTCGGGATGCCAGTAGCAGTACTTCGCCGTCTCTTGATTTAGATCTTTATGTTGTGGTTGGTTCATGCTAACGCCAAACTCACTGATATCCTAGCCATTTACCGATCCCACTCGTTTTAGCTTACAGGGGCAAGGTTCTTCGGCAAGCTCGGAATAAACGGTGGATGCCATCTCCATTAGGGGTGAGCCCTTAGGCAGGCTCAGGACAGGCTTGTCGAACCCTTGCGCGCCGCGATTGCTAGGTCTCGGACTGCATACTAGACCCATGTTCCGGGCGCCAATCCCCAACCCAGTCGGCTCGGTTGTCTACGTCGCGGTCCCGAAAAAGACGATTCATCAGCACTTTTCTCTTGGGCAGTCCACCATAAAGCGGGGTCCAGTTAGACAGCAACCGCTTCATAACCACCAATACCAACAGCCCCCCGAAATACGCTCTCAATACTATCTGGTCGCCACCCAAGATTACCCAAGGTGGCGACAGAATCGCCCATAAGGGCAGCAGCAGTAACGAAATCAACACCCAAACGCCAGCGCTCCTGGTAACTGCCCATCCGGCCATCGCAACCAGTACGAATGCGGCCAGAAGTATCGGGGACAGCGCCAAAAGGCTGCCGGCGACGACGGCGATGCCGCGGCCTCCCTGGAATCTCAGGTAGATGCTCCAGTTGTGGCCCAATATTGCGATTAGGGGAGCGATAACCAGCAGCGGGGCTGTGCGGTCCATATCCATAACATATACGCCGAACCAGATGGGGCCAGCCCCCTTTACCAGCACATCCAAGACGCCCAAGGGGGCCATCCACAATTTACCTACGTGGCGAAAGAGGTTGGAGCCTCCGACGTTGCCGCTGCCGTAGCTCCGGAGGTCTACGTCCCTGGCCAGTTTGCCAATCAGGTAGGCTGTGGGAATCGACCCCACCAAGTAGGAAAATATGTACAGACCTGCTAATTCGATAGCCATGGCAGGAGGAATGTCGTGCCTATCGTCCAGCTGCCGCGGCAATCTTGTTCGCCGCATCTTCAAGCAGACCCACCGTTTCAGGGGGCGGTCCTAATGTGCCGGGCAGCGGTTCTCCTTCATTTCCAAGACCGTGGTAATCGCTGCCGCCGCAGGGAATAAGGCCATGACGATCCGCCAACCCGGCGAGTTGTTGCACCGTCTCCGGGCTGAACTGGGCGTAGTGAACCTCTAAACCCACGATGCCCGCCTCAGCCAATTCGGCGATGGTAGTTTCCATGTCATTCAGGTAAGCGGGATGAGCCAGCACCGGGACAGCTCCGAAGCGTATCAACATCTCTACCGCTTCCGGAGGCGTCATCCTAGACCGCTCAACATAGGCTGAACCGTTCCGGCCCAAGTATTCAGGGAAGGCATCTTTAGGTTCCTTGCAGTATCCCTTCTCGACCATGGCCAGGGCTATGTGGGGGCGGCCTACCGATCCTTCCCCGGCAATCTCCTGAACCCGTTCCCATTCGATGTTGATGCCCAGGGTGGCCAGCTTCTCGACCATCATCCGGCCCCGTTCCAAACGGCCCATGCGGAACTCCTGCAAAATCTTTTGCAACGCTACATCCTCATGCCGAAGGAAGTAGCCCAGCATGTGGACCTCGTCTCCGGGAATGTCGGTGCTGAGTTCTATCGCGGGTATTATCCGCATAGCCGGGAATTCTTCAGCCGCTGCGAAAGCCTCCGCCAGCCCCTCGGTGGTATCGTGGTCCGATATTGCCACCTGCTTCAATCCTTGACTGGCCAATAGGTGGATCAGTTCGGTGGGAGACAACCGGCCATCGGAAGCGGTCGTGTGAAGGTGTAAGTCGACCGTAGCGCTCATTCTAGCTCTCCATCATGTCTAGGCGTTCGATGGATAACGCCTTTCCAGTTTCAGTGTCTATGTCTAAAAGGACAGAGTTCATCTTTACCAGACCCCCAGCCACCGACAATCGATGGGGCATACCGGTGAGGAAGCGCGTCAGGACATCCTCGGGTTCACTACCGATGACAGAATCTACAGGACCCGTCATTCCCACATCCGACAGGCATGCGGTCCCTTTGGGTAGAATCCGGCCGTCCACGGTGCCCACGTGGGTATGGGTACCCAGAACCGCACTAACGCGGCCGTCCAGATACCAGCCCATGGCTTGCTTCTCGGATGTCGCCTCGGCATGGAAGTCCACGATGACTACCCCAGGAGTGTCTTCTCTGTCAGCTTCTTTCAGCAACCGGCTGGCGGTACGGAATGGGCAGTCCAGAGCCGGCATAAAAACGCGGCCCATCAGGTTCATCACCATCACGCCGTCTTGAATCAAGTAACCCTGCCCCGGAGCGTCCGGATAGTTGGCCGGACGTAGTAATGGCAAGCCCTCATCCATGTGAGGGATTATTTCTTTCTGGTCCCAGATATGATTCCCCGAGGTGATAACGTCGACACCGCTCTCCATCAGCTCGTAAGCAGTTTCTACGGTGATGCCGAATCCCCCAGCCACGTTCTCACCGTTGGCGATGACCATGTTGATGCTGTGTTCCCGGCGGAGGTCTCCCAGCAAGCTTCGCACTGCCCGCCTACCCGGTTTGCCGATGATGTCCCCAATCATAAGGATACGCAAAGCCGTTTTCCTTTACGAGAAATCCGATCGATGAACCAAGCCGGAAATCAATCGTTCAATATAGTTAGAGGGGACCCAAGTTTTGGTTCTTGGGTCCCCTCATCCAAGTCTACCTTTGCCGTCCGTTTAGTTGCCCAGTGCAACGCTTTCACAAGTGGGGGTTGATCTCCTACCTAGCGAAGTCCACGTTGCGGGTTTCCCGAATAACCGTTACTTTAATCTGCCCGGGGAAGACCAGGTCTTCCTCTACTTTCCGAGCGATGTTCCGAGCCAGCGAGGCCGACTCGGCGTCATCCATATCCTCCGGTTTAACCATCACCCTTACTTCACGACCGGCTTGAATCGCAAAAACCCGCTCCACGCCATCAAAGCCTGCAGCGGCCTGCTCCAAGTCTTTAAGCCGCTTAACGTAGAGTTCCAAGGACTCTTTGCGAGCCCCAGGCCGGGCTGCGCTGATTGCATCGGCACTGGCTATCAAAAAAGACTCAATCGTCTCATGCTCGTCGTCATGATGCTCGAGGATTCCCCGGTAGGAACTGTAATTGATGCCGTGCTTCTGCGCAATCTCCGCGCCAATCTCGGCATGTGGCCCGGAAATCTCATGAGTCAGGGCTTTTCCAATATCGTGTAGTAAACCACCCATCTTAGCTATCTCTACGTTGGCACCGGCTTCAGCAGCCAGCATGCCAGACAGCAGAGCGACTTCGATGGAGTGCTTTAGTACGTTTTCACCGTAGCTATAGCGGTATTTGAGATGACCCAAGAGCTTTATCAACTCCGTGTCCAGACCACTTATGCCCACGTCGAAGGTTGCCTGCTCCCCAGCCTTCCAGATGGTTTGTTCCATGTCCTTCTGGGAACGCAGTACCACGTCTTCGATGCGAGCCGGTTGGATCCGGCCGTCGGAGATCAGTTTCTCCAACGCTAATCGAGCAATCTCCCTGCGAACCGGGTCAAAGCAAGAGATTGTAACAATCTCTGGGGTGTCGTCGATGATTACATCTACCCCAGTCAGGGATTCCAATGTTCGTATGTTTCGCCCTTCTCGGCCGATGAGACGACCTTTCATTTCATCGTTGGGCAGGTGTACTACCGAGGTTGTCGCCTCAGAAACGACATCCGTTGCTAGACGGTTGATAGCCAGGGTAATAATTTTGCGGGCGTTATCGTCCGCTCGGGCTTTGTGTTCCTTTTCCAGCTCATAATACCGGCGGGACAGGTCGTGCTGGGCTTCTTCTTCACCCCGCTTTACGACTATCTGACGCGCGTCAGCAACATTCATGCCGGCTACACTTTCGAGAGCTTCCAACTGTTTACCCCTAAGCTCTTCGGCTTCCACCAAGGCCTGTTTGACCTCAGTTTCTTTACCCGAAAGCTCATTCTGCATCTGCTCTAGATTCTCGGTTTTCCGTTCCAGTTGCTCTTCCCGTTGGAAGAACCGGCGTTCTTGCCGGTTTAGCTCCTGACGTTGCTCTTTAACATCGTTCTCACCTTCGGTGCGGAGCCTAAGAACCTCTTCTTGAGCAGCAAGGAGGAGTTTACGTTGCTCTTCCTCCGCCTGCGTCACTATGGTTTCAGCTCTCTCCCTGGCGCTGTCCACTTTTGTACCGTCAAACTTAGATCTGAGGATCAACCAAGCAGATACCCCTAACCCAGCAACCGCGAGGACGGCGAGGACTATGTTGATAATGATATTAGCCACTTTATCGCCTCTCCTTAATTCGTCTAGTGCGCTGAGTAAATCGGTTACCACACTTAACCTAATATGTTAACCATGGGGGTCAATGGTGTCAAGGAAAGACAGGCCTCTGAGAACCTGATTTATATTTTATTTACAGCCCTTTTGTGTCCATGCTGATAAGAGGGTTTCTCCCTGTAGGACGAGCCCGGAACCGCCAATTGTCACTCATTGCGGTACATCGGGCGCTATTGAGCCTATCGCTGGGCTGCACTATAATATTTTGGACCGCATCTATTCAGTTAGATTCAGCAGGTGACATTGCATGGCCAACAAGGACTTCTATGAGGCTCTGGGAGTAGCCAGAACCGACAATGAAGAGGAAATACGCAAGGCCTTTCGCAAAAAGGCCATGGAGTTCCATCCCGACCGCAACAAGAGCGAGGGCGCGGAAGACAAATTCAAAGAAATCAACGAAGCCTATCAGGTATTGTCAGATCCTAAGAAGCGGGCTCAATACGATCGCTTCGGCCGTGCCGGTGTTGGTTCCAACGGTGGACAAGACCGCCCCTTCGATGGATTCGACGTATTCGGCGGATTCGGCGACATCTTTGATTCCTTCTTCGGCGACGTCTCGGGACGCCGGGAGAACCGGTCCCAACGAGGCGACGACCTCCAACAACGCCTTATCCTCGATTTCAACGAGGCTGTTTTCGGCAGCGAGCGTGAAGTTGAAATCACCCGTCAAGAATCATGTCAGCGATGTTCAGGAGCGGGCAACGAACCGGGTTCCGAGTTAAGCTCCTGCACAACATGCCGTGGCAACGGTCAAGTTCGCCGCTCCCAGAGAAGCGTCTTCGGCCAGTTCGCACAAGTTACACCTTGTCCAGCCTGCAGGGGGTCCGGAAAGGTCATCAAGACTCCCTGCACCAGTTGCCGCGCCACTGGCGTGGACCGGCGCAAGCGAAAAATCGCCGTTACCATCCCCGCCGGAGTAGAGGCTGGGATGCAGGTCCGCCTCACCGGAGAAGGTGACACCGGCCGGGATGGCGGACCTGCCGGGAACCTCTACGTGCACCTTGAGGTACGCGAACACAAAGATTTCTACCGGGAAGGCAATGACCTTTTATATGCTCTTCCCGTCAACGTCGCGGAAGCAGCTCTGGGCGTGGAAAAAGAAGTTCCAACTCTGGACGGCGTCCCCGAAAAAATCAAAGTCCCCCAGGGTACACAACCGGGCGCGGAATTCCGCATCCGAGGCAAGGGAGTCCCCCACCTCCACGGCAACCGCCGCGGAGACCTGAGGGTTCTGGTAAACCTGCAAGTTCCCCAGGCACTGGACCCGGAGCAGCGCAAGTTGCTGGAGGAATTGGCCCTCTCGCTCAACTCCAAACAATCCGGCCATGACTCCAGCGGCAATCAAGATTCCGACGACGACGGCGACAAGGGAATATTCGAGAAGATTAAGGAAGTCCTGAGTTAGGGCTTAGGACGCAAGGGATCCTCTCTGGATCATAGTGTAAGGAAAACGGCCGGTAGTCCGGCGCAATCATCACACCCTCCCTCGATCTACAAAATTCTGAACCAAACGCCCGGGTAGCTCTGCCTCCCGGGTTTTTTTCGGAGAGTTAATGGTCTGGCAAGAGCTTAGTATCCGGGTACCTTATGAATACGTAGAACCGGTTTCTTACCTGTTCAGCCGCTACGGGCGCGGTCTTTCCATGGAGCGGGAACAGGCGCAGAAGCAAGCCGGCACTGACCTTGTGCTGATGCGTACCTATCTGCCAGCCAATTCCCACCAGCGCCTGGCCCGCATAGACGTAGGGCTAAAGTTGATCGCCATCCTAGAGCCGATGGAAGGCCTGACCATCACCCCTGTTCCCGAAGAACAGGACTGGCAAAGCCAGTGGCGGTCCCACTTCGACCTGCTAAGAGTGGGTCGCCAGTTGGTGATTAAGCCAACTTGGATAGAATACGAAGAACAACCCGGCGACGTGTTGATTGAACTGGACCCTGGCATGGCCTTTGGAACCGGCTACCACCCCACCACCTACACCTGTCTGCAGGCCTTGGAGGATCTACTCCTGCCTGGCATGGCCGTTCTGGACGTAGGAACCGGCTCCGGCATACTCGCCATCACCGCCGCCAAACTAGGGGCGTCACGCGTAGTCGCGTTGGACATCGACCCTCAAGCGGTGCGTGCGGCCCGGCAGAATTTTCGCCGCACAAGGGTTCAGAAACTGGTGGCGTTAACCCAGGGATCGGTCCCCCATCCCTTGGCTGGGAAGGATCAGTTCGACCTAGTGGTGGCCAACATATCCGCCCGGGCCGTCGGGGAACGAGCTCCTCAAATCTTGCCAACCCTGACTCCGGGCGGATATCTAATCGCATCCGGATTGATGGAGACCCAACGGGAAGATGTCCACACCATCCTGGTAGATCTGGGCTTTACTCTTACCCATGAATGGACTAGAGAAGAGTGGGTGACTTTAGGGTACCGAAGCCCCTCGGCCTAGTTTAAGCCTTAGCATCTCCATGCTCTCGCCCACAGGCGTGAAACCCTGGCGAAGTGCTCCTGATTCATTGCATTTTGACCTGCGAGGGGGTACCATCGGACTGTCCACGCAGGTTGTGATGTAGCCATGGCCAAAACTGGTGCTGTGACTCTTAGTGGGGCGAAGGGCGATCGGACAAATATTGATGCAGAAAGTCGAGCTTGACCGCTTTCAAACCTCTGGCATATTGGGTTCCGGCGCCGACTACGAAGTGCGAGCGGCGGTGGACCAAGAGACCGGTAAACAAGTGGTCTTGAAGCGCCCAGTACCCCAGATGATAAGCCGCGGAATGCACATCAGCACGGAAGAACGGACCGACCGTACTCTTCAAGTTCTGGAACAGATGGGCGATACCAGCGAGAATATAATACCCATCGTTGGATATACGGAACGGGGCAACCACGACACCTTCTATGGCGACACCCTAGGCCAGGAATACACGGTTATAGTAGAGGAGCGGGCCAAGGGCATACCCTTGATGGTGGGAGACATGAGAGCCCGGATCACAGGAGTACCAGTCGGCGTAGGCCAGAACCTATTCGCCTTGCACCCGTTGGTACGTCCTCCGGACAGTGCCCAGTTCCCAGTCCAAGAACAACTGCTAAAGATTGAAGAATCGTTCATCAAGGGCGGCTACATATTATTGGACCTTCGCCCGCAAAACCTGTTCTACCAACCGGCAACCGGCCTTATCACCGTCGTCGACTGCGGCGACCTGGTATCAATGGACAGTGAGCCTGACCGCCGGGGCCGGCCACCCAAGGACATACACGACTTCTGCCTTGAAGTGCTGAAGTTTTACGCCACTCCGAACACTCCTCCACCGGAGGCGGCGGCCTACCGGGACCCCCATGGACAACGCCCGGTGGTAGACTTTCTACAAGAATTAGACGAGATGGGCGCCACCTTTGGCGATACGGACGAACCGGTGCGAACCGCCGCTCTCGACATGATTGCGAGAATCAGGGACCGTTCATACACGAATATCGATGGCTTCCGTCAAGACTTGAATGCCTACTTGGCAGCTGTCGGCGAACGGGACGATAGATTGGACGACTCGGGCCAGTTACGCACGATATGGGGAGAGGCATTAAACTGGCTGAGGGAAGACCACTGGAACAAGTACCTTTTCGATGCCGACGCTGAACTAGCCGCATTCGACATATAATAGACCAGGTGATGAGAATCAAACCTGTAATACTGGAGTGAGGAATAAGGAACATGTTCAGTAGCACAGTAGCTACATTCCAAGATAATTCCTCCCATGGGGAGGACAATTTTCTGCTCCGCGACTTGGGCGATAACTCGTTCATGGATGCCGTTATGGACGGTGTCACCGGCCACGGCGGCGAAGAGGCAAGCCAGTCGGTCGTCGACGCCCTAGCGGCGGCAACCATCAACGGGCCTGATGATATCGTTGCCGCTCTTGAGGCGGTCAATCAGGAGTTTTTCGAGGTCGGGGGAGGGCGGTTCTTGCTGACCACCGTCTCAATCATCCTGTACCAAGACGATAAGCTGCACGTTATCAGCGCCGGAGACAGCCCGGTGTTCCACATAATCGGCGACTCCACCCGGCAGATAACCGGTCGTATGGGCGGTTTCCTGCACGTGGGAGTGGCCAAAGCGATTGGGGCCATGGAAACCCTGACTAACCTGGCCCGGACCGAGCTGCCGATAAATCCGGGTACCCGTCTAGTGCTGGCCACCGACGGCGTGACTGACAACATGCTTGTAGAGGAATTGGCGGACATCGTCCGAGGCTCGTCATCACCTGAAGTCGCAGCAAATAATGTGAACGGGATGGTCGAAAGCCGCCTTGGAGAAGGCGGGATGCCGGAGCAATTGGGGAGACGTTTTCGGCACGACGACCGAACCGCAATCTTCCGATTCTTTCCTCCGGCCGTATGATTTAGTATTCCATCAGCGAGCATCAAGAAAATTCCCTCTGGCCAGCCTCTTGTAGCGTCAAGAGGAACTTGCTAAAATTCACCAGCTTGGTTCCTGTGCCTTAAAGCACGGATAACCACCGTAAAGGAGCCCAAAACGTGGGGAAAATCAAGGTAGCCATCATCGGTGTCGGAAATTGCGCCTCGTCTTTCGTACAGGGGATACACGAATACGTGGAATTACCTGACGATGCCGATGTCCCGGGAATCATGCATAACAAGATTGGCGACTACAGAATCGAAGACATCGAAGTAGTCGCAGCATTCGATATCGATCAGAATAAAGTTGGCAAGGACGTTTCCGAAGCCATCTTCACTGAGCCTAATAACACCTTGAAGTTCTCCGACGTGCCCCACATGGGCGTAACGGTGGAACGTGGCATGACTCATGACGGTGTCGGCAAGTACGTAGCACACCTAGTCAAGAAATCCCCCCATTCAACCGCCAACATTACATCCATCCTAAAAGAGCGCGAAGTGGACGTGGTGATTAACTACCTGCCAGTCGGCAGTGAGATGGCCACCAAATGGTACGTCGAGCAGATACTGGAAGCCCGGTGCGCCATGGTCAACTGCATCCCGGTATTCATCGCCAAGGAAGAGTACTGGAGCAAGAGGTTCGAAGAACGGGGGGTTCCCATAGTTGGCGACGACATCAAATCGCAATTGGGAGCGACCATAGCCCACCGGGTCCTAACCCGCCTCTTCGAAGACCGGGGCGTAAAGATAGTGAATACCTACCAACTGAACTTTGGTGGAAATACCGACTTCCTGAACCTGTTAGAACGGGAACGGACCGTCTCCAAGAGAATCTCTAAAACCAACGCCGTTACATCCCAGATGGACTATGAGATCGCTCCCGATGACATCCACGTTGGTCCCAGCGACCACGTACCATGGCTCCAAGACCGAAAATGGTGCCACATCCGCATCGAGGGGCGCTCCTTCGGCGGTGCGCCGATCAACATGGAAGTCAAGCTGGAGGTCTGGGACAGCCCTAACTCGGCTGGAGTGGTGGT
>Ga0315336_1007071_pt1 | contig 11027 bp, 2 predicted proteins | sample ASW5metaG_FD_204512 | JGI IMG/M metagenome (GOLD analysis project Ga0315336, IMG submission 204512) | Ammonia-oxidizing marine archaeal communities from Monterey Bay, California, United States - ASW #5 | ecosystem: Environmental > Aquatic > Marine > Intertidal zone | place: USA: California... | reverse complement strand
CAGGCAAGGGATCCATCTCGTTTCTTTCGAATTGAAGGAGACCGCCAGGCGCACCCGATATGTCGATGGTGCCTGCAGCGTCGAAGGGGCCCGCCACCACGATCCGCAGGGCCCGTGTCCCGACCACGCGAAGGGTCGTATCGACATCCAGGCTGAAACGGGTCGCGTCGATCAGTCCCGGATCGGTTTCCGCCGCGTCCGTCTCGAGGAGCACGTTACCGTTGGGTCGCCGCAGAAGCCCCTCGTCCGTGTCAAAGGTCCAGATAGATAGGGTTTTTCCGGTCTCGGGATCCCGGAGGACGTCCTCCGTAACGGGATCGATAGAAGGGTCAAAGCGGATGTGAATCTCCCTATCACGCCCTCTGCCGGTCTCGAGTTCATCCGGTGAGTCAACGATGCCTCCTTCCGACAAGCTGTCGCCGTCCACCGGACCTTTCAGGACGACCCGCGTATCAACGGGCAACGGCGGGGAGGAGGCTCCCCGGGACGTACCCTGAATCAGTCCGTCCGAGGTCGTGACGTAAGTGACTTCATCGAGAAGCTCGTCCATCTCGGGCGCGAAGAGCAAGATGGTCCCTCCACTTCCAGGGAAGCCCTCGACGCTCTCCACCTGCAGATCTATTCCGGTCGACCCAGCCGCGGCTACCAGCCGGGTCTCGGCGAAAAGGGCCGTACAGGTCGGGGCGCCTCCGCTCTGGGACTCGAGGCGTATCCAACCCTCGCCCCCCTTGCCCGATCCCGGTGGCTGGTTCTGCTCCAAAGCCGCCGCTCCGTCCCTCTGCTGTCCGGCCTCTCCACCATGGACCTGGATGCTTTCGCAAGTGACACTGATGGTCCCGTTGGCCTGAATGAACACGCAGCCGCCGCTACCACCTCCGCCGGGGCCGGGGGATGCATGGCCGACAGGATCAGGAGGATCCAGTACTTGCGAAAACGGTAGGAGAGCGTCGCCGCCAGCGCCGCCGTTCGCCTGGATGGTGCTCGAGGGATCCAAGAGCACAGAACCGTTGACGACCAGTCGCACCGCTCCACCGCCGCCGCCGCCTCCGGCACCACCGGAGAACTCGGGGATACCGACGTTCTCCAGAGTCCCTGCCGAGGCCCCACCGCCGCCGCCGCCCGAGCCCGGGGAGAGCGGGTTGAGCGTGATCTCACCACGAGTCAGGCCACCGTCTCCTCCCAGAGGGGCCTGAAAGCGAGCGGGCTCGGGATTGCCGCCGTCGCCCGCGAGTCCCGCTATCCGGTTTCCCCCACCGCCGCCGGGAGCCCCCCAGAACGCTGAGTTTCTGCTTATGTCCGCATCGTAGGCGAGCGTCGACTGGCCGCCCCTGCCGCCGCCAAGCCCTCCCGTGCCGGCAGGAATAAAGTCGTCTCGCTCCCCCCGGCCTCCGTCTCCACCCCTGCCCCCGCCAGCGCCGGGATTGCCGCCTCGTCCCGGCGCGATAGGCTGAGAGTTGACCCTGGGGCCTGGCTCGCCGTCGCACCCGTTCAAGTCGAGCGTGCTACGCGACTGCATGTCAAAGGCCGGCTGCCCGCCCTCAACCCCTGCTCCGCTCAGGCGCAGTATCAACGGGTTTTCGCCCCTGACAAGGACCTCTACGTCCTCCCCGATCACAAGACTTCCAAGGTGGAACTCGTTGCTCTCTTTGCCGACACTCTCGGTATGAACGAGAAGCACCCCTTCGGAACCCGTAAGCACATCGTCCGTGGGATCGCACGGCGTTCCACCGTCCGACGTGATCTGCTTGTAGATTACCGTAAGCGTGTCGGTATTGAACACGTAATACTGCCGGACGGCGTCCACTGGGAGCCTGATCTGGGGCGTGTTGAGAAGCTCGAGCCGCTCCGTCCCCTCGCCAAACGGGTCCGGCAGCGCCTGGAAGGTACCAACGATAGCGCCCGGGTTCTCGTCCGGGCCGAAGTTTGCCGTCGTCTCGTCCCTGTCTTCATTGGCGTCCGACTCGAAAGTCTCGATGACGGTGACGTCCCGTAGGTCCGAAACTTCGTCCCCCTCACGATCCTCCAGGTTGTAGTAGAGAATTTGCGCAGAGACGGCCTCCGTTTCGGAATCGATCGTGCCATCAGGATTGTCATTCTCGAGAACCGGGCGAATCCGGAATCGGACCGAGAAGTACCGCGGTGGAAGCGAGCCGTCATCCCCACGCTCAAACAGTTCCTGGAACACCAAGTCATGCGGCACATCCCAGGCATACGTACGCAGCCCCCCGAAGCCCGGAAGGAGGCGGTGCTGACTGGGCATGCTGGCGCTTCCGGGAACGACACCGGTCAGACCGCTGTGCATCGGGTCGGTGATGTCCGGCAAAGCTAAATTCGACCTCGTGCGGACCCCCCCGGCCAGGTCGGGAACATCCACCTCCCAGAACACCTCCATCCTGTGGTTGGCGTTGGCCACAGTATCGTACATGTTGTAGAAGATACGGACCGGCCCCGTGCGAGCGCCCGTGGGCACCTTGATGGCGCTGATGACGGCTCCGATAGTAGGGTTGCTAGGGCTAGGGCCTTCACTGATGACCGGAATCTCGAGCACGTTCGACTCACCCGTCGCCCCGACAAAGGTCACCTTCAGATTATCGCGAAACTCATTAAAGGCGAAGGGGAATTCCAGTTCCTCGTTCGCCAGGTTAAAGCTGATGACCGAGTAGCCGGTCCGAACTTCATCGAGTGTCGTGCCCACCGGCGGGTCAGGATTCCGCTCGATGTTTTCCGGCAGAAGGGTGAACTGCTGGCCCGTGGAATCTTCTAGTTGCACTCCTTGAAGGTCATTGAAATTGAGTCCGTAGATCCTGACAGACGAGCCCGCCCTGAACTCACGAAGCAACGGCTCCCAGCGGAGAACCGGCAGCCCTTCATCCAGGCCGAGAGTCCAGGCCATGACCTCGGGCCGCGCGTCATATCCCTGCGCGCCGGCATTGACACCGTCGACCAGGAGCTCGATGTTTCCTTTGGATATTCCCCCCGGCACGATGACCGTCAGCGCCGACTCCCGACCGTTTGCCGGATTGGCGTCGTCGCGCGAGAAATCGATGTCCAGGGGAAGTCCCAGGACCCTCTGGTTGCCGGCGGCGAATGTGACCTGGTTGCTCGCGAGGTCATCGCTATCGCTGAAGTTGATCCCGATCAGCCGGATCTCATCTCCGGGAGATATTTCCAGGGGAGACGGCTCGACACTGATAAGAAACGGACCTAAAAAGGGATTGTTCCCGCCTGGCCCGACGCCACTGCCTCCTGGCCCGGCACCGGTGGTGCTACGCTGACCGCTCGTGTCACAGCCTACGGTGCAACCCACGACAAGCGCTAGCAGAATTCTCAAACGCATCGGAAACCCATCCTCCTTATGTCTTCCAAGCTCCAATGCAGAGTGGCGCCGGCACCTCCAGGACAAGAAAGTCTATGACAAGCTGGGTAAAAAGGAGACACGAGCCACCAAGCATCCGAAACCTTTCGAGAGAGTGCCTGGTCCCTCGCGGCGAGGCGCTTCTTGGGAGTAGGAGAAGAAAGACGACTTCCGGGGACACGACGGCCACCAAGAAGAACGCTAGAAATGGTAACCCTCACGGGCAACGATTACAAAGAGGAAATCCCGGCATAGCAGGCCGCCCGAGAGGCTCGCGAGACCCTAGAAAACATATCCCTATCGTAGAGCTGGTCCCGGACCTTTTCCAAGTGCTGGCATCTCGGCCTCTCCTCCCGTTCCCGTGAACGTTCCCCTTCCCGTGCAGGACGCCCGAGTGCCCGAGCCAGGCCGGGGCATCCATCGCGACGCAATAGCGCTCTTCCCGGGTATTTATGTCAGCTCGACGGTCCTCAGTGTCCTCGGATGCCCTCCGGGAACGGGATCGGGAACGTGTACGGGTGTCAGCTACCCCACGCGCGTCTTCTGGAGCACCTTTACGGGTAGGTCGAAGGTAAACGTGCTGCCTTGTCCTTCCTGGCACCTCAGGCGGATCTCCCCACCGAGCATACTTGCATAGTGTCGCGAAAGGGTGAGGCCGAGGCCGGCGCCAGCGTCGACCATCGTGAAGTGAGGCTCACTGCCGCGCTCGAAGGCTCTGAAGATCCTCCCCTGATCCTCCTGTGGAATCCCTGGACCGGTGTCCTTGATCGTCAGCTGGAGCCACGCCATGTCGGGATCCGGTTTTCCTTTTCCGCTGGGAGGAGCCTGGGAAGACAACGCCACCGAAACGGTCACCCTGCCCCCTTTGGGTGTGAAGCGAACAGCGTTTGCCGAGATCTCCCGGAGGATTCGTCCGAGCAGGCGAGCGTCGGTAGCCACGATCGGCGCCGCCGACGGTACTTGGGACGTCAGCTTTACGCCATTCGCGGTCGCGGTGTCGGATAGTTTGCTGACGCTGCTCTTTACCAGCTCGCCGGTATCGACTTCGGAGTAAACAAGGCTCAAGCCCGCGGACTCGATGCGGCAGAGATCGAGAATCTGATCGATGATGCGATCCAGCTGCTGCGTGCGAGAGGCGATCTCCGCGATGTATTCCTCCGTCGGCCGCGGCGCTTTGCCGGAAACCTCGTGCGCGTCTTCCGGAGAGTTGCCCGAGGACATCTCCCTCAGAAGCTTGTTGACAATCTTGATGGAACCGCGAATCTGCGCTGCTACCTTGTCGAAGAACTTCACGCTGTTTAGTTTGAGATTCGCGTTCTCGTCGTTGAGGCGCTGCACCTCTTCGAGCACTCGAGCAACTTCCTCGGCCTCCCGAGCCACTTCCTTCTCGAGCTGTGTGACCCTTTCCCGAAGCTCGGCAGAGGAGCTCGACTCTTTCTCTAGCTCCTGCTCGAGTTCCTCGCGCGCGCCCTCGACCTCCTTACCGCTCTCCTTTTGCCGTTGAAGTGCGACGGCAATGTCACGTTTCTCGCGCAGCATACGTTCCGCATGTTTCTCGATGAGCTGCTCGCAGTGAGACCGCACGCGGACGAGCTCGTGGTGAGCCGTCGTCTTCAACACCTCTGCCTGCTCGGAAAGCCTTTCCGTAGCTTTGGCATGGATGGTCTCCGCAACCCCGACAAGCACCTCAGCCAGCGGTTCGTCTCCGCGGAATTGCGGAACGTCCTCGGATGCGAGAAGCCGCACGGCGGCAGCGGAGTCAGCCTCCCACGCGGCCGCTTCGCGACGGCCCTGCTTCATGCAAAGCCAGTAGACCAGGGGACTCACCGCGACCGGAATGGCGGTTGCCAACCACACACCCGCGAAACCAGGCTGAATCAAACCGGAACCCAACGCGTAGGCCACCGCGACGGCTACGGCCGTCAGGGCCACCACACTCGCAACAAGCCCGTTGCGAGAGATTGCCGCCTTCGGAGGCGTCGCAGAGTCCTCGTCTGAAGAGTCCTCGTCTTCGACGAGTTCCTGCTCGGCGAGTTCCTCCCCCTCCGGACTTTCCTCCGAGTCCTGCGCCCAGTCTTCCTGCGCCTCTTGACCCTCGTGATCGAGCATCTTGTCCATGCCCAAGAATAAGATGCAAATGGCCAGGCGTCAGACAAAGGGCCGGAAAGATCGCTACTTCCTCACCGCTTCGATCCTTCCTCCTGCGGAGGTCGAGAAATCGAGGGTGCCGCTCACAGAGGATGCAAGCGTCGAGATGCGCGTGCCTTCGAGGAAGATATCGTAGGAGCGCGATGGGGTGAGGCCGAAAAGGAGGTTACGGCGACTTCCCGACACCGAGTAGCTAACGCTCGTCACGTTGCCCAGCTGGACAGCGAAGAGACAGACCAGGCCTTGGGTTTCTACGCCCTTCATGGCCACGGCGTCTAGGGCCCGCACGCTCGGCGGAGAGCCCTGGTTCGATTCGGTTGGGTAAAGAATATGAAGGAACTCATCCCGGGTGCGCGAAGTCGAGGGGGAAACCTCGACACGCCACGCGCCGGGCTCCTCGCCCGACTTGGCCGAGCGATTCGGCGAATAATTTGTGCCGTCGACCCGGTACTCCTTGCCCCCTCCGCCCACGCGCTTGATCGTCGAGCTCTGGGGAAATACGGTTCGCTGATAAAGGCGGCCGCCTCCCGCGGTGGCAGTAACCAGGGAGCCGCTCACGGAGGGTTGGTTCTTCGTGTGCAAGAGATACGTTTTCTTGAACGAGCTCTTGGTCGACTCCACCTGGTCGAACACGATCACCACCGGGTGGTTCCAGCCCGAAAGGGTCTTGACCCACAGAAAGTGCCTGAAGTACTTGGCCATCTTGGAGGCGATATAGGACGGCGCTCCATTGGCCACTGAGTAGGTATACAAGCTCGTATTTTCGTACCCCTGGATCCGCCCCAGGTCGAAGTCCGTCGAATCGGTCAGAGCGGTGATGTTCGCCGGCCCGCTGCCACTCACCCAGTACTGGCCCCCATCGGCGGAGTAAGGATCGCCGTGGAGTTTGAAGCTCTCGCCAGGGTCATCCACCAGGATGGCGTTGTGGGCAATGGTCCGTACGTAGTAGTTCCGATGGTGGCTGCTGCCGAAATTGTCGTAGAGACCACTGTCGAGAGCGAGACCTTCCTTGTAGAAGATAGAAAAAGAGCAGTGGTCGAGGTGATCATGACCTCCCGTGTAATACGGCCTCGTGCGAAAATTGGCGACGATAGCGTCGTCTTGCCAGGTGTCGCGCATGCAAACCATGCCGCAACCCCTGAAGTGGCGTGACCGCGGCTGCGTGGGCGAGCGGGCAGGCAGGTCAAGATCATACCAAAGTATGTCGCGCACCGACCGCGGTCCCCAGATCCCCATGAAGTTCCGGATCTTGTCTGCAAGCCACTGGGCTTCCTGATTCTTGAACTCGCTGGCGATTTGCACCAGCAGATACTGCTCGAGCTCATCCACGCCCTGCTGATAGACGACGTCACCGTGACGAAGCCATGAAAGGTCGCCGCGCAGAGAGTGGACGTACCAGTCAGACAGGCCGTTGAGCCAGAGCTTTTCCTGCTGGTAGAGGTTGATACCCGTCGCCGACTTCCACGCGGCCATGACGTCGTAGTTGAAGCGGTTGGCAACGATCGTATACCACCCGCTCTTGAAGCTTCCGCCGTTCTCGCTGCCGTGCTCACGCCAGAAAGCCCAGAATCCCCTGGCATAGCGCTCGATCGCAAGCGACACGATCGGGGCTGCTGTGGAGTCTTCTCCGTGGATGGCGAGTGCTGCGAGAAACGCCGCGCTCTGATTGCCGTTGGAGTGGCCCGATGCGAACTCGGTCTCGCTGACGCGAGCATGCAGCGCTTTGGCAAGAGTGGACAGCTTCGAGCGCAACTTTGATTTTTCGCTCGAGGTCAGGTAGGAGTAAAGCCAGTCATAGACCGGCCAGAGGAAGTTCACCATATCGCGCTGGAGCTGGTTGTCCCCCGGAGTAGACTTTCCTGCCATTGCCACCGCAGCGTCTATCGCTTTGTTTCGATAGAGCGCAACATCACCGATCAGCCCTCCCAGAGCCAGCGCAGGCATGTAATCGGGGGTGACCTGTGTCAGCTCGGAAGTGCTCTTCTGGGACTGCTGGCTGCAAAACGAAATCAATCGCGACCACCACGAGTCGATCGGCGACCGCGTGATGCGGTTACGAATCGAGGAAATATCGGCCTGCGTGAAGAATATTCGTGGGTGCGACGAGGTAACCGTGTAGTTCGGAGTGGGATCGGGTGTGCGGAAGGATACCGTGCTCGAAGTCTTTGAGGTGCCGCCGTTCGTGCTCTTTGCCTTGACGTAGTAGACCCTGTCCGCTGAGAGGTTCTCGAGCACAACCGAGTGGATCCAGCGGTTCCCGGAGATCGTCCGCGAGTTGCCGCTGGCCGACGAGCTGGTCCCGTAGTCGACGCGGGATGTAGCCAAAAAATTGGTCGTCCAGCTCACGCGAGCCTGCGTCGGACTCAGGGCGAACGCCGCGAGCTGCGTGATTTGTGGGTCGCTGGTGGGCGGTGGGGGTGGCGGCGGAGGCGGAGGTGGGGGATCCGTCGGACCACCCCCGGTACCGCCCGGAACCAGACGAATCGCATCGGCCGAGACGGTGTTCGAATCCACCACTCGTACAGTAATACGGGCCGCGGAATCGAACGTGTAATCGCCGAGGTCCTGCCACTGTCCCCCTCCGGAGCGCTGATCCCGCGTCACGATGGCTGTTCCGGTCGAATGCCGTATCTCGTACGGAACGGCGCTTTCCCGTGAGGACCACGCGGTGTACCAGACGAGCACCCCATAGGTGCCCGCACCTTGAAGTGGAACATCGTAGGTGTAGGACCCGCGGTCTCGTGCGTAGAGGGAGCCGCCATCGTACGGATTCGGACCCGAGGACGGCTTCCAGTCGCCGTCCTGGGAAGTACCCGGGTCCCCGTCGTCCACGATGATGTCATTGCCGCTCGGTTCAGGGTCTGGGTCTGGAGGGGGAGGCGGCGGCGACCCACTCGCCGGGACGAAGCGAACCGCGTCGGCGCAGAAACTGCTCGCGCTGGTGACCCGGATCGTTACTTTCAAGACGGAAGAGAAAGTGTAGCGGCCGAGGAGATTCCATTTGCCGCCGTCCTTACGCTGGTCCTTGGTGACGGTTGACTTTCCGCCCGAATGGGAAATGTCGTACGGCACCGCTCCGTCGCGGGAGGACCAATGGGTCCACCAGGCATAGACGTCGTACGCCCCTCCCGAGGTGCTGCGCTCGAAGGTGTACGAGCCCGAACCCTTGGCATAGAGCGAACGCCCGCTGTAGGGATTGAGGCCCCCCGACGAGGACCAGATGCCCTGCGATGATGTTCCAGGGGCGCCGTCGTCGATGATGACCTCTCCCCCGGTCGGAGGAGGATCATCGGGAGGAGGAGGCGGAGGATCATCGGGACTGCCGCCCACAGGGTTCAAACAGGCCGCGTCGGCGCAGGTGGAGAAACTGCCGTTCTTGGAGGTGATGACGATCTCGGCACCGGAAGAAAAGTCGTACTCGCCGATCTTGTTCCAGGTACCGCCCCCAGAGCTTTGATCGACGGTAAGGTTAGCCGTTCCCCCAGCGTGCTGCACGCTGACCGGAACCGAGGGAGACCGACTCGACCAGTCCGTCCACCAAAGGAGCACCTCGTAGCGACCAGCGCTCGAGACCTGGAACGTGTACGTGTACTTGTCCGCCGTTTCCTTCGAGTAAAGAGAGTTCGATCCATAGAAACCACCGGCGTTGGAGTTTCTCCAGATGCCCGTCGAGGACGTCCCTGGATCGCCGTTATCGAGGATGATTGCTTGACTGGAAATCGTCACGGCAAGGAATCGCGGGCCACTGACGCGCAGCTGCCATTCGGCGAGCCCGTATCCCGCCTGACTCTCGCCATCCAACGAATGCCCATCGAGTACTCGCACCTCAATGTGGACGTCGCCAACGCCGCTTTCGTGAGGGTGGGTGTAGCAGAAGACAGGACCATCGGCCGCGTGCACCTCGCCGTTCACCTTCCACTCGTACGTGAGCACATCCCCGTCGGTATCTATCGCTTCAACGCGAAAGCACCGAGTCTCCCCGGACACGAGGATCTGCTCCTTGCCAGGAGAGATTGCAGAGACGCGCGGCGCCGCGTTGCTGCGGGTCTCCCCGTCCGGGAACAAGAGTGGAGCGACCCTGCCGCGGCGAACCGTCCAGCCAACCGCGCCGGTCACCTCGTCGCCCCCACTCAGGGAGTCCTTGATGATCTCGCAGGTGACTCGATAAACCTCGATCTCACCGTCAGCGTTTTCGTCACTCAAGGGCTCGAAGTAAAAGGAGGAATCGGTCGACTGCCGCAGGACCCCATTCACCTGCCAACGGTAGGTAACGACGTCTTCCGTATCGGGAACCTGCGCTTCTGCCTCGAAACGAAGCCTGCCACCCGATTCGATTCGAGGGCTACCCAGTGGCCAGGCTCTCGAGATGTAAGGATAGGAATGCGCCTCTCTTTCTTCGACGAGAAGGGTCCAGGCGTACGTGGTCGCCTCGGCCAACCGGTCCGTACCATCGCTCACCTCGACAGTTACAACGTGGGGACCCACTGAAAGGGGCGCGGTGTCGACGAGAAGCTCAAAGCTTCCCTCCCCAAGGCTCTTTCGATCCAGGGACCAGAAATAGCGCAGGGAATCTCCAGCATCTACGTCAGAAGCAATGACAGCGAACTCGATTTCCTCACCTTGCGGGAGTGTCCGGCCACGGGGAGGGAAAGTTTGCAGGATCGTAGGCGGGCGATTGGATAGTTTGGATGTTGGGGCGGCGACCTGTACGCGCCAGGAAAGGGATGCCTCATCCTCACCTTCGGTGATGACGACCGTAACAGTGTGGACCCCCGGGCTGAGCCCTGCCGCGTCGAGCGACAGCTCGGGCCCTTCTTGAGACTGAGACACGTCGTCGAGAAACCAGCTGTACGTCACAACGTGAGGGTTGTGGCCAGGCCCCAACGTCACACTGAACGGTAGTTGCTGGTTCGACACGGCGACCACGTCCTGCGCCGGGGTCAGGGCCTCCACATCGAGCAATAGGGCCATCGAGCCCATGAGTTTTGTGGGGTTTTCCGACGCTGATCCGCCCGATCCGCCCGATCCACCGCCACCACCGCCGCAGGAGGCCAGCAGAAAAGGGCCAGCAGCAATCATGACGAGAACGGCGAAACGACATAGTATGTTCGACAAATCAATACGGGGAGATATCCCCATTGAGGCACTCCTTGTTCCCCGAGGAACTTCGTCTCGTTAATTTAAAACGGTGAAAACGAAAGGAAAGAGTGCCTATGCGCAAGCCAGATGCCAGCGCTGGAAAAAAATTGGAAAAGTAGACTGCGCAAAGATTTACGAGTCCGAGACGCCGGGTGTCGAGCTCCCGCGTGCGCTGGTGGCGCTTGAAAGTGTTGTGATCAACAACAAGTCAAGAAACAAGCGCTACGGGGGTGAGTCGCCGGCTCTGCTGCTATTGGTCCACCAAGTTCGGGAGATCTAACCCGGATTTCTCACCGTAGTTCCTGCTGCGACGCCGAAAATGACGCCCTGGACTGCGTTGCGTTTCACTCGACGATCCTCAACGTGCTCTCTGAGCACGCCTCCA
>Ga0315336_1007070_pt1 | contig 11032 bp, 7 predicted proteins | sample ASW5metaG_FD_204512 | JGI IMG/M metagenome (GOLD analysis project Ga0315336, IMG submission 204512) | Ammonia-oxidizing marine archaeal communities from Monterey Bay, California, United States - ASW #5 | ecosystem: Environmental > Aquatic > Marine > Intertidal zone | place: USA: California... | reverse complement strand
CATCCCGGGCGCGGTTGGTGCCTGGGATAAGGGCATAGGCGATTAACGCCAATACCAATGCCACGCAACCAAGAACCGCGCCGCGGGTGAAATCTCCAAAGTAACTGCTGAGCGCTATCGCCAGCCCCAGGGCGGCGAGGATCAGAAAGAACCTCGGGAAGAGGGCGCGCAGGCAGGGGCTAGGAAGCCTTTGAGAGAAGTGTTATAACTACGCGAATACTAGGGTTTTCGCTAACCATGACTTGTGCGATGGTTTCATTGATCTACCAACCCCGATCAAGTCGGGTATCTTGGCGACAGGCGATACCAGTTTGCCCCCCTCAGAGACATCACTAAAGGCGGTGGGTCCGACCTTAGTCGATTAGTATGCCGCCTGAAGATAAAGCGCCCTATCAGGCTTTTGCGCAGCGGCTCACCGATGCGATGCTTGAGGCTGGACATGGTGCGCGTGAAGGAAGTTGGTCACGCCTGCCGGTTGAAATCGAACCCCTGCGCCGCGAAGCACAGGCCAAGAGTCTCACTACGGCCCGTAAATATCTGGAAGGAGAGGCCCTGCCCAGGCGTCATCGTCTCGAACGGATCGCTGAGTGGCTGAACGTGAATCCCGAGTGGCTTGTGGGCGGATTTGGCCCACGGAACGCGTCAGAACAGTGGGAACAGTCCGATGACATTCCTGCAGAAGCGCTGGCACTGGCCCGCGCCTGGGCTGCGCTGCCGCGTCATTACCGTGAGCCGATTCGCTCATGGGTTATCATGGCGTCGATTGTCGATAGGCTTCCTGAAGACAGCAAAGAGCTACCACCGGCTGCCGCTGGCCTTGAAAGAAGACGAAAGCCCCGTAAGGCAAAAGAATAAATCGGGCTAACAGCAGATACCACACAGGCGCACTCCATTGACTAACGTCGAGATAAATCTACCCGACTTTACGGATCTTTCTGCTGGTGATTTTGTGGTCTATGGGGACCTTAACTGCCCCTTCTGTTTTGCCTTGCACGAGCGTCTCTTCACCTGGAATCTGTTAGATCGGATTGAATGGCGCCTCATCATTCATGCGCCTGACCTTGAAGCCTCTGGTTTTTCCATGGAAGACCAGAGTTTGCTGGCTAATGAGGTCTTTTCCATCCATCACCGAGCGCCGGACGTGCCGGTGAACCTGCCGAAGCTCCGCCCAGGCAGTGAGATGGCAACACGACTGATGCAGGGTCTGGAGTTTCTGTCGGTCCAGCAGCAGGTGTCGACCCGGGTCTCGCTTTATCGGGCGCTGTGGGTGGACGGTCGCGATATTGCTGATCCCGATACGCTCCAGGACGTGGTTGTCGCGACAGGAATTTCAGAGGCACTGGCGCCTGATCAGGCGCAGGCTGAAAAATTTGATGTCTGGCAGAAGGAGTGGGAGACAAGCAATGATTTTGACCGACGTATCCCCATCATCAAACGTGCCTCAAACGATAGTCTTCTACTCGGTCTTCCGACCGAGGAAGCGCTAGTCGATTTTCTTAAAGGGAGTCGTACTTTCTACGTCAACGATGACGCCTGCATCTTTCAGCCCCGCCCGGTCACTCTGGTTTTCGGCTCTCTGGAACATCTGTGGCCGCTCGTGGAGAACATTCGCAATTCGTGTGAGGTTTTGCATTTTGCAAATGTGGATGATTGCCGTGAAATGCTGAGCGAACACGAGTCAATCGATTTTCTCCTGATAGAGCATGAATTCGCCCCGGATGAAGAGTTTGACCTTCTATCGGATATGGCAAGTGCCAGAGGCGTAACTCGGATTGTGGCTTCCGCCGTCGGCTCCGATGAAGCCGAGATGCGCGCTCTGGAAAGTGGGGCAGCGGAATACCTGCCGACGGACCGCAGCGCACGTGTCCTAGGCGCACGTTTCGATAAACTCGTGATGGAGCGACGCAAGACGCTCTCAATGGAACAGCATGCCAAATTCGATGTACTTACCCAGGTACCTAACCGGCGGGAGTTTCAAGCCCGGGCAGAGCAGGAATGGCGCCGACTCATTGATGAAGGTGGTGGGCACTGTGCGTTGCTGCTCATCGATATTGACTTCTTCAAGGCCTATAACGATACCTACGGCCATCTTGCTGGAGATACTTGTTTGAAACGGGTAGCTTCGGTACTTCGCAGTAACGCCCGGGGGTACGAGGATTTCATCGCGCGCTATGGTGGAGAGGAGTTTGTGCTGCTTCTCCCAGGTGTGACGCTGGAGTCAGCGAAACAGCTTGGTGAACGGTTGCGAAGAGCCGTGAGTGCAGAGCAGATCGAACATACAGGTACCTCCATAGAACCCCGCCATGTCTCTGTCAGTATCGGCGGGGTAAGTGCTTTGGCCAGTGTTGAAGGTACTCCCGGAGATCTTATCCGGATCGCGGATGATTGCCTGTACCGTGCCAAAGCAGCGGGCCGCAACGCCGTTATCACTCAGTAGCAGTTTCCGCCCCTCAGGCTAGTTTCAGGATGTCACTATGACGTAGCTTGAAATAGAAATTCTTTTATGGAGCAAAGGAATTATAGAGGAATGATATATAACTAATTGAAAAACAACTAAAAAATATAATCCAAATTAGTTGACGAACGTATCCCTCCCCATCTCGTCGAAAGCAGGCCCTCCAGCGCCTCCTAAAAAAACAACAAAAGAGACAAATTTGACTTAATTAAAGATATTTTCTATGTTGTTCCTAATTAAAGCGGGTCAGATCGCGGCCGGAACAGCATGATTAGCGGATTCTCCAAGGGCATTGAGGGCGCATTAAGGTCAAGATTGACATGGCGCACGGCTCTTGTGTGTGTGGTGATCTGTGTTGTTGGAATTGTGTCAGCCCACCGGTTTGCGGATGATGTGATCCGAAAAATTGTGGGCGATCGCGCAACGATAAACCACGCGCGGATTCTCACGGAAGCAGACCTTGTTGCCAAACTCGAGGAACTGCTGGGCACCCTCACCCTGCATCAGCAACTAGTTGTCCTCAAAGCGCAGATTGCACATGAGGCGGCCAGTGACATGCAAAGTCAGACGGGTGTCGGAATTGAGGGATCATCTAAGGAGATTCTGAATCAGGTTTCTGCCCGGCTTATCCGCCAGTACCATGTGTTTCGCTCCACCGTGGAACGGTTGCCGAAGAACACAGATCTCTTTACCCACTTTCTTCCCGATTATGTGGATATTCAGGCGAGACTATCCACTGAACTCGAATCCATGGAATCCCTGTTTCGGGCGATTGTTAGTGACTTGTCGGATCAAGATGCGACCACAGAACATGATCTGATACGCGAGACACTATCGCGCTATCAGCTGATCATCTCCCAGGTGTCCAGTAGGGCCAGTCTTTCTTTAGACCGGACAATCAGTCTAGGTGCAGACCAGTTGGTGTTTTTCACGCAGATGGTCATCGTCGGACTTGCATTTTTGCTCTCAGGGGTAATTGTGCTGCTTATCCAGTGGCGAGTCCAAGCACAAATCAGAGAGACCGCAGCCGAGGCTTATGAGGCTCTCATCGGCGTGATGGAATTCATGGATCCATCGTGGGCGATCGATACCTCAGGATCCGTGATTTACTGGAACCATGCTGTCGAAAAGCTGACCGGTATAGCGGCGGCCGATATGATCGGTAAAAGCGATCACGAGTACTCGTTACCGTTTTATGGGGAGCGGCGCAAGGTATTGATTGACCTCATTTTGGAGTGGGATGATGAGCTTAAAGAACAATATGTATTCATCGATACGCTCGAGGATGGATCGATCTCTGCGGCGTCGTATCACCCGGATTTAAATGGGGGAACCTATCTGGCGGGTTCGGCCCAACTGTTAAGAACGGCAGCCGGTAAAGTTATTGGCGCAATCGAGACCGTCAAAGATGTTACCCAGGAAACCCAGTCCAAAGAGGAGCTGTTCAAGTTAAAGGGGGAGGGTCAACGGGCTATGCGCCTCGCCGAGGAGAAGGAGAAGCAGGTCTCACTTCTTGAAAGCCTTCTCTCGCTCAAATCGCTTGATTTCATCAATCAGGGGATCTCCGTTTTTGATCGTGACCTCAAACTCTTAAGTGCTAATCAGGCATTTCTGGATATTCAGAATTTCCCTCCGCGTCTAGGTGAGCTAGGAACAAAGATGGAGGATATGTTCCGCTTTAATGCGGAGCGGGGCGAGTATGGCGAGGGCGATGCCGAGGCACAGGTGCAGGATCGACTGGCATTAGCGAGGAAATTCGAACCGCATGAGTTTGAAAGAACGCGCGGGGATGGCGGCATCATCCATATTGCCGGCACGCCAATCGATGAAGGGATCGGCGGATTTATCACGGTATATACCGACGTCACAAAAACGCGTAGATACGAACTCCAGCAGCAAGAGGAAATAAAGCAACTTGAGTCGGTGCTCCATCTCGAAGCCATGGATCATATTGGCGTTGGTGTTGCAGTTTATGATAATGAGTTAAGGCTGATCCGGGCGAATCGTGCCCATACGGAACTCTATAATTTTCCCGAAGCGCTGACTGAGCCGGGTATCCCGGCGGCATCGCTGGCGCGTTTTCTTGCTGAGCAGGGAGTATACGGCGAGGGTGACATTGAAGATCAGGTGAGCGGGGTTGTAGAGGCGCTTGCGTCCCGAGAAGAAAGAAAGCGCGATCTGTCTCTTCCAGATGGACGGATCATCGAGATCCGATCAAATCCACTGGAGGGTGGTGTCGTACTTATCCATAGCGATGTCACTGAGGCCCGCGAAGCACTTCGGAAAGCCCAGAGCACCGATCCCGTTACCGGCCTGATGACACTTGAGGCGGTTACCGACGCTGTAAAGCATATTTTTCCACGTCTTGTAGAAGCTGGCGGCCAGTCGATGGGTTTACGCCTACAAGTGGATCGATTTGGAATGGTTAACGAGATTTACGGACAGAACGTTGGTGACCAGCTTTTGAAGCAGGTTGCCCAGCGTATTCGGGGAGTCGCCAGCAACGACGCATTGATTGGCAGGGCAGGGGGCAATGAACTCGTCCTGATCGATCAAGCCAAAGATGCGGCCGCTATGGCTAACGCGGTTGTTAAGGTATCGCGTGAGGTGATGAAGCCACCATTCTATTTCCGATCGTTGGACAATACACGACAAAAGATTTCGCTTACCTTGAGCGGCGGAATCGTCCTCTTCCCTCAAAATGGCACGGATCTTGACGACCTGATCAACAAGTCACGTCTGGCGATGCAGTATGCAGCTTCCCAGGGCGGTGACTCCTTCAGGTTCTTTGACTGGAAGGCGACGCGGCGCCGATTTACAAGTGACCGCATCAGTATTGAAAATGATCTTCGTACTGCCCTCGAGCAGGATCAGTTCTTCCTGAATTACCAGCCACAGATCGAACTGCAGTCGGGCGATGTGCATGGGTGTGAGGCTCTGGTGCGATGGCAGCATCCCAAGCAGGGATTGATTTCCCCCATGGATTTCATTCCTGTAGCGGAGGAAACGGGACTGATCGTGCCGATTGGCGAATGGGTATTACGCAGCGCCTGTCAGCAGGCGAAAAAATGGCAGAAGGAAGGGCATGCACCTTTTGTTTTGTCTGTAAACGTATCAGCAGTCCAGTTTCGCAATGATGGTATCGTGAACAGTATTCGCGAGATTCTCGAAGAGACTGGACTCGAGGCCAAATACCTTGAACTGGAGCTTACTGAATCTATCGTGGCCGATGACCTCGATGGCACACGTCAAATCCTGGACGACCTTAAGGCGTTGGGCCTAAGTCTTGCTATTGACGATTTCGGCACCGGCTATTCCAGTCTTGCGTATCTGACCCAATTGCCTTTCGACACCCTCAAGATTGACCAGGCCTTTGTTCGCGGCAAGGAGAAGCATAACTGGGCCATCGTACGCGCCGTCTGTCAGCTGGCCCGGACCCTTGGACTCAATATTGTCGCAGAAGGCGTAGAAACTGGAGATCATGCCGATATGTTGACCGGTCTTGGATGTCAGATCGGGCAGGGTTATCTTTTCAGTCGACCGCTACCCCCAGATGATCTTGGTATCTATCTCGGAGGAAACAAAAGCCGTGATGCGGAATTAAAAGGTGATCACAGGGGAGTAAGGCTGCGCGTGGGTTTACCGACCTTTGCGGCGATCAATCAGTTCGAGAAGGCGGCAATGGATTTTCGCGCCTGCCATCCGGAACTTGAGATGGAAATTCAATGCGATGTCAGTGATCACCTTGTGGAGGCGTTAAAACTCGGCGAATTAGATGTCATCGTCGCCCCCACTATTGGACAACTGGATATTGACCCGCTGTACGCCTGGCTGGATAAGCCCGTTTGGATCGGGTCGCAAGATTTTGTACTCGCTGAAAAAGAGCCTATTCCCCTCCTCGTACATCCTGATGGCTCTCCGTTTCGCCGGCGAATGCTGGATAGTCTCCGACAGATTGACAGACAGTCACAGGTTGTTTACCAGTCTTCGGCGTTGCGCGGCCTGATCAACGCATTGACTGCAGGGATGGGCATCACCGCTCTACCCTTGTCCGCGTTGTCTGATGAGGAGGCTATGCGAACAGGACAGATACGGGTACTGGATGCGGACAAAGATGGTCTTCCGGTTCTAGAGTCCGTTCGGTACGGGGTATATATTCGTGAGCTGGAGCCGGAGTTGGCCCACACGAGTCAGTTATTATTGACCGACTTTTTGGCAGAACTCATCGATTCCTTCGGTTGCGAAAGGCTGTAGTAGGATGTCGTACAAAGGTATCGTCTTCAGTGGGGGGTGTTATGAGTGCACAGGATAGCGTCGTCACCGAAAAACCTTTACCCACTGGTAATGGAGAGACTGAGACCCGTCGCCGTTTGAGGCTTGGCGAGGTTCTAGTCAAAGAGGGCATTGTCAGTGAAGCGCAGATAGAAACGGCGCTGGCGACCCAGAAGCAGAGCGAGGGGAAACGTCTTGGCGAAGTCCTCGTCGACTTGCGCATGGTCGATGAGGTCACGATCGTGCGAACTCTTGCTAACCGACTTGGCCTGCCCTTTGTCGATCTCAATCAGATTGAGGTTGCCGAGACGGCCCTGAAAGAGATTCCCTCGCATGTGCTGCGGGATCACAATGTTGTACCGATTGCGTCCGGTGATGAGTCGATAACCGTCGCCTTCGGTGATCCGCTATCCATTAATGCGGTCAATGCCGTCCGGTTTTCCTGCCAGAAAAGGCTTATCGAAGTGGTTGCGGCACCCAGCCAGATCAAACGCTTTGTCAACCGATCTGCCTCGATCAGTGAGAGCAGGGAAGAGTTTGATGTCTTCCTGCGGTCGCTTAGCAGTGAGCCTAGCCAGAGTGGCGAATTGGGTGAAAACGCTGCGGCGGTTCGGCTTGCCAACAAAATTATCTTGGATGCCGTACGCGATCGCGCGTCGGACATCCACATTGAACCCAATGGCGAAAAGAATGACCTGATGATCCGCTTTCGGGTTGATGGTGAGTGTCGTGAATACCGACGAATTCCAGCCGAGTATCGGGAGCAGCTCGTAGCCCGTCTCAAGATCATGGCCCGGCTAAATATTGCGGAGCGGCGGATGCCGCAGGATGGAAAAATCCGTTTCAAGCTCGGCGAGATTGAGATTGAACTTCGTGTGGTGACACTTCCCACATCAGGCGAAAACGAAGATGTTGTGCTTCGAATCTTGGCAGGTTCCGGCGTGCAGCCACTGGGCAAAATGAACCTGAGCCCGGATTACCTGCGTTCGATCCAGAATCTGGTTACCAGCCCCTACGGTATGGTGCTTGCAGTGGGCCCGACCGGGTCAGGCAAAACCACCACGCTTCACGCCATGCTCGGCAAAGTCAACGCCGTTGAAAAAAAGGTCTGGACAGTGGAAGACCCGGTAGAAATCACCCAGCCGGGACTTCGGCAGATGCAGGTGAACCCCCAGATTGGCCTTTCGTTTGCCTCAGCCATGCGCTCATTTTTGCGGGCAGATCCGGATGTGATTATGGTGGGGGAGATGCGGGACGAAGAGACCGCACATATGGCCATCGAAGCATCGCTCACCGGGCATCTGGTGTTCTCAACCTTGCACACCAACAACGCGCCGGAGACCATTACGCGGCTGGTTGATATGGGTATGGAGCCTTTTTCTTTTTCGGACGCACTGCTCGCTGTCCTGGCCCAGCGCCTGGCCCGGCGTCTGTGTGACGAGTGCAAGGTCCAATACGAAGCGAGTGATGCCGAAAAGACGGAATTTGCCGGCTACCTTGGGGAAACGGCCTTGTCCCGGCTTGCGGGGCCAGGGCCGCTTAAGTTGTTCCGAGCCGAGGGTTGCGTGGAATGTGATAATTCTGGCTATCGTGGGCGGCTGCCGTTACATGAACTCCTGGTCAACAACGATGAGATTCGTGAAGCGATTCAGAAAAAGGCGACGACCGTCGAATTGCGCTTGCTTGCAGAGAAAAATGGTATGCGCACCCTCCTCCAGGATGGGGTCGCCAAGTGCCTGCAGGGCTTGACCGACCTCAAGCAGGTGCTTGCCGTATGCAGCCGATGAGAAATAGTAAATAGCGTGTGAAATAAGGGTTGTTCCACGGTATAGTCAATCTACTCTGATCTATAGGTTGTGATAGAAGATTTAGAGATAACCTCTAAAAAAATCCTTAACTCTCGAAAGACCTGCAGTTACACCAACTGAAATTTATTGGAGGAGAGCATGTTTAAACGATTACAAATTCTGATCTTGGTTCGTCGAGGATTGTCCTTATTGGGATTGGTAGTGGTGTTTTCTGTCGCTGCATCTCAGAGTGCCGTTGCGGAGGAAGTGTCTGCCGAAGTTAAAGCCAAGGCACAGTTAACGCTGGCGCAATGGATGAAAGACCGCTCTGACGAGACCGGAAAATTCTATTTTGTGGACCGCCAGGCCAATGAACTCGTCGCAGGATACAGTGCCAATGTCCATCCGATGATTGTCCCATATAAGAATGGCGCTATTTTTGTATGCTCCGAGGTCGTCACCGAAAACGGCGACCGCATCACGGCCGACTTTCTGACGGTGCCGGTGGGAGACGGTTATAAGGTGATCGAAGTCATCATGAACAACCGGCCGTCGATAAAGAAAATGATGGGCATGTAGGGCCCCCGATATCGGCGTTTTCTTGCTTACTTAACGGTCTGGTCTATTCACGATGAAACTTGGGATTTTTCTCAAGTTCGTGCTGCTTTTCGCGGTGATGGCGATTGCGCTTGGTACCGTCGGTGTCCTGTCTTATCAAAAATACCGTCAGCAGCATTACGAGGGTGTTGCCTCGGCACAGCTGGCGACCGCTGTGGTGGGCACTGCCGGGATGCTCGACAAAACTGCGCAGGTGGGCGAAAAAGAAGTTCACGAGACACTGGGACTTTTCGCGATGTTTCCTTTTCTGCTGTGCGTCGAGATGACGACTGCTGTGGGCGAACGTTATCGCTGGCCTCCGCTGCCGTGCAATATCGTCAAGGAAGAGAAGTACCCCCTGGATTACAGTGATGTCCTCGCGGGTGGGGGAGATCTTCGCTTTTATGTAAGTCGCCAATGGATTAACGAAGAAGTCGCCCGCGAGGTACGTCTTGGCATTAATGCCATGGCGGTTTTTCTGCTGATTTTTCTCGTGGGAAGCGGACTTGTATTCCATCGTGTTGTCGGGTACCCCGTCGGGTTTCTGATCAAGAGTCTTCGGGGGATTTCCCAGGATCTCACCAAACAGGAGCTCATCAAGAAACTGACTCGCGATGAGATCGGCGAACTGACGGATGCGCTTAATGGTTTGCTTGGCAGAATCCGCGAGTACCAGTCGGAGCTTGTACGGCTGGCGAACACCGATGGACTGACAGGCATCCTCAACCGGCGGACGTTCTTCTCCCGGGGTGAGAAGTTGTTGACCAAATACCAGAAAGATTACTATTTTCTTCACATTGATCTCGATCACTTCAAGAGCGTCAACGACAACTATGGACACGGTATCGGCGATCAGGTATTGGAACTGGTCGGACGTTTACTGCAGGGGTCGGTCCGCACCGTCGGTGAACGTGAGCCCGATCTCGTCGGACGGCTGGGTGGCGAGGAATTCGGCATCCTGTTCTCGACCAATAATCTTGACGAAGGCCGCTCTGTCGCCGAAAGGTTGCGCGCAACGCTGGAAAAATCAGAGGTAGAAACGGGTGCCAAGCCTTTGAGAATTACCGGTTCATTTGGTCTTGCTGAAGCCGCACCCGGGGAAACGCTTGATCATCTCTATCGTCGGGCCGATGCCGCGTGTTACGAAGCCAAAAGGAACGGAAGAAATCAGGTAGTCGTGGCCAGTTAAGCGTGAACTCGTGCCATTTTCAACTGTATCCGAGACCAAAAAGGCAGGCCATTAAGGATGGAAGGGAGAAAAGGCTTATGAGGCAAAAAGGCTTTACCGTCATCGAGCTCATGATCGTGATCGTGATCATTGGCGTTCTTGCCGTTTTTGCGATTCCTCAATACAACAAGTACATCGCACGCACTCAGGTGGCAGAGGCTTTTGCAATGTTGGGGTCTGTCAAACAGGCACTGACGCTTTATTACCAGGAGAACGGAGAGTTTCCTCAGCATACCCACTTTAACAATAGGGCCAAGGCGGTAGGAATTCTTAAGAGAGATCAATGGGCTTCAGCCACGGATTACATCTGGAGACTTTTTATCACGAACCGAAACGGGAGAGTAAGGGTCATATTCAAAGGGCGCCTCCAAGGAGTCAATAAACTAATTGCTAGTAGGCGTTTTGAATTTTGGCCTGTCTTGAACGGCTCTGTGATCACGTCTTGGAAGTGTGGGCCCCAAGGAAATCTCGGACAAAGGATCGACGAAGTCTATATAAAGTCCTGTATGTAAAGAGTGCAGTGGTGATCTGAGTCTGTCGACGTGATTCGGGGCGGATGAAATGTGCCCCCGGCCGTCAGTTACGCGAAAGGTACCAGCACGCTGGCGACCCCAATCGCGAGCGTCAGCAGCACACTAGCAAGGTGCAGACGCTTGAATACAGTGGTTCTGCCTTCATCCCGGGCGCGGTTGG